>Ga0070680_100000612_pt1 | contig 24728 bp, 16 predicted proteins | sample KBSC73BmetaG_FD_64672 | JGI IMG/M metagenome (GOLD analysis project Ga0070680, IMG submission 64672) | Corn rhizosphere microbial communities from Kellogg Biological Station, Michigan, USA - KBS C7-3B metaG | ecosystem: Host-associated > Plants > Roots > Rhizosphere | place: USA: Michigan...
CGTCGCTTCTGAATCGTCCATGCTGATGATCAATCCCCAGCATCCCGAACCTGCCCTTCAGGCTCATCTTGTGTGAGAATCCAATGCCCTTTTCAGGCTCATCTTGTGTGAGACAAGAGTCCGGACTCCCGTCGGCCCTCGCCGCCGTACAATGAGAAATTGTCTACGGTGTCATCACCCCTGTCCTCACCGCTCAATGTGCGCCTCGATCAATACGAGGGGCCGCTCGATCTCCTGCTCGACCTGATTCGCAAACAGCAGATCGATATCCGCAACATTCCCATCGCCACTATCACGGCGCAGTATCTCGGTTATCTCGAACAGGCGCGCGAGATGGATCTCGATATTGGCGCGGAATTCGTGTTCATGGCGGCGACGCTGATTCACATCAAATCGCGTATGCTCCTCCCAACGGACCCGGAATTGCGGAAGGACGAGGATACCGGGGACGACCCGCGCGAAGAACTGGTGCAGCGCCTGCTCGAGCATGAGCGCTTCAAGAACGCCGCCGAAATGCTGCAGCAAAAACGGATGATCGAGGAGAACGTATGGTCGAATCCGCAGATCGGCCAGTTCGTTTCGGACGATGATGATCCCGGTCTCGCAGTCAGCCTCTTCGATCTGATCAAGGCCTTCGGGGAAGTCCTCGACCGCGTGAAGAACCGGCCGACCTATGAAGTCGTCGAAGAGGAAGTCTCGGTCAGCGACATGATCGGGCACGTGCGGTCACTGCTGGCATTGGCCAGAAAAGACAAGCCGCTGTTCATCATGCAGGTGATGGAGAAGCAGCGCAGCCGCCGCGCCATGATTTGCCTGTTTCTCGCCGTTCTTGAACTCGTGAAAATGCAGGCGGTGCAGATATTGCAAAAGGACCTCTTCGGGGAGATCGCCCTGGCCAAAGGCGAGCGCTTCGACGAAGCAGCCACGCCTCCGGCCGTGACCATTGAAGAGGATTACAAGTAGCTGATGGAATTGGAAAACGAAACCTCCGTTGACGCGCTGGGCGCGAGCGCGCCGGACAATACGACTCCCGAAGCGAAGGCGGATAGTAGCGAACCCGCGGGCGAGCCCGCCGTAACCCCCGGAGATATCCCTCCCGCCGAATCGGCACAGGCTCCCGACTCGGCGGAAAACGCGGCGTCTGGGCCTGCCGCAGTCTCATCCGAGGAGTTCCTTCCCTTCGAGCCCGAAGCGCCACTCTCAGGCGGCGAAGACGCCCGCCTCAAAGCTGTTATCGAAGCGATTATCTACGTCACCGACGAGCCGCTCGCGCTCGATCAGATCAGCGCCGCTCTCGAGCAGCCACGCGATCGCGTCACACGTCTCCTTGAGCAGCTTTCTGCCGAATACGAACAGCCGGATCGCGGCCTGTCCATTCGCGAAGTCGCGGGCGGCTACAAACTATCCACGAAGCCCGAGCATCACGACGCGGTTCGCCGCTTCGTCAAAAACCTGAAGCCGGCTTTGAAGCTCTCACTGCCAGCTTTGGAAACTCTCGCCGTCATCGCTTACAAGCAGCCCATCACAGCGCCTGAAATCATGGAGATTCGTGGCGTTCAGGGCGCCGGCGTCCTGAAAACTCTGCTCGATCGCAAACTCATCGCCACTGCCGGCCGCAAGAACGTCGTCGGGAAACCAATCCTCTACAAGACCACCCGCGAGTTTCTGGTTCAGTTCGGCTTGAAAGACCTCGCGGAGCTGCCCACCCTGAAAGAATTCCAGGAGATCGGCCGCCTCGATACCGAAACTCCGACGGCCGTGAAGGAAACTCCGCCCGTTGAATCATCGGCGAGCCCGGCGTCCCCGAACGAATCTCCCGATTCTCCGCCGCCCCGCGAAGAGCCTCCGGCGCCTCAGACGCCACTCGAAGATCCGCCGTCGAGACCCGATCCGCCGACGTCCGAACAGGTCGAATAAGTGCCCGAAGAACGATTGCAGAAGATCCTTTCGACCGCTGGCATTGCCTCGCGCCGCAAAGCCGAGCAGATGATCCTCGAAGGACGCGTCGCCGTCAACGGCGCCGTCGTTACCGAACTGGGATCGAAGGCCGACCCCGAGCGCGATCACATCAAGGTGGATGGCAAGCTCCTGCGCGAGCCCAAAGCGCGCGTCTACTTCGCCCTGAACAAGCCCGATAGCGTCGTCAGTACCGTCGACGACCCGCAACGCCGCACCACCGTCATCGACCTGCTGCGGGGCGTCCGCGAGCGCGTCTATCCCGTCGGCCGCCTCGATTACCACAGTGAAGGGCTACTCCTGCTCACCAACGATGGCGAATTCGCGAATGCGATTACCGCGGCCCGCAGCCATGTCCCCAAAACCTACATGGTGAAAGTCAAGGGTTCTCTTACGCCGGAGCAGGAAGAGGAGTTTCGCAACGGCATTCCTCTCAGTGGGCGCCGCACCGCGCCCGCTGGTCTGCGCATCGTTCGCCGCGGTGAAAATCCCTGGTATGAAGTTCGCCTCATCGAGGGCCGCAACCAGCAGATCCGCACCATGTTCAAGCATTTCGGGCTGCTGGTCGAGAAGCTGCGCCGCATCCGTATCGGTTCGCTTGAGCTCGGGTCACTTGCAACCGGCCAGTTCCGCCCGCTCACCCCGGTCGAGGTGCACAAGCTGCTCGCAATGGCAAAAGGGCACGTCAAACGCGAAGCGCCACGTCGCTCGCAGGCCACCAGAAACTAACTTGCCGTCGCCAGATCGGCTTTCTGGTTTCGGCATTTCGCCCGATACATCGCAGCGTCGGCTTTGCGCATCAGATCATCCATGTTGTGGCCATCCTCCGGGAATACCGCCGCGCCGCAACTGACGCGTATCACTTCCTTCAGTTCGTGTGAAGTCACTTCCCTTTCGATCGTGCTCTTCAGCCGCTCCGCCATCGCTGTCACGCTGAACCGGCCATCTGCATCTTCGATCAGAACCACAAACTCATCCCCGCCGACCCGCGAAACCCACTCGCCGGTGACCAGCACGCGACTGATTGCCTGGCCAACCCTTCTCAGCAGATCGTCTCCGGCGGCGTGCCCGAGAATATCGTTTACCTGTTTGAATCTGTCGAGATCCAGATAGATGAGGCCGAGCTTCTGCCCCCTCGCCTGTGCGATCCGTTCGGCGTCCGCAAAGCGCTCCTGAAGAAAACGCCGGTTCGGCAAGCCTGTCAGCGGATCGAATCGCGCCATGTTTTCCGATTCGCGCCGCGCGCGCATATTCGAGATCATCAGAATGCCGAATACGGCGCTGAGGCACCCAACGCTCGCGATAATCGTCTGCGCCGTCTCGATCGGACCTGCCGCCGTGAAGCTATGGCCCATTTTTCCGGTGGCTGCGCCCGTCATTCGCACCAGAAAACTCAGTGCGATCATCCCAAAGCCACAGCCAGTTGCCCGGTGGGCGGCGCCGTCGCTCGCCGGGACCTGCCGACACATCGAAACCGCCGCATCGGCGCATAATAGTGCGTCGGCTGCCGATATGATGACCACCCTCATCACGAAGCTTTCCGCTCCAAAGAGCCAGTAGAGGTAAAGCGCGACCACGAGACCGGCGCCCGGCGCGATTACCCGGGCAGGCAGCGCGGGAATGCCGCGAAATGCCCGTACCCCCTGAATCACCGCCACGATTCCGCCCACCATCAATACATTGCACGCAAGGATGATCGCCCTACCGGGAATAAGCAGGCGAAGGATTCCTGCCGCGCCGCCCACTGAAATGGAAACCAGACCGGCCATCAGCAGCCGCATTCCCGGCGCGCCGCGGTAGATTCTCGAGGCGCAAAAAATCACCAGCGTCGCCACGATCACAGTGATGAGGCCCATAACCTTTATCGTGAATAGATCGAGAGGCGGCAAACGAAGCGCGAACCTTTCCGGGCCATATTGACGCCACTGCCCGGCCTGTTTTCCATATCGGATATTTTCCGGAAACCTGTAGTCCGGTCCGCCCGAAGTGTTGTTCGCGATTGCTGCCGCCCGTCGTGGAACGGCAATGCTGCGCGTTTCGCAGTCCTGCTAGTGGCTCGTGGCGCTTGCCGCCCGCCCACGCCCCCGCGGTTTCGGGTGCAGCCCGTCCCAACGCGCATCCCCGGTCTGCATGTAGTCGGAGGGAAGCGTGTTCCACTCCGGCCGGCTGATCGCGTTCAGATCGTAAACCACCTTGCCGTCGCGAATCGTCAATTCGCAGAAAAGCTTCGAATTACCGTTCATCCGCGCCCCGTACATATCCGCGAACCCGAATGAGCCGTGGTGAACGCTGAAAACCGCAACGTCCGCCGGCGACCCAACCGACAGATTTCCCAATTCGTCATGGCCGACCTCGTGCGCCGGGTTCCAGGTCGACTTCGCGAAAACGTCGTCAAGCGACATCCCCATCGCCAGAAAGTGGCTCATCACGTTCGGCATGTCCTTCATCGCGCTGTTCATGCTGTGCGCGTGCAGGTCCGTCGAAATCGAATCCGGCGGAAATCCCTGTTTCATTGCCGGTACGGCGATACGCCAGGCGAAACTGCCACCGCCGAAGCCCACGTCGAAGATCACGCCCCGCTTCCGGCCCTCGATCATCCCCGGGTTCACCTTTCCATCGATCAATTCGTTCCGCAACCCGGAGTAGCAGTGGGTGTAGATGTCCCCCGGCCGCAGTTTCTTCGTTACCAGGTCGGCGAGCGGCCGCTGCGGGAAATTCGTGCCGAAATCGATCATCACTGGGATATGCGCCATCGTACCCGCCTGAACCGCGTGCTCCACCGGCGTCCATTCCGGTCCCGCGTAGTGGGCGCATTTGAAGCCGATGATCAGGCCTTTGTATTTTTCCGCCATCTGGGCCGCCGGCTTGGGATCCATGTCCTGGAGATTGTTTTCATATTTCGCTCCGCGCATCCCATGGCCCACGATATTGAGAAACGCCAGAACCCGCGTCTGCGAGCGGTCGATTACCCGCTGTTTGAAATCCTCGAAGTTCATGTACCCCGATGAGCCCGCATCCGCCACCGTGGTGACCCCGGTCCGGAACGTGAAGCCGTCGGGATAAAGACCCCAGTCGCCCGCATAAGAGCGTGGCTCGCCGGTTCCCGCATACACGTGAACGTGAATATCCACGAGGCCGGGCGTAACGTACAGGCCCTTCACGCTAATCGTCTTCAGCGCTTTCGATGGATCCAGTCGCGCTGCGACCGCTGCGATGCGGCCATCCCTGATGGCTACGTCGCGAATCGCGCTGATTTTATTCTTCGCATCGACAACGTGGCCGCCCTGAAGCAGCAGATCGTATGTATCGTTCTGCTGCCCCAGGCACGCCATAGCGAAAAAGGCGAAACCGGTAACTACACGCAAAGAGCTTTTCATTGACTAAAAACTTACCAGATAATCCTGCCTCCGAGCTGCACGTCGCGGTTATCGATCAGGGTGGAAGTGATGCTGCCGAACGCCGCGGTCCCAAATGTGGCGCTCGGATTCGAGAATTCGGGCGAGTTGGTGGCGTTGAACGCTTCCAGCCTGAGTTCGAAGCGCGCCCGTTCGAAGATGCGGAAATTCTTGAATAGGGAAAGATCCGTCGTAAACAGATGAGGCCCGAAGATCAGGTTCCTTCCGGCGTTGCCATACGCGTATACGCCGCTCGGCACGGCCGCGAATGCTGTTGCATCGATACAGCCAGTCAGGTGACCATCGCCGCAATTGGCAGTGGGAGCATGAACCAGATTCGGCCTGTTGGAGCCGCCCGAGCTTGTATTCGCCGTGTCGGTCCCGAAGGTCACGTTGATCGGCACGCCGGATTGCAGCGTCGTAATGCCATTAAACTGCCAGTTTCCGAATATATTCCGCAGCAGCGGACTGGCGTTCTTAAAGAACGGAATTTCCCAGAGATAGCTCGCAATGAATCGGTGGCGGATGTCCCAGTTGGAATTACCGTAATCCGCGCGCCAGTTGTAAGGATTCATCGGGGCCCCGCCACCGTTGGAATCGGTCGTGACATCGAGCGTGTGCGACCAGGTATACGAAGTCAGAAACTGCATTCCTCTCCAGAGGCGCTGTCGAAGCACCACGCTCAGCCCCTGGTAATTCGCAATCTCGTCATTGGTAATGGTCCGGATCGTGCCGAAGAGCTGATTCGGACGGCGAGGCTGAATCGAGCCCGGTCCTGGAAGGTAGGGAGTGTTGTTGTAGTAGCTGCGATCGAGGTGGTAGGAATGCGATCCGAGGTATTGGATCTCCAGGCCGGCATTGTGCCAGACCGACTGTTCCATGCCGAAGCTCCACTGGTTCATGCGGGGTGTTTTCAGATTCCAGTCGTCGGTAATGATGTTGGGAGTTGGAGGGGGAGCGTTGGCGGGACCTCCCGTCGGGTTGCTCAGGGAAATCGACGGCGTCGTCGAATTCCCCGTGTAAGTCGTGTAATTCGCGAACGGCGGGTTCGTGTTCAGGAAGGTCTGGCTGTTGGTCTGGTTCGGATTGTAATAGATGCCGAAGCCGCCACGAAACACTGTATGGTCCGTGAGGCGGTAAGCGAATCCGACTCGGGGAGCCCAATCCGAGTGCTGCGGATTGGTAAATTTGAAGCCCTTCACCGGAGGATTCGCCGGGATCAGCGCCGTTTGCTGGGCATTCAACTCGGTAGCATTGCCATTCACGGTGTAAGGTACCGTTGGCAGCTCATACCGCAGCCCGTAGTTAATCGTCAGCTTTCGACTCACTTGCCAGTTATCCAGTGCGAAGAAGCCGTCGCGCCATTCCGCTACCAGCCCGCGCACCTGCGTCGCATACGTCTGGATATTCGCCGGAACGCCCAGCATGAAATCGGCCGGCGCATATCCAGAGTACTGGCCGGTGAAATTGAAGAAACCGCGCGAGCTGTTGGTCGCGGAGCGCCCGGTCTCGAGTTTTCGAAACTCGGCCCCGAACATCAGATTGTGGTTGCCTTTGTTCCAGCTCAGCTGTTCTGAACCCTGCCAGGTTGAATCGTCCTGATACCAGTTTGTCCCGGAGACGCCCCACCCCGTAAAACCAGTCACGTTGAACTCCGGAATCCCCGGATTATTGCCCACTACGTCGCCATTAAATCCCGGAATACCCAGGTCGGCCCCGGCGGTCGTCAGGTGGTTTACAGCGAAATAGTTCAGCGTCGCCGTATCGAAGTAGTTGCGCCCGAACCGCATGTCGTTCACCAGTGTCGGCGAAATAATTTGCGTGTAGCCAATGTCGAAGTTGCTCAGATAGACCGGGCCGTTGCTGGCGCTTGTAGGATTCGCCGCGCCCACCAGGATCGTTTCCCACTGCCGCTGATAGCGGAAAAAGAATCGCGATCGGTCGCCCAGATTCTGGTCGAGCCGGTCAACAGTCTGATCCGTGTTGTTGTTGTTGGCCAGAGAAGCTACATAGTTATTGGTAATCCCCGGCAGGTTCGGCGTCGGATAGTACTTCTTCAACTGCGTCGTGTAGGGCGAGAGCAGAGAAGTGGGAATAATATTGCCGGGAAACGGCTGCCCTGTCGACGGATTTATGATCTGCTTGGTGGTGTACTGCGAAAAATCGCCGGTGAACATCTGCGGCGTCAGGATCGTTGCAGTGGAAGTCGTCGAGCGGATCTGCCTGAGGCCTTCATAAGACCCCATAAAGAATGTCTTGTTCCGGCCGTTGTAAAGCTTGGGGATAATAATCGGCCCATCCAGCTCGAAGCCGAACTGGTTTTGCCGCAGCGGGGGCTGGCTCGAAGTCGAGGGCAGAAAGTAGGGCCGGGCGTCGAAGATATTGTTTCGCACGAACTCCAGCACCGCGCCATGCAGGTCGTTGGTGCCGCTCTTCGTAATCATGTTGATGTGAACGCCCATATATGCGCCGTACTGCGCCGAGTAAGTGCCCGTCTGAACCTGCACCTCCTGAACCGCCTCCACCATCGGGCGTGATGGCGTGGTCGTGATCAGGTTATTCATGATGCTGATGCCGTCGAGCGACATCTCGTTCTGGATCTCGCGCGTGCCCGCTCCGATGAAATCCTGGCCCGGAGGAACCCCGTTCGAAGCTTTCTGGCCCTGAATGACCCCTGCAGTCGTAATCGCCAGATGCATCGGATCCCGGCCATTCAGCGGCAGCTCGCTCACCTGGCGGCTCTGAATATTTTCCGAAACAGACGCATCGTCGGTCTTGATCACCGGCGCCTCCCCCGCAATCGTCACCGATTGCGAAAGCGACCCCACGGTGAGCGCCAGGTCGTTGCGAACGATCTGATTCTCCTCCACCACGACGCCCGTCTTCTGCAGCTTCTGAAAACCGCTCTTCTCGACCGTAATCGTATAGGTTCCCGCGCGAACGAACTGGATGTTGTAATTACCCTCCCCGTTCGTAGCAGCAGAGTAAGTGTCGCTGGTAGCGGTATTGACCGCCGTAACCTTCGCGCCCGGTATCACAGCGCCGTTGCTGTCGGAAACGGTGCCCACCAGCGCAGTTGTTGTAGCAAGTTGCGCGTAACAGCTAAGCGCGAGGGAGCCTGCAAGACAGGCGTAGAAAAGATATCCGCAACAACCTTTCATCCCCGGACCTCCTGACCCCGTACAAAATGGGGAAGTCGACTGAGACTACGATGCGAATTATTAAACCACGATTTCGGTCGGCCGTCGATCATCAGTCGAAGGAAGTCATCTCATGGCGGGCATTGCGGTACTAGCCCTGATTGACCTCGCCCGGCATCAGATCAGCGATTCGCCTCGGAACCGCGAGCATTGGCAGCCGCAAACTTGCCCACGCCAACCGTGATCCCGAGCTTGTCCCGAAGCGTGTTCATCATAATGCAGCCGCGCTCGGCAATGTCCACCAGTTTCTCGAATGTGTCTGGATCGGCGTCTTCCGCGGCCGCCAGCAGCTCGATGCCAGTGAATCGCGCCGGCGCGTCGGCCATCGTCCCGGTGACTCTCAGGCTGACTCCCGATATCGGCGCCTCCCTGCTTCGGATTGCGGCCAGCAGAGTACTCATGAAACATCCGCCGATGGAGGCCAGGAACAGTTCTCCACCCATTGGCCCCGTATCCTCGCCGCCTTTGGCCGTCGGTCTGTCTACCAGCACCCGGTGCTGTCTGAGCGTCGCCTCGGACGAAGACCGCGATTTCTGACGCAGGTGAATCTCGAGCTGGTTTGCCATCTCTCGGATCAAGCTCACGCCCGGCGCGTCGCCGTCCAGCGCGCATTCCCGTACTCGCCCATATTCACTTCGCCCGACATCGCGTTCCCGTTGACCGTCCCCGAGAAGTCATAACCGAGAGAGGTTCCCTGGATCCGGTGGCGGCTGCGAAATTCGGCCTGGTTGCCATGAATCGCTCCCCGCAGATCCCCGCCGATCGTCTCGCCCTCGTGATAGCCGCTGAGCGCGTTGCCATCCTGCACGATGGTAAGCCGGTGCGTCGCCTCGCCCAACCCGTACTGCATATGGACTTCCCAGTTGCCGGCGATGGCTGCTGGTTCACCTTGTGGCCGTGCGGGAGCTTCAAACTTCGGGGGTCGCCTTAGTACAGCGTAAAGAGCATCCCCCGCGATCTTGTAATCGTCCGGCTGCATCATGTACGGCATGATCGAAACCGAACTTTCCATGTTGTCCGGACGAACACCGGTCGATCCCGCCACGAAGATGCGCGGGCGGCCCCTTCCCAGCACGTCTTCCACTTCCTTGCCAGTTATGCCAACCTTCGCGCCGTCCCACCTGATATGAAGGACGGGAGCATGATTTGAGAGGTCCTCCGGCTGCGTCACCTCAGTCGTAACGCCAGGAACCGCCGTAACGCGCTGCCTGATCGAATCGAGCCACGATTCCCACTGCTTCCATTCCGCGTCATGGTCCCGCTTCGTCCACATCTCGACCGCGGCCAGCATCCCCATGATCTCTTCCTTGCCCACCTTGAGCGATCGCCCGAACGCATGATGCGGCGCGCTGTTCGCCCAGGCCGCCTGCAGGATGTCCTTGCGGCCCAGCAATAGCCCGGCGGCCTGCGGCCCCCGCAGGCACTTGCCGCCACTATAAGCCACCATCGTCGCGCCGCGCCCCAGGTGCTTGTTGGGAATGGTGAGATACTCGGCCGCGGCGTCCACAATCACCGGCACGTTCCGTGTTTTCGCCACCGCGCATATGTTCTCAGTGCTCAGCGGCCCGCTGTCCGCCCGGGGCGAAGACATGATCATAATCATCGCCGTACGCGGATTCATCGCCGTTTCCAGTTCCTCCCGCGTATTCACTTCGATGATGTCGACGTTCGGCATCCGCACGGCATGGTCATAAACATTCCGCGAATGCTTCGGAATGATGACCTCGTTCTTCAGGCCCGCCAGCTTCGGAATACGCTGCATCCGTTCCGGGTTGGTTCCGGCGATACACGCAAGGGTCGTATGCGTCAGAGCCGCCGCGCAGCCCGCGGTTACTATGCCCCATTCCGCTTTCGTCAGCTCCGCCAGTCGCCTCCCCACTGCATCCATCAGCTCGTCCATCTGAACGTAATGGTGCGCCGCCTCTTCCATCGCCTTTTTCACTTCCGGAAGAGTCAGCGAGCCGCTGATAATCGTGAAGGTCCCGCGGCAGTTGACGATCGGCGTCACCCCGATCGATTCGTAGAGATTCGGCCCCAGTTCGAGGCCGCCAGTCGCGGCGGAGCCGGTCGTCGCGCCGCCGCCCAGCGCCGCTCCTGCCAGGGCCCCGGTTTGAAAAAATCTGCGCCGGCTTAAAGCCATATACATTTCTCCGTACGTTCAGACTTTGCAGTAAACCGATTGCGCCGGCGGCCGGTAACTCACCGAAAGGTGAGGAGTCGCCAACTCCTGATGGTTCTGCGCTTTCGATGTCAGGCACGCTTCCAGCATGCCGCTCACCAGCAGCGTGCGTTCAATCGGATAGGGCGCAACCCCGGTTTCGAACATCTGTTCGATACCGTGCGCCAGACAAGCCGAATAGGTGACGTTCGGGTCTGGCGTCAGCAGGAACTGCGTCGATTGAATTCCCCGCATTCCCTTCACGCGCACCGCGATATTGAAGTCCTTCAGGGCTCCGTTCAGCATCATCATCGTCACCTTGGTCCCGTCCCGATACTCGATGAAATACGCGGCCGGGTTCGCCACCAGCTTTGGCAGCCATCCGTCAGCCACAAGGTCCTCCGGCCTGCTTTCCGTATCGCCCGGACCCATCGGCGTATCGCTGCGCGAAAACGCGGCGTCCAGCAGTTCCTTCGACCATCGGCCTTCCTGTCCCGCCTTCCACACCGCGTCGCCTTCTACCAGCTGCACGGATTTCACGCCGGTTTCTCCACGGCCCCGCCGCTCCACCATGCACTGCAGCGCTTCGAGAGCATGGAAATCCATCGGATCCGAAGCGCCCACGCCCACCATCAGGGCGTCTTCAATCGTGCAGCCGAGAGGCAGTTCCAGATCGGGCAGTCGCCAGGTGACCGGCAGCGACGAACCTCCCAGCATGGGAAACTTCATCCGGTGCGCCGTCGCCACCATCTTGCTGGCTTTTTCGAAGCTGTAAGAGAGAGCCTTGTCGTTATACACAGGGACAACTCGCCCGTCGTCCTCAAAAACCTTCGCGACCTGCTCGAAGAACTCGTATCGCGGGTACTGAATCTGCCCCTTCTCGTTCCTCGGATAATTGCCGTGCTCGCCGATAATCAGAACCGCGTCCACCGCCAGTTTCGAGCCGCCGCAGCGCAGCGTTTCCGCGATCGTCGGATAAACCTTGAACCCGAATTGCTTCGCGCGCTCGGCGCTCAAATCGCCATCCGGGTGCTGATCGACATACATCGCGACCACCTGCGTGTTCGGCTTGTGCCACTCGCCTGCCCAGGGGTAACCGACAATGAACCGGTCCCCGATATGCTGCCCATGCGATTGCAGCCGGAAAATTGTCGTGATAATCGCGACGCGTTTCGGCGCGCCGGCGGCCAGAGCTTGATGCGCGGCGCCTAGTGGCAGCGCTGCCGTAACCGCGGCGCCGGTCTTCAGAAAGTTTCGTCTCGTCAGGTTTGAATTCAGCATCGCGCTACGCTCTCTCAAAAGTCGATTCCGTCGTCGGTTGATACTTCACCGCCAGATGCGGCGTCTCGAATCGCGTCTGGTTCCGATAAAGGCTCTCCACGCCCGCCGCGGTCAGCCCCGTTGTCAGCAGCGTCCGTTCGATCGGATAAACCGCCTTGCCGGTCAAAAACATCTTCTCCATGTTGTTCACCAGCGGACTGAAAAAGCTGGCGAGCGTCGTCCGCCCGTCCGGCATCGGCAGATACATCTGCGTCGAAAAGATCTTGTTTGAGCCTTCCATCTCCGCCGCGAAGTTGAAATCCCGCACCAGGCCGTTCATCAGCAGCATGGTGCATTTCAAGCCGTCGAGGTGTTCATAGTGATAGGCCACCGGATTCTTTACGATCCGCCGCATATCGTCGTCGGTCGGAAAGATGTCATTGAAGCCAGGACGCGCCGGAGTCAGCGTGTGGCTTCGGCACAGAGCCGCGTTCATCAGACGGCGGGACCACACCCCTTCCTTCAGCGCATCCCAGAACTTGTCGCCCCGATACGCCTGCAGCCATTTCACGCCCGTCTCCGCGCCATGCCGCCGCTCCACCATGCACTGGATCGTCTCAAGCGCATGGAAGTCATAGCTGTCCACTCCTCCGTAGGCGATCGACAGCGCCTCCCGAATGCGCGAGCCGAGCGGCATCTCCACGGAAGGAATTCGCCACGTCACCGGCAGGCTCGATCCCGCCTGATACGCGAACCCCATCTGCCGCGAAGTGTCATACATTGCCTTCGCCCAGTCCCAGTTCCATGAAAGGTGTTTGTCGTTGAACATCGGAACGGAGCGCCCGCTGTCTTTGTATACCTTCACGACCTCCTGGAAGAACCGCCAGCGCGGATACTCCGTCTGCCCTTTTTCGTTTTTCGGATAGTGCCCATGCTCCCCAACGACCACCACGCCGTCCACCGCCAGCTTGCTGCCGCCGCGCGTCAACGCCTCGGCGATCGTGGGGTAAACCTTCATCGAAGGAAAATCGCGAGCGCGTTCCCCGCTGAGATCGCCTTTCGGGTGCTGATCCACGTAGAGCGCAACCAGGTCCATCTCGGGATGGTGGTGGGCGCCATGCCAGCCGTAGCCGTATAAAAACCGGTCCACGATGTGCTGGGCATGTGAATACTTCCTGTGCTCGGTGATAACAGCCGCGAGCTGAGGACGGGACTTACTCATAAAGTGGCTCCATTATATTGCGTCGAGCCGGGAGTGGCACAGCGTTCAGCCCTGAGCGCCGCAGCCCACGCTCTTTCAAAACGCGTCACGCTCTCTCAAAAGTCGATTCCGTCGTCGGTTGGTACTTCACCGCCAGATGCGGCGTTTCGTATCTCGCCTGCCTGCGATAAAGACTCTCCACGCCCGCCGCGGTCAGTCCCGTCGTCAGCAGCGTCCGTTCCACCGGGTAAGTCGGCTTGCCCGTCAGAAACATCTTCTCCATGTTGTTCACCAGCGGGCTGAAGAAGCTGGCGAGCGTCGTGCGGCCATCCGGCATCGGCAGATACATCTGCGTCGAAAAAATCTTGTTTGTGCCTTCCATCTCCGCGGCGAAGTTGAAATCCTTCACCAGCCCGTTCATCAGCATCATGGTGCATTTCAGGCCGTCCAGGTGCTCATACCGGTAAGCCACCGGATCAGTCACCAGCCGCCGCATGTCCGCGTCGGTGGGAAAAACATCGTTGAAGCCGGGCCGCGCTGGTGTCAGCGTGTGGCTTCGGCACAAAGCCGCATTCATCAGCCGCCGCGGCCACACGCCTTCCGCCAGCGCATCCCAGAACTTGTCGCCGCGATATGCCTGCAGCCATTTGACGCCGGTCTCTGCGCCACGCCGCCGCTCCACCATGCACTGGATGGTTTCGAGGCCATGGAAATCATAGCTGTCCACTCCGCCGTAGCAGACGCACAGCGCTTCCCGAATGCGCGACCCGAGCGGCATCTCCACCGAAGGAATCCGCCACGTCACCGGCAGGCTCGAACCGGCCATGTACGGGAATCCCATCTGCCGCGAAGTGTCGTACATCGCTTTGGCCCAGTCCCAGTTCCACGAAAGGTGTTTGTCGTTGAACATCGGAACGGAGCGGCCGCTGTCCTTGTACACCTTCACGATCTGCTCGAAGAACTCATAGCGCGGATATTTCGTCTGGCCTTTTTCATTTTTGGGGTAAGTTCCATGCTCCCCGACGACCACCACGCCGTCCACCGCGAGCTTGCCGCCGCCGCGCGTCAGTGCTTCGGCGATCGTAGGGTAAATCTTCATCGAAGGAAAATCGCGAGCGCGTTCCCCGCTGAGATCGCCTTTCGGGTGCTGGTCCACATAAAGCGTAACCACATCCATCTCGGGTTTGTGGTGGGTCCCATGCCAGCCGTAGCCGTAGAGAAACCGGTCCAGAATCTGCTGCGCATGGGATATCTTTCTGTGCTCCGTGATAACGGCCGCGAGCTGAGGACGGGACTTGCTCATAAAAATGCCCCATTATATTCCCGCCCGCGCAGTTCGGTGGGGCTGACTAACGCGCCAGATCAACCGTCACGTACGTGCTCATCTCCGGAATCGTAAATTCCGTGGCATCGCTCTGCACGCTCACATCGCGCAATTTGAGTTGGGGGTCGCCATAACCCCGCGGCTCCTGCCGGGCCCATTTACCCCGGATGCGAACCCGTAGCCCGTTGACCGGGCGGCTGGCATAATTCACCAGATGCAGACGCGCCCGCTCTCCATTGCCCGCAAGGCGCGCAATCACTACCTCGCTCCCATACAGCCGTACCAGCCGCTTGTCATCCCCCAGTTGTGACCGGATCTTTTGCGCAAGCGTCGCCGGATTTGCAGCCTCGGTTCGCGGGTATTCCGCGGAGCCGATGCGCACATTCAGACCCAGCTTTGGATCAGGCGCAGGCACGATCCTGTACAGCAGGTTTCGTCGCGCAAGCAGGTTCATCAGCTCGCCCGTTTCATTCGAGCCGTCGTCGATCACCCCGATATTCGCCATCACCGGCCAGCTCGCCTCGGGCAGGGACTTTACGAACTCGAGCATGTTCCGAAACGCAGCGGCGCCGGAGTCGGTCGTGTGAACCAGCGCCTTCGCGCCCCACGCATACGCCTCCGCACAGGCCAGAGCGGCGGCGTTCTCCGCGACGTCATAGAAGTACGTCCGCTCCGGCGCGCGTTCAATTCGCCAGCCGTTCGCGTCAACCCACGGCCGCCGGCTGGCGGAGGCCACATTTACGCGATATTGCACTCCGGGCGAGGGCAACTTTATGGCGTCCGCCGGCACAGCGCTATTCGTCGCCAGTGCCGGCAGGACCGCCGCAATCAGAATCAGCATTCAGTATTAAAAATAGAACTTGCCCACCACTTGCACGTTCCGCTCGCCCTCCGAGCTTCGGATTTGCCCGAACAGCGGCGAGGTAATCGTCTGTGACGCCGGGCTCAGGAAGATCGGACTGTTCGTCAGATTGAATGCCTCGCCGCGGATCTCGAAGTATTTCCGCTCGGTAATGTGGAATCTCTTTCCGAGCGAAAGATCGAACCGGTTCATGCCGGGTCCACGCACGATACCGACTCCCGCATTCCCGAATGTACCCGCGGTTGGAACCGCGTAAGCCGAAGGATCAAGGAACAGCGCGCCAGGCCCGATCTGGTGCGGGTCGTTCGGCGTTCCCACTACGTTTGCGCGGAAACTGCGTGCTCCCGTTCCCGATGGGTCGCCGCTCATCTTGATCGTCAAGGGGTATCCCGTGTGGGCGCTTAGGATGCCGCCCAGTTGCCATCCGCCGAGCACCGCGTCCACTGCCCGATTCCAGTTGGCCCCGAATTTCCGGCCGTGGCCGAACGGAGTCTCATACACAAACGAGACCACAAGCATGTGAGTCGCGTCGAAGTAAGTTGGTCCCCATTCGCATTTCTGGCAAAAGAGATTCTGCCAGTAGGCCGACTGGCTGCCTGCTTGTCCGCCCTGGCCGTAATAACCGATCGAGTCGGACATACCTTTCGACCATGTGTAAGCCACCTGATATTCCAGACCCATCGAGAACCGTTTGCGCATGGTCGCCTGGAGAGCGTCGTATCTCTGATTCGCGACGGAAGCGGTTCCCGAAATCTGGCTGATCTCCTTGCGCAGCGTCGGGTTCCCCGCGAGGAAAGGTCCGGTGACCACCTGGCCATTGATGAGCTGATTCTGCAGATATGGCATCGCGACCATCAGATGGGTGCTGTGCTGACCCACGTAACCGACCGTCAGCACGTTATTCCCCGGAAACTGATATTCCGTTGAAAAATTCCATTGCTGCGATACAGCAGGCCGAACATTCGGGTCCCACAGCCGGAGCGTGGCCTTCTGGAATGGGTCGGTCGGATTCAGCCCTGCCAGTCCCTGATCGAGCATTGTTCCGGGCAACGTGTAAGCGGGCGTATTGTAGAGCGCTGCAAACTCCGAATTCAGCGGCGGATTCAACGGAAGGCGCAGGTTGGTTCCCGTTCCTTCCAGATAGGACGAAATGGTATATGCGCCCCTCACCACGAAATGCCGGCTCAGGAAGTCCGGCGTATAAGCAAAGCCGATGCGCGGCTGAAAATCCTTCTTGAAGGTGTTATAAAGCGCCCGGCAATTGTCATAAGGGCAGCTTTGCCCGGCAAGGTAAAGTTGTCCCGTGAATTCGTTGAAGTTGGCTTGCCGGTCTTTTACTTCCACCCACGGCGTGTGATACTCCCACCGCAGCCCCAGATTGAGTGTCAGGTTATTCGTCACTCGCCAGTCGTCCTGGAAATAGATGCCGTAGATCAGGGCCCGTTGTCCCCAGGTTCCCGTGCTCAGGCCGCGACCGATATCGGTCGGCATCCCAAGCATGAAATCCGCCTCGCCGATCTGGGTACCGGAGGGGCTTGCCGCATTTTGGGCCGTGAACCTTCCGGTAAAGTTCATGTACCCGGTTCGCCCGCCGTTGCCGGCGTAGAACACGTTGATCCACTGGCGAAGAACCTGGCCGCCCATCTTCATCATGTGGCGGCCGCGAATTACCGTCAGATTGTCCGCATAGTGGAACGTAGTATTGGCGAACAGTTGCTGCACGCCGATGTTGGCGTTCCCAATACCGTTTGCGTACGCGAATGCCGTACCCCCGTTTGTTCCTGAGCCCAGAGCCAGGAGTCCGGTTCCGGCGTTCTGAATTCCCACCGCCTGCGCAATGTTCCCCAGTCCCTTGTCCGCTCCGCCGTTATCCAGCAGAACGTAATTCACGCCTGCCCGGAATTCGTTCACCAGCGTCGGAGAAATCGTGCGCGTCCAGTCCACTACGCCGTTCTTGAAAGGCGACGTGTTGAACGCGTTATAGAACAACGGAAACGAATTTACCGAAGGCGTATCCTGCCGCCCTTGCGAGTAGCGCACCGAAATGTAATCCGCTGTGGACGGTCGCCAATCCACCTTTATATCGCCCTGGTCGGTATTGATATAGCTGGCGCTCGCATATTGGTAATTCGGCGTCGTGAAGCCCGGCTTCTGGGGCGCGGGATAGTATTTCGGGTCGTTGAGCAGTTTCACCGCCGCCGCGCTCAGAAGGCTCTGCGGAATCATATTGTTCGCAAACGGCGCACGCAGGCCGCCGCTTACGGAGTAAGGATTGTAAAGCTGAATCACCTTGCCCCCGGTCTGTGCCGGATCGAGCAGGGCGGAAAAATCTCCATTCCGCCATGCGGTTGGCATCACCGTAGCGGTCGAGAGCGAAGTCGGCACTGCCTGTCGCAGACCCTGATAATCGGCGAAGAAGAAAAGCTTGTCCTTGATTATTCGACCGCCGAACGTTCCACCAAACTGGTTCCATCGGAGCGGCTGGCGCGCGAGCCCCTGCCAGTTGCGTCCCCAGTTGCCGGCGTTCAGTTTGTCGTTGCGAAAATCCTCGAACACGTTCCCGTGGAACTCATTCGTGCCGGACTTGATGATGACGTTGACAATGCCGCCCTGGAAATTTCCGAATTCCGCCGGAGCATTATTCGTAATCAGTTTGAATTCTTCTATGGCATCCGGATTGGGCTGATAAGACACCAGGTTATCGGATGTGAAGTTATTATCCACGCCGTCCAGCAGGAAGTTATTCGATTCCTCCCGGTTCCCGTTTACATACGGCCGTCCGCCGCCCGTGCTCCGCTGCCCGTTATTGAAGCTGGCCGGGTCAGGCGTCGTCACGCCCGCCGTCAGCAGCGTCAGCGCCACCGGATTCCGGCTGATCAGCGGCGTATTTGTCGCCGTTCGTGAGTCGATCACCGATCCCACCTGCGTCGTATCCGTCTGCAAAACCGGTGCTTCCCCTGTGACGGAGATACTCTCGGTCTGCGCGCCCACCTGCAGCGTGACATCGACTCTCGCCCTCTGGTTCACTTCGAGGGCGACATTGGAATTCACATAGGTCTTGAATCCCGGAGCTTCCACCCGAAGCTCGTACCGTCCTGGCGGGACGCGCGGAAACGCATAAACACCATCGTTGTTCGAAGTTGTAGGCCAGTCCGTGCCGCGATCCAGGTCTTTTGCGTTGACCTTGGCGCCGGCAATCGCTGCGCCGGTAGGATCGGACACCTGGCCCGTGATTCCCGCGCTAACTTCCTGCGCCGCACAGTTGGCAGCGATTAGAACGAACAAAACCGCCGCGGAGGACAACCTTCGTGTCATATTACCCCCTTCTTGATTCTTGTTTGATATTGTGCAGCCATTTAGTCCCGGGAATCAAGAAGAGCAAGGTATTTCCGGCCTCGGCTGCCCAGACCCATTGCAACTTAGTACCTGGCTTGGTCTTATCCAGCACAAGTTGATCTCGCTAATTGCCAGGCCAATAGTTTCCGAACGTGAAGATATCCCGACTGGTAACTGCGCAATCAGCCCCTCTGCCTGGATTCCGAGTAACCTGATCGAATTGCAAGTGAATGCCGGTTGCCCCAGGGAAAACGCGAGTATCATTCGTCGCCAAACCGCTCTCGCCGGTACCCGCGTGATCGGGCTCCGCTATGTCACAGTGGCGGTTCGGATGCTTCCCGGCGGGTAATGGCCCGAGCCGTAGCTGGCGATCAGTACGTTACTACTAATGTCCCTGAGCGGCTCGATCGCCTTCCCTGGAGCCGCTGGCACGTCATGGTAGTGATCGCGCTCGGCGTCACCTGGCTTCTCGACGGGCTCGAGGGCATGCTCGCGGGCTCGCTCGCCGGAATTCTAAAGCGCCCCGATACGCTCGCGATGAGCGATGCCACCATCGGCCTGACGTCCACCATTTACCTGTTCGGCGCCGTGGTCGGCGCAGTCGTCTTCGGTTACGCAACGGACCGGCTCGGGCGCAAGCGCCTCTTCAGCCTCACGCTCCTCCTGTATCTCAGCGCTACCGCCGCCACTGCCTTTTCCTGGAACGTGGCCAGCTTCGCCTTCTTTCGCGCCCTTACGGGAGCGGGCATCGGCGGAGAATATGCCGCCATCAACTCCGCCGTTGATGAGCTCATCCCCGCGCGCGTCCGCGGTCACGTCGACCTGCTGATTAATTCCACTTTCTGGATCGGCGCGCTCATCGGCTCGGGCGCCTCGGTGCTTCTGCTCAAACCGGGGCTGCTGCCGCCGGATCTCGGTTGGCGCTTCGCCTTCGGGATTGGCGCGGCCATCGGGATCGGCATCCTGGCGCTCCGGCGGCATGTGCCCGAAAGTCCGCGCTGGCTGATCGTCCACGGCCGCGCCGATGAGGCCGCTCGCATCGTCGACGACATTGAAGCCAAAGCAGGCGAAGGCCGCAAGCTCGACCCGGTTCACGGCTCGATCGAGCTTCGCGTTGAGCACCGCACGCCGTGGCCCAACATCTGGAACGCAATGGCAAACCAGCATCGCAAGCGCTCCATCCTCGGATTCACTCTCATGGTGACCCAGGCGTTCTTCTACAACGCCGTGCTCTTCACTTACGGCCTCGTACTGCTCCGTTACTATCACGTCGCGCCCGAAAAGCTCGGGCTGTTTCTCGTTCCCCTCGCCCTCGGCAACTTCTTCGGCCCCGTCCTGATGGGCCGCTTTTTCGATACGCTCGGCCGCCGAACCATGATCTCGGGGACCTACATCCTTTCAGGCGTGATGCTCGCCATCACCACATGGCTCTTTGTCAAAGACGCGCTCACCACCCTGACTCAGGCCGTCGCCTGGACCGTCATCCTGTTCATCGCATCCTCCGCCGCCAGTTCGGCGTATCTCACCGTGAGCGAGATTTTCCCTCTCGAAGTGCGTGCGCTCGCCATCGCGATTTTCTACGCGTTCGGCACCCTTGCCGGCGGCGTTGGCGGGCCGGTGCTCTTCGGCTACCTGGTCGGTGCCGGCTCGCGCTCCATGCTGGGGTGGGGCTATATCGCGGGCGCGGCGCTGATGGTGGCCGGAGGAGTCACAGAAATCTTTCTCGGCGTTGATGCCGAACGCAAATCGCTCGAAAGCATCGCCGCTCCTCTCACGACGCGTCCGCGCCAAAGCTGATTCCCCATGCCCCAGGACAACTCGCGCAACCTCCGCGCCGTCGATCTCCTTAACCTCTGTAACGCCGGCATCCAGACGGGACTCGGGCCGTTCCGCGCCAGTCTCTAGCTGCCGCCCATCATTCAGATCATCAGCAGACGCAACAGCGGCAAAAGCTCGACATGACAGGTCCCGCTGGCCGAGAGCCGCGGCTGCAAGCCCCTGCTCATTGCGCCCTTCGCATTTCTCGCGCTGCACAACGGACTGACCGTCGTGAGTCACAATCCCTGGTATCTGATCGCGCTGCAGGGGCTTGGCGGAATGGCGGCCGGCATCTACGGCGTGCTGCCAACGCTCGTCACGGCCGATCTTTCGCGCGGCCCCGGCCGATTCAACTTCCTTCAGGGGACGTTGCAATCCGCATGGGACTCGGCGGCTTACGGAGCAGCATGAGCTTCGGCTGGGTGGTGAAGGGCATGGGTTTTGCAGCTCAGAATGTCTGAGACGCACGAACCGGGCGACGCTCGAGCACAAGCCGAATCGGACGATTCGGCTGCAAGGTAACTCCGCTGACCACGCCCACATCTCCGGGCTCGGTCAGCGCAAAACGGAAGCGCCGCGCCATCTCGGCCAGCACAATGACGCCCTCCAGCTTCGCAAACGAGTCGCCGATGCACATCTTCGCTCCGCCGCTGAAAGGGAAAAAAGCAAACTTTGGAGCTGTGTTGCTTTCCCAGCGCTCAGGCTCGAATGAGTCCGGTCGCTCCCAGTAGCGTGGATCGCGCTGCGTAATGTACGGGCTGAGCATCACAGTCGCGCCCTTCGGAACCGTGAAGGAGCCGAAATCGACATCGCGAATGGCGCGACGGCCAAACAACGGCGCCGGCGGATAGAGCCGGAGCGCTTCGTTGAGTACGTTACTCGTGTAGCGCAGCTTCGCCACATCGTCGAATGTCATCCGACGGTCTTCGAGTACTTCATCCACCTCCGTTTCGACGCGGGCGCTTACTTCCGGATGTTGCGCCAGTAGATAAGATGCCCAGGTGAGCGCGGTAGCGGTAGTTTCATGCCCGGCGAGCACGAACGTGACGATCTCATCCCGCGCGTCGCGGTCCGAAAGGTCCATCGCCAGCAGCAGGGAAACGATGTCTTTCGACGATTCCCGGCGGCGCTGATCGATCAGCGGCATCACGATGCGGTCGAGCTCCCGCCGCTCGGGTTCGAAGAACACGCTGGGTCCGCGCGGAAACAGCCGGCGATAGAGGATTAGCAGCGGCCGCATGGGCGTCATGAGCGGTATCACGACGCGCGCTTTGTGGAATACGCGATGAAGAATCGCGGCGATCTCACCCGCCGCCGAAGTGAAATCCGCGCCGAACAGGCTGGCCCCGACAATTGAGAGCGTCAGCTTCCGCATCTCCGGACCGGCGATGATTTCCGGCCGGCTGGCCCATTCGAATACGGCGCGCGTCGAGAGATCCACCATCGCATTCGCGTACGATTCGATCTGCTCGCGGTGGAATGCAGGCTGGAGCACGCGCCGCCGCTCGCGGTGTGCCGGTTCCATGCGCGTGATAACGCTGTCGCCCACGAGCTCGCGCAGAAAGCGGGCGCCAATATCGCGTTCGAAATCGTGCTGCCGGGTCACCAGAACGTCACGGATCAGTTCGGCGTCGTTGAAGACGAAAATTCGCTGGAAAACCACCCGAAAAGAAGAAACCGGGCCGTATTCGCGAGCCGCTTTTTCCACAAAGCCGAGAGTTCCGGTACCGGAGCCACGGCCGAAGAAGCCGAAGGTTTCCAGTCCGCGCGGTCCGGGTGGATACATCATCGTGCGTGCTCTGCTTCCATTTTCGCAGTGTTTCCAGCGGCTCGAGCTGCGCGTTCAACGCGCCGGTTACAGCTCGACACTCCTGGTTGTACCATCGCGGCCGACAACTTCCATCAGGATCTCCAGAGATGTGAAGCAGATCATGCCCGTGACCGCAAGCCCGATCAAGTGGCGAATGGGCGCGAGCGGCTATTCTGGCCCCGTGAGATCGGAAAGCCTCGACAATCCGGTTGCTAAAGCGGTCTGGTTCATCGAAAGCCACTTCAAGCAGGAAATCACGCTCGACGATGCGGCCGCGGTTGCGGGCGTATCGCGTTATCACCTCTCGCGGCTCTTCGGTCTGGCGGTCGGTTGCTCGTTCATCCGGTATCTGCGGGGACGGCGGCTGACGGAAGCGGCGCGCGCACTGGCGGATGCAGCGCCGGATATTCTTTCGGTCGCGATCGACACAGGCTACGGGTCTCACGAGGCGTTTACCCGCGCCTTTCGCGATCAGTTCGGGCTGACGCCGGAACTGCTTCGGGCGAGTGGAAGCCTGGAACAAATCCAACTCATGGAGCCGATTCGAATGGATGAGACGTTATTGACCACGCTCGAGCCGCCGCGGTTCGAAACTCGCGGGACCTTTCTTGTGGCGGGACTCAGTGAACGTTACGATTCGACGACATCCGCCGGGATCCCGGCGCAGTGGCAGCGATTCGCGCCTTACCTGGGGAACATTCCGGGGCAGGTGGGTCGAACCGCTTACGGCGTACTTTGCAACAGTGACGACGAGGAAAATACCGATTACATCTCCGGCGTGGAGGTGGCCGGATTTTCGCACGTGCAGCCTGAACTGGCGCGCCTGCGAATTCCCGGCCAGCAATACGCCGTGTTCGTTCATCGCGACCATGTCTCGGCGATACGCCGTACGTGGTTCACGATCTTTAATCAATGGCTGCCCGCCTTCGGGTATCGGACGACGGGCGGGCCGGAGTTCGAGCGCTACGGACCCGAATTCGATCCGCGCACGGGAATGGGTGGATTTGAAATCTGGATTCCGGTCAGCCCATCTACTTAGTCCCGCTGGGAGGAGGTGGCGGAGGTGGCGGAGGTGGAGGAGGCGGCGGTGGCGGTGGGGGAGGCGGCGGTGGCACGTCGGGGTCGAGAGCCGGCAATTCTTTCGATTCTTTTTGCGCCGCTTTCGCGACCGAGATGGCTTTCGGAACCAGCGCATCCGCCTCCTTACGCAGATTCGCCGAATCCACCGGACTGTCCAGAATTAACGCCTCGCAGCGGTAGAGCAGATTCAGGTAAGCATAAGCATTGGGCGACTTCGGATCGAGCTGGAGCGCGGTTCGGAGCATGGTCGCGCCTTCCTGCAGTTGCGGTTCATGTGCGGCGCGAAGACGTTCACGCAGAGCCGGGTCGGGAATCTGCGGAGTCTCGGGCGGGATTCCGGCCTGCTGCTCGGCATTTCGAATGGCCGGGAAGGCCAGTTTCCAGTCGAGCACGCCAACCATGTAGCGGGCGTTCGCATCGTTCGGGCTGGCGGCGACGACTTTCACCATGAGGTCGTGAGCGGACTGGGCGTCACCCTGCGTGGTTAGCGCGAGACCGAACATGGCGTTTGTGTTGTTCGGATCCATGGCCAGCACGGCCTTGTACTGCGGACGGGCGCAATTGGCCAGCGGAGAATCGGCGGGCGCGATTTTCACGCGCTCGGCGCCCGGAACCGCCGCGAACTGGCGGATGCAGGCGGTTGCGAGGTAGAGCCGCGCATTGACATTCGACGGATCGGCCGCCACCGCGCTTTTGAGATGCTGAAGGGCCGCCGCGTAATCGTTGTTGTTTAAAGCCTGAACGCCTGCCCGGACCTCGGGCGCGGCCGGGCTTTGCGCCAGCACCGGAAGAGTGATGCCGCTGGCGGCGAGGATGATTGCGACGAAGCCCGCAAGAGTTGTACCCAGCGCGATTCGCGCCCGCGCCACACTGGCCCTCGCGTTTGAGGTGAGCCGGCGCACGCGTTCCTGCAACATGTCCCCATCGAAAATCCCGAGCGCGAGACGAGGATTTGGAATCTTGGCAAGGGCGGCGGCGATGCGCACCAGCAGGTTCGCGTAGACGCGCGGATCCATCATGCGCGCGGCCACCAGTTCGTCGCAGGCAATTTCGCGGGTTTGACGGATGCGGCGGCGAATGAAGAGCGTCGCGGGGTGGAACGAAATGGGAAGCGCGAGGACCTCGAGCAGCAGATTGGCCAGAAAATCATGGCGTTCGATGTGCGCCAATTCGTGGCCCAGAGCGGCGGCGAGCGCTTCTTCCGAATCGTCATGAAGCATGCTTTCCGGGAGGATGACAGCGCCGCCGATCGTCGCGGGAGCCGAGATGCTCGATGACACGAGAAGATCGATGTTGCCGGCGTGGAATGCTTTCGCGGCGCGGTTCCA
>Ga0070680_100000619_pt1 | contig 24641 bp, 21 predicted proteins | sample KBSC73BmetaG_FD_64672 | JGI IMG/M metagenome (GOLD analysis project Ga0070680, IMG submission 64672) | Corn rhizosphere microbial communities from Kellogg Biological Station, Michigan, USA - KBS C7-3B metaG | ecosystem: Host-associated > Plants > Roots > Rhizosphere | place: USA: Michigan...
GCGCTGGCCTGCACCTGACCGAAGTCCGCTGTGGTCGTCTCGAATCCCTCGAGCGTATCGCCGCCCGCACCGGTCCCCGGCGCTTCATTCACGAGACTGGTCGTCTCGATCTGCAGCGATTCGTCGGGCTCGGGCACGACCTCTTTAATGAGCGGCAGTTCCGGCTCTTCCGCCGGCTCGTCCACCGGTTCTTCCACCTGCTGAGCAACTGGCGGGGGAAGAGGCGGAGCCGCCCCCGCCCCCGCTCCCTTTGGCGCTCCCTTGCGACCGCTGGGCTCATCCAGGTCGAGAAACACCAGACTCGACGTTTTCCGTTTGCCCGACTTCGCTACATCGTCGGCGGGCGGCTTGGGGGTGGCCGGCGGGTGCGCACTCGGCTTAGCAGCGCCCGCCGACGACGCCCGCTTGCCGGGATCGGCGCCGTACATCTTGAGGTGCTCCGCCAGCATCTCGCGCAGGCTCGCACTCTCAGACGAGATGTCGGTGAATTCCTTCAGAGCGGCAAACGCATGCTCGATCTTTCCCGCCTTCTGCATCCGTTCCGCATACTCGACGAAGTTCTGTTTCGCCTCCGCGATGAATCCCTTGGCGCCGTAGAGCTTTGCCAGCTTGAGGTACGTCGCCTGCCGCGCGGGCGCGTTGCGCAGCACCTTGTTACACATCGCGATGGCGTTGTTGTGGAAGCCCAGCTCGGCGTATTTGTCCACGGCCTGGTCGTAATAGTCCGCCGCGAGCGCCGGATCTTTCAGCTTGATGTAGAGGTCACCAATGCGGTTATAGATCGAGAGGTCGGCGGTGGCCTCCGCATCGCCCTCCTGCATGCGCAGCGCCTCGAGCCAGATCTCGACGGCCCTCTTCGGCTCCTTCGCCTCGAGGCCCTTCGCTTTTTCTTTGAGCTGTTCGAGCTTCGACATTGACCGACTAAGATAGAAGGGGCTCTAAGGGCGGACAAGCCGAACCTTGTGTCCAGACGGCGCTTACGATGTTGGCGCCTATCCAGTAGGCAACCTCGCGCCAGTCCTCGACTCCCGCTACAACGAGGTCGGCCACGCAGCCTGGGGCGATCTGACCGCGGTCGGCGGCGAGCCCCACCGCGGCGGCGGCATTGATCGTCACGGCCGTCACCACTTCGGCGTGACGCATGCCGAGTTGTGAGACGCCCAGCGCCATGACGAGCGGCAGACTCACCGTCGGCGATGTCCCCGGATTGTAATCGGTGGCGAGCGCGACCGCAGCGCCCGCGTCGATGAGCCGTCGTGCCGGCGCCTGCGTCCGCTTACCGAGAAACATCATGGTCGCTGGCAGCAGGACCGCGATGGTCGGGCTCGCCGCGAGCGCGCGCACGCCCGCATCCGAAATGCCCGCGAGATGATCAGCCGAAAGGGCGCCGAGCTCGACGGCCAGCTCGGCGCCGCCCGACCCTTCGAGCTCGTCGGCGTGCAGCTTCGGCGCCAAACCGTGGCGACGCGCGGCCGTGAGGATCGTCCGAGTCTCGGCGCCACTGAACACGCCGGGCTCACAGAAGACATCACAGCAGAGCGCCAGCCCTTCGCGTGCCACGGCCGGAATCATCTCCTCGCAGACTCGCTCGACGTAGGCCGCGCGTTGACCGCGGTATTCCGGCGGGACTTCATGCGCGCCGAGAAACGTTGGAATGAGCGTAACCGGAAGGGCGCCACCCACCGTCTGGATGACGCGCAGCTGTTTCAGCTCGGCCTCGAGCTCCAGTCCATAACCCGATTTCACCTCGATGGTCGTCGCGCCGTGTGCCAGCAGCGTCGCAATCCGCCCGCGCGTCAGCGTCACGAGCTCGGCCTCGGAGCGCGCGCGGACATCGCGCACGGATTGCAGGATGCCGCCGCCAGCCGCCGCGATCGCTTTGTAATCGATGCCGAGGGCGCGGCGCTCGTGATCCTCGAGCCGGGGTCCACCAAAGACGGCGTGCGTATGCGAGTCGACGAAGCCGGGGAAGATGACGCCGCTCACTTCGACAACCCGATCGGCAACGGGCGCTTCTGTGCGCTGACCTACCCACGCGATGCGGTTTCCATCGATCAGCACCGCGGCGTCGCGCAGCACTTCGACTTCGGCCATCTCGCGCCCGCGGCGCGCGCGCGCCGGCCCCCGGCACGTCACGATCTGCCGCGCGCCGACGAGCAGTGTCTTCAGTCGAGATCCTGGTGCATCGGCAGGCGGATGTGGTTGCGCCGCGCCGTGTCCAGCGCCTCGGGGTAGCCGGCGTCCGCATGCCGCGCGACGCCGATGCCGGGATCATTCGTCAGTACCCGTTCGAGCCGCTTTGCCGCAGCGGGCGTGCCGTCGGCGACGATTACCTGCCCGGCATGCAACGAATTCCCGATGCCGACGCCGCCACCGTGATGGAAGGAGACCCAGGACGCGCCTGAGGCCGTGTTGAGCAGCGCATTGAGAATCGCCCAATCAGCGATGGCGTCCGAACCGTCCCGCATGCCTTCCGTCTCGCGGAAGGGCGATGCGACCGAGCCGGTATCCAGGTGGTCGCGGCCAATCACGATCGGCGCCGACAGCTCACCGCGCCGGACCAGTTCGTTGAGGGCGACGCCGAAGCGCGCGCGCTGTCCCTGCCCCAGCCAGCAGATACGCGCCGGTAAACCCTGGAACGCGACGCGTTCCCGCGCGAGGCTGATCCAACGGCGGAGGTGCTCATCGTCGGGAAAGAGCTCCAGGACCAGCTCATCCGTGCGATAGAGATCAGCCGGATCGCCGGACAACGCGACCCAACGGAACGGACCCTTCCCCTCGCAGAACAGCGGCCGAATGTATTCCGGAACGAAGCCGGGGATCTTGAATGCATCCGAGACACCGGCGTCGCGTGCTTCAGTCCGAATGTTGTTGCCGTAATCGAATGTCACCGCGCCACGCTGCTGCAGCTCGAGCATCGCGCGGACGTGCGTCGCAATGCTGGCGCGCGCCGCACGCACGTACGCGTCCGGATCCTTGCGCCGGAGCTGTGTAGCAGCCTCGGGCGTCAGACCGGTCGGGATATATCCATTGAGCGGGTCATGCGCCGACGTCTGGTCCGTCAGCACATCGGGCACAAAGCCACGGCGCACGAGCTCCGGCAACACGTCGGCGCAGTTGCCCACGATCGCGATCGAGACCGCTCCCCCCGTCCGTTTCGCCTCCGCGCACCAGCGTAAGGCCTCATCGACTGAGCTCGTCGACCGATCGAGATACCGCGTGTCCAGGCGTCGCTGCACCCGTGCCGGATCGACCTCGATCGCGACGCAGATCCCCTCGTTCATGGTGGCGGCGAGGGGCTGCGCACCCCCCATTCCTCCTAGCCCGCCCGTGACCACCACCCGGCCGCGCAACGAACCCTGGAAGTGACGGCGCGCAACGGCGCCGAACGTCTCGTACGTGCCCTGCAGAATTCCCTGCGTGCCGATGTAGATCCACGAGCCCGCAGTCATCTGACCGTACATGATCAATCCGCGACGCTCGAGGTCGCGGAACACCTCCCACGTGGCAAAGCGGCCGACGAGGTTGGCGTTGGCGATGAGCACACGAGGGGCGTCGGGGTGTGTGGTGAAAACGCCGACCGGCTTGCCGGACTGCACGAGCAGCGTTTCGTCATCCTGCAACGTCTGCAGGGTGCGGCAAATGACGTCGAACGAACGCCAATCGCGAGCGGCCTTTCCCGTACCGCCGTACACGACGAGATCCTGCGGCCGCTCCGCGACGTCGGGATCGAGATTGTTCATCAGCATGCGCAGCGCGGCTTCCTGAATCCACCCTTTGCAGGATTTCTGGGTCCCGCGCGGAGCGCGCACCGTGCGTGGTCCCTCTCCGCTCACGGCGCAAACCTCCCGGCACGGATCCCCGCCGCCATTCTCTCGATATCCGCCGTGAGCGGGCGATCCGCCGTGAGGGACGGCGATTCCTGGCGCACGGCTGTGTACAGACGCGCGACTCCCTTTGCCGGCCGCAGCGGCTTCAGGTAATCGAGTCCCTGCGCCCCCGCGAGCAGCTCGATCGCCACGATCCGCTCGACATTCGCGAGAATGCGGTTCGCTTTCCACGCCGCGGTCATCCCCATGGGCACGATGTCTTCCTGGTTGCCTTCGGTCGGCACCGACTGCACGCTCGCGGGAGTCGCCAGCACACGACAGTCGGCGACGAGCGCCGCCGCCGCGATCTGCGCCGTCATGAAGCCCGACTCAAGGCCCGGATCGCGTGCCAGAAATGCGGGCAGTCCGGACGAGAGGTCGGGGTTGACGACGCGCTCGATGCGCCGTTCGGCCAATCCCGCGAGCGTCGTCAGCACGATGGCGATCACATCGAGGGCGAGCGCGATCGGTTGGCCGTGGAAATTCCCGCCCGACAGCACGTCATCGCCAAAGACCAGCGGATTATCGGTCGCAGCGTTCAGCTCCGTGGTGACGAGCCGCTCCCCGAAGGCGAGCCCTTCTCCCACAGCGCCCAACACCTGCGGGCTGCAGCGCAAGGAATACGCGTCCTGAACGCGCGGGTCGTTCTCGCGATGTGATTCGCGAATCTCGCTGTCGGCCAACAGCTCGCGCAGCAGCGCCGCGGACCGCTGCTGCCAGGGGTGTGGCCGCGCGTCGTGGATGCGCGCGTCGAACGGATCGGGTGAGCCCCGCACGGCTTCGAGGCTCATCGCCGCGGCGGCGTGCGCGGTCCGCCACAGGGTCCACGCGTCGTGGACGAGCAGCGCCGCGAGACCGGTCTGGGCCTGCGTGCCGTTTACAAACGCGAGACCCTCTTTCGCCTCCAGGATGATCGGTCGAGGCACCTCGACGTCCCCTTCCCCAATCATCGCCAGCGCGAGATGGGAAAGCGGCGCGAGGTCGCCTGAAGCGCCGACGCTGCCCTGCGACGGAACCGTCGGATGAATCTGCCGATTGAGCATGTCCACCAGCAGCTCAGGGAGGACCGGACGCACTCCACTGGTTCCCCGCACCAGTACGTTGGCGCGCAGCAGCATCATGGCGCGGACGGCATCCTGCGGAAGTGGATCGCCGACGCCCGACGCGTGGCTGCGGATCAGGTTGAGCTGCAGTTGGCGCGCCTGCTCGGGAGGAATGCGCACGTGGGCAAGTTTGCCGAAGCCGGTGTTCACGCCGTACATCGTCTGGCCGCGTTCGATCGCCGCCTCGACTGCATGGCGGGACTGCTTGACGGCGTCGAGCGCTGTGGGATCGATGGACACCGCGGCGTTGCGCCGGGCTACAGCCACGACATCAGCGATGGAAAGCGAGCGGCCATCGAGGGTCACGGTGGACGAGGACATTGGCACAAAAGCTAAGGCGCCGGAGTGGCTCTTGATACCACTCCGGCGCCTTGCCGACTGTCGCTTCCCTACCTTGAAACCCCGGTGCCAGTCGCCATGGCGGTCGACTGCCCGGCTCGGATCTGCAGCTCAGGGTTACCCTGATCGGTCTGGAAGCTCCAGTCGAAGATCACGTAATCGCGGCCGACATGCGACACCCGCAGCGCGCCGTACCGGAGCGTCGATCCTTCGACGATCTGGAAGACGTAGCCGTAGCCGGGCTGCGCCTGGATCATGTTCCGCGAGTAGCCTGACACCGGCGCAAAGTCGATCGAGGTCAGGTCGTCGAGCGGCGAAGTGCTGTAGAGCCGCATCTGTGTGCCGGTGAACTCCGGGACGAGCCACAGAGTGGAGTCGGTCGGATCGCGGTACACCCAGAAATCGATGTCTGTGCGGTCGCCGTCCTGCACCAGGCCCAGCTCGGCGCTCTGGGCGCGGCTGTCGCCATTCAGATCATCCCAGAAGCGGAACCCCGACTGCGCCTTGTTCTCGTCATAGGCAAACGCGAGGGTGTTGCGCGCATCGGGACGCGGCGTGTCCTGGCGCAGCGGCGACCAGAGACTCTCATAGCCTTCGCGACTCACGCCCGAGATGCCGAAGCAGCGGGGAATGCCGTTCGCCATCGCGCTCGCGAGAAATTCCGGGGCGACCGTCGTGCCCTCGAGCAGCCAGTCGGTGCCGCAGAGGCCGGTATCGAGATCGTAGGCGGTGCTATAGATGCGGTACCACTTGAACCGGGTCGGAGCCGAGACGTACGAAGCATCGTCCCACTCGAGGTGGATCGCGCCATTCAGCGAAATCGACGTGAGCCACGCGGGAGAACCGAGCTGCAAACGCTCGTCCACGGTGATGAGGTTGCTGTTGGCGCTCTCGGTCCCGTCCAGGGCGACGGCCGTGACGAGATACTGCAGGTGCGGCACACCGTTGTCGTGGAATGTGTTCGAGGTCGTCTCCCCGCGGAGGCCGAACGAACCGCCCGTCGAGCCACGCGAGTATACGCGATAGCTCGCGAGATTCGCGTCCGGAACGTCATCCCAGGCGAGCAGAATGCCGAGCGGCCGATTCGGATCGCCGCTGGGTTCGAGCTCGTAGCCCAGATTGGTCGGTGCCGAGATGAAGCCGCCGCCACCGCCGCCACCATCATCAGTGACAGTTCCGTAGTTGCATCCACCAACCGCCAGCACCAACACGAGCAAGCTGAGTGCGACGCGCATAGAAGAGCCTCGGGGAACGGGGAATCGCCCGTCGTGTAAGCACGGCGCATGCCCGAGGCGAAGTGAGTGTGCTGCTGAAGGTTACGAGAGTGGCGCCAGGAACCCTGTCACCACCAGAGGACAGCTTTTTCTAGCGGACGTAAGTGCGCTGATCATAGTCGAACCGGATATCCGGCTGATCGTTGAGCGCGATGTTGAACGTGAACGAGAAGTTGCCCGACCCCGTCTTCTGAAACGCGAAGCTCGCCCGCCACCGGCGCAAATCGCGGTTGAAGCTGACGTAATGGTACGCGAACTGTCCTGTGGCCAGGTCGTAGGATGTCCCCCAGTTGGCGCTCCAGTTCCGCGTGGGACTGAACGAGAGCTGCAGGTTCGTCGTGCGTCGGCCCGGAGCGTTGCGTAGTGCGGGAAGCGTGTCGAAGCGGCTGCGTGTGCTGGTGAAGCTGACCCCCAACGAGAACCCGCGCCCACCGCCGCCGAGCGGGCCGCCATGCGCGAGGTCGTAGCGGGTCCCGCCCTGAAACTGGTGATACTCATGCGACTGCGCGCCCGGCAGCGGCGCTCCCTGCGTCGTATCCGGCGCCGGCGGAGGTGCCGGTGGTCGCGTCCGAAGGCCGAAGAGTCGAGCCACGGCTTGCAGAGTCGCGGGAGTGACCTGGAATGAGGCCGTGAGATTCTGGAGGAAGGGATCGAAATCGGCGGAGTCGGTCCCGACCTGGCCTTTGAACAGATCGTGCGTCATGGACAGCTGAAAGCCCGGCAGCAAATCCGAGAGGAACGTGTTTGTGAGTGTGCCGGTCTGCCAGCCGGTGCGGTGCGGCTGTTTGGCCTGCTCGATATTGAACCCGATCGAGCTCGTATTGATGCTGAGAATCCGGATCTTCCGCGGTTCCGCGCTCGACGACGTGTCCCCCGGCGGCGGCTTCAACTTCGCTTCGAAGTTTTGCGACAATCCCAGAGTGATGGTTTGCTGGGGATCGCTGCGCGAGTTGAGTCGGAGTCCGGTGGGATCGATCGCGCGCGCATAATTTGCGTCGACCGTCGCGCCGGGCGCAAAATTCCAGTTGATGATCGGCGAGACGGAATGGCGAATGCGGGAAAATGGCCCGAATCCGGGAAAGAAGCCAAAGAATGTCGGTGTGGTGCTCGCCGAAAACTGCAGCCGTTTTCCCTGCTGAACCCAGTCGCCGCCCGTGAACTGGTTGCGAATCATGAACGGCCCGGCGCTGGTCGTGTTTACGATCGAGACTCCGGGCTGAACCTTCCACGTGCCACCCAGCAGCGTCGGCAGGTTGATCCCGGTCTGCCAGTCGACCTGCGTAGCGAAGGTCTCGCCAAAGGTGAGGTGATGGACGGTGCCCGTCGAATCGGTGAACGTCAGGTCGGTGCGGCCGTGTCTCACATTGTCGTTGTAGCTGAGGTTGTTCGTCCAGTTCCAGCGACCGATCCGGATCGGCGTCTGAAAACTCATGGTCGTGGTGCGCGTGCTCGCAAAGAGCGGCAACGATTGGATCGGAACGGTATCCCCGGGCGCCGGAGGGAGCGGGGGGATCGGCAGGGTGCCTACCGCCGTGTGAAACTCCTGCGAGTTGTTGTAGCTGAATTGCGGCGACCAGCTGATCGACGGCGTCAGCGCGATGGCGATCGGGGTCAGATTGATCGTAGGGAATGTCTGCCGCGTCGCATTCGAAGACAGCTCCTCCTGGCGGCTTCCGCCCATGTTCAACGTCGCCCAGGAAAACCTCTTGTTGAAGGTCGCACTCGAGCTGATTGTCGAGTTCACCTCGAAGGGGTTGAGCGAGTTCCGCTGAATGACGCGCGCGTTCGTGGAGTAATCGATATTCGCAGTGAAATCCGTGCGGGAATCGAAGCGCTGCGAGTGATTCCATCCGATGCGGGTATTGGTCGCTCCACTCCCGCCCAGCTCATTCGTGCGGGTGTACGTCACACTCCCCTGCATGAACCGGTCGATCCAGCGATAGCCGCCCTGCGCGTGAAATGACACGCTGCGGTCGTCGAACCAGTCGCCCGAGACCAGCAGATCCGTGTAGTCGTTGATCGCAAAGTAGTAGCCGAAGTCGGTGAGGTGACGCGAGTACTGGCGTGTGGGGCGCACGAGATCGTTGAGGCCAAAGCGCGGGATGAGAATCCCGCTGCGCCGGCCACCGCGGATGTCCTGAAAAATGAACGGCAACCACATGACGGGCACATCGCGGACGTAGAGGACCACCGGTCGCGCCACCATCGTGCGCTTGTTGATCCACTTCGCCTGGCCGGCTTGAAAGTGATAGTCGGGCACGGGCTGCGGATCCGAAGTGATCTTGGCCGAATGCGCATAGATCCGCGTGGATCCCGAGTCGGTGGCAAGGTCGCCGCGCATGAACCACGTCACCCCGCCCTGCTGGAAATCGGTCAGCGCGTCTTGCACCGTTCCGCGCCGCAGGCACGTGTCGTACCGCATCCCTTCACCGATCAGCACGGTGCCTTGATCGAACAGGCGCGGGTCGCCGCCCGCCCGTAACTGGCAACTCGCTTCCCGATAGCGAATGGTGTCGGCTTCGAGCTGTGTGCCGTCCCGATCGACGAACGCCTCGTGGCGCAGGAAGATCGTTTGACTGTCACCCCGGACGATGAGCGTTTCCGCGACATACCGTGTAAAGCGGAAGCCCTCGAGCTTGAGCAAGGAATCGATGACGGAGTCGGCGGGCGGAAAACTGCGTGTGGGACCGGTCGGCAATCCGAGTTGGCGCGCGGTCATCGTATCCATGTTGCCACGCCGCGCGCTATCGGGGACCGGTGTGGGCGGCCTTGCCCGCGGCGCCGTGTCCCGCGCCGCCGGTCGCTGCGGGGGAGGAGCCGGCGGCGGATTCTGCGCCGCAAGCGAGCCACCCGCCAGCACGAATAGCAGGATCACCGCCGCGGCAATGCGCCGCGCGCGCCGCCGGCTCGCGACCCACGCGCACCAGATACTGATCTCATACAGCAGGAGCAGCGGCCCGAGCATCAGCAGCATCGACACGGCATCGGGCGGTGTCAGGATGGCCGCGAGGAACGCGGCGATCACCACGGCATAGCGACGCTGACGCCCGAGAAACTGGGGGGTCACGATGCCCAACGCCGCCAGAATCGTGACCACGAGCGGCAGCTCGGCGATCAGCCCGCAGCTGATCACGAACGGCACCGCCATGCCGAAGTAGCGGTCGATCGTGATCATGGCCGTCAGATCGGCCCGCTGAAAACTGAGCAGTACTCTGATCGCGGCGGGCAGCAGCCACTCATAACACGCCAGGGCGCCGGCGAGAAACAAGATTACTCCCACCGCCAGCGCCGGAACGATCATCCGCTTTTCGCGCTCGTACAGCGCCGGCGCCAGAAAGGCCCAGATCTGATAGATCACGACCGGCGAAGCGAGCACGCAGCCGAGCCCGAACGCCACCTTCAGCGACAGCATGAACGGCTCGGCCGGGCTCGTGAAGATGAGACGCCCGCCCGGTAGGTAGGGCGCGATGGGGCGCTTCAGAAACTCGATGATATCGATGCGATCGAGCAGCAGCCACCCGAGAATCGTGCCGACCATGATGGCGAGCAGGGTCCAGATGATGCGCCAACGCAGCTCCTCGAGATGGTCGAGAAACGGCATCTCACCGCGCGCAGTCATTTTTCGGAGGGGCTGAGGAGGGGGACGGCTACTGCCGGAGGCGCTGCTGATTTTGCCGCGCGAGATCGGCCTCCGGCGACCGCGGGTAGCCGGCGATCACGCGAGAGTAGAATTGCCGCGCCGCGGCTCGGTCGTTCCGCTGTTCGGCAAGGCGGCCCAGCTTGTACAGCGCTGAAGGTGCGCGCGAGGAGTTGGGATAGCCCTTCACGAGTTGATCGTACACCGCAGCGGCGGAATCGGGAGCCGACTGCTCGAAGCTTTCGCCGACGTAGTACAGCGCATCAGGCGCCCGCTCGTGCGTCGGGTAGACCCGCAGGAACTCGCGGAAGCCAAGCCGCGCGGTGGCGGTGCTGCCGCGACGGTATTGCTGGAGTGAGGCGTCGTACATCTGATCCGGACCGGGGCCCGCGGGGTTGCCGGACGGCCCGGTCGGGACCGCGTTCGGATCCGGGCTCTGCGCGCGCGTTTCAAGCCGCGACCGCAGCTCGGTCAGCCGTTGCTGGCTCTGACCGGTCAGTTCCTGGATCGCAACCAATTGCTGCTCGACGGCAATGAGCTCGGTCCGCAGATCGCCGCGCAGCTGCACGAGATAGGCTTGCTGCGTCGCGAGCGCTTGCTGCACCAGCCGGACGGCGGCCAGGACGGTGTCCTGCTCCGCCGCCCGTGCAGTGTCACTCTTGGCGACCTGGGCCTGCAGCGTCTGGACCTGGAGCTCGACTTTCCGGACGTCGCCTTTGAGCGCGCATCCGGCAAGGAGCCCCAGGCTCAGGGCAAGCGAGCTACGGATGGCGCAGATTGTCGCCACCGGAGATCACTTCGAACTCGTCACGGCGGTTCTGGGACCAGGCCGACTCATCGTGGCCATCCACCATCGGCCGCTCCTCGCCCCACGACTGCGTCTCGATGCGGCTGGCATCGATGCCGTGGCTCACGAGGTACTGCTTGGCAGCCTGGGCCCGGCGGTTGCCAAGGGCGAGGTTGTACTCGTCCGAGCCGCGCTCGTCGCAGTGCCCGCCGATGCGGATCCGCAGATCGGGGTTGGCCTGGAGAATCGCGACCTTCTGATCGAGTGCACCCATGTCGTCCGAGCGGATGTTCGACTTGTCGAGGTCGAAGTGAATCATCGAAGCCAGCATGTTGCGGACTTCCTCCGCGGAGCGGCTCAGCGCCGCGAGCGAATCCGCCTCCCGCTGCCGACGGACACGCTCCGCTTCCTCGCGCGCCAGCCGGTCGGCTTCAGCCTGAGCCGCAGCGATGGAATCGCGCATCCGCTGATTCTCGGCCGCGGTGTCGACTGCCGGCGCCGTATTCTCCGGCGCCTTCTTGCCGCACGAGCTGGCCACCGTAGCAGCGCTCAGGCCGAGCATGAGGAGCAACGATACCGATTTCATCCTATCTCTCCGATCAGGGGGTGGTAGAAGTAGCCTCCGAAAGCCGTGGAGACCAAGCCGGCAAACGCGCGCCGCTAATCTGCAGAAGCGGCCGGATTCGGCCGGTTTCAAGATCGATGATCCACAACTGGCGGTAGCCCGACCGGTCGGAAACGAAGGCGAGATGTCGGCTGTCGGGGGCCCAGGTCGGATCTTCGTTGCGCCCCACCGAGGTGAGCTGCCGGACCGTGCGCGTGCGCACGTCCAGCACGAACACCTGCAGCGTGCCCGCAACGTCCCGGTGAAACGCCACCGATAGCCCGTCGGGTGACCACTCCGGAGCGTTGGACGAACCGGTCACGCCATAATCAAACGGCGCAAACAACTGCTGGTCCGTTCCGTCTGCCGCCATGACGTAAATCTGCGGCAGGCCCGGGCGCGTCGAGACAAACGCAATGCGCTGCCCGTCAGGGCTGAACGTCGGGGACAAGTTGTCTGAAAAGCGCCCCACGGTCAAGCGCCGTAAGCAACAGTTGCTCTTCACGTTAATCGAGTACAGATCGGTCCCTTCCTCCGTCGCGCGACTGAACACCATCGTCTGCTGATCCGGCGAAAACGCGGGCGTGAAGTCGAGAGCCGTTCCCGTGGTCGACACCGGTATGCGCTTGCCCGTCGCCATATCCTGCAGGTACAGCCAGCCCTTCCCCGCCTGAAACTCCATGTACGCAAAGTGCTGGCCGTCCGCCGCCCACGCGGGCGACATCGCCTGCCGGTTGGTGGACGAGACGAGTTTCTGATCAGCACCATCCTGATCGATTTGATAGACCTTGCCGTCCTTCACGAACAGCACGCGCGTCGCCCCGATGCCCGCCGTGCCGAGTGCCGCCTGCACCACGCGGTCCGCCATGCGATGCACCGCCTGGCGAAAGTCCGGATCCCCCGTAGGCGGTAATACCGCGCGCACCTCGCGCCGCACATTCGCCCGGGGAATGTCGTGCAGCGTGGCGATCGTCGTGTCGCCAAGAGCGGCGATGTCGAGCGCGAAATCCGCGCCCAGTGCCTGATAGAGCGGGTAGTTCAATGCGCCGATTGCCGCCTGCGCGCCCCCACCGCCAGCTCGTGAGCTGGACGTCGTGCCCGGCGTACGGCCGCCTTTGCGAGGTGTCGTGCCGCCGCTCGTTGGTGTGCTGGCCAGCCGGATCGAATCACCACCAGGCAACGTGATGATTTCGAAGCGGTCACTGTAGTCGAGATCGCGTGCGATAATGGCGCGCAACGAGTCGAGACCCTTCCGCGGCAGCATCACCAACCCCGGCCGCACGCCCGGACGATAAACGATCCCGATGCGTACACCGCGATCAATCGCTGACGTATCCTGCGATGCAAGTCGGCACGTCGGCACGACGGCAAGGGTGCCGATGATAGTAGCGATGAGTCGTGCCGACATGCCGACGTGCCGACGTGTCATTGCCTCTGCCCCGAGAAATAGAACCGCACGAACAGCACATCCGGCGTCCACCCATCGGGCAGCGTGCCGAAAGCCTTGAACCGGCCGGCTTCCTCGATCGCGCCTTGCGCTTCAAGGTCGAACGCGAAGTTGCCCGAGCGGCGAATGAACTGAAGATCCGTTACCGAACCGTCACGATGCACGAAAAAAGAAACCTCCGCCTCGAGTGGTGTCCCCTGCGCCGGCCGCTGCCAGCGCCGCAACACTTGCGACACGATGTTCTGCAAATACTCCGGGAACGGAAACGCGACGCCCTCGGTGCTCACCGTCGCGACGTCGTTGCCCGTCGAGGGCGTCTCTCCGGGCAGCGGCTGATTCGTCGGCGTCGTCCGCGGCGCCGCCTCCCGCCGCGTCTGATCGCGTGTGGGCGGTGGCGTCGCGCGGGACACAGTGCTTTTCGGCGTCTTCACCTGCGGCGCCGGCGCCGGCTTCTCCTCAGCAGGCCGCTCGACCGCTTCGGGTGCTTTGCGCGATTCGAGGTCGGCCGCCGGCGCGGCGATCAGCCGCACCGTATACGTCGGCGGCAACCGCTTCTGGCCGCCAGGCGTCCCAAACAAGAACAATCCCACGATCCCGTGCACGACGAGCGTGCCGGTGACCGCCATACCGACGGGGGCTGGGGTGCGCCGCCGTTTCATCGCGTGATCGTCTCCGGTTCGGCGACGAGTCCGACATCGTGCACGCCGGCCGCGCGAATGACGGCAAGCACCTGTACAACACGGGCATAGGCCACGCGCCCATCGGCCCGCAGATACACCCCGGTAGGCCGTTTCGTTCGCACAAAGGCCGGGAACGTTGCCTGAAAGTCGTCATAGGAGAGCCCCGCCTGGTCCAGGTAGATCTTGCCCTCTGCATCAACGGTCACGACCAGTCCCTCTTTGGGCTCAATCGCCTTGACTTGGGCCCGGGGCAACCGGACGTCCACCCCCCCCTGCATGATGGGCGCCGTGATCATGAAAATGATCAGCAGAACGAAGGCAACGTCCACCAGTGACGTGACATTGATGTCCGCATTGAGGGGGAGCTCCCCATGGCCGCGCAGGCCACCCCCCCCGCCGCTACCCCCAAGGAGGCCGGCCATCAGATTCTCCCTTCGCGAGCCAGCGTCCCGATGATCTCCTGGGCAAACCCTTCGAGCTCACCGGCGAACAGGCCGAGTCGATTGACATAGAGGTTGTACGCCATCACCGCGGGGACCGCGACGGCCAGGCCGCCGACGGTCGTCACCAGCGCTTCGGCGACGCCAGGGGCAACCGCGGCGATGTTCCCCGAACCGCCGACGGCGATACCGATGAACGCGTCCATCACGCCCAAGACCGTCCCGAGCAGGCCGAGCAGCGGGCTGACCGAACCGAACGTCGCCAGCCAGGGGATGAAGCGCGCCGCGGCATCACGCTCGGCGGCGACTTCCTTGGCCAGCACCATCCGGAGCGCCTCGAGCTGGGTCGTCGTCAGCGTGCCGGACGCGCCTGGCATCCCCTGGGGAGGAGGAGGCGCAGGGGTGCCCTTGAGGGTGCCCGGTTTCAGCTCGGAAAAGAAGTGCACAGCCTCGCGCAAGAGTCGATTGTAGGGCGAGGGCGGCAGTCGCATAGCCGCGTGATAGGCGTCCTCGAGCCGCGGCGCTTTTTCCACTTCTGCCAGAAAGCGATCCGCGAGCTGGCGCATGCGGCGGAACTGCCACCACTTGAGCACGATCAGATACCACGACACGAGCGAGAAGACGGCGAGCACCGCGAGCACGAATTGCGTCTCGGGGCTGGAGGTGAGCACCAGCTCCCACGGTGTAGTCGGAATCGCTCCGCGAACCTGTAGCACTTACGTTCTCCCTCCCGCTCGATAGCCCTGCGGATGTGCTCGATGCCAGCGCCAGGCGCTTTCCAGGATTTCGTCGAGACTGGAACGCGACGCGCGCCAGCCAAGTACCGACGCCGCGCGGTCGACCGCCGCGACGAGAGCCGGCGGATCCCCGGGGCGCCGTGGTTGCTTGGACGTCTTCAGTTTCTTTCCGGTCACTCGCTCTGCTGCGGCGACCACTTCCTGCACCGACTGACCGCCGCCGGTACCCAGATTCACCGCAACGTGCCGGCCGTCGCGGAGCGGCACCTCGAGCGCGCGAATGTGCGCGTCGGCGATGTCGACGACGTGCACGTAGTCGCGCACGGCGGTGCCGTCGGGTGTCGGATAATCGGTGCCGTAGACGTTGACGGCGGGCTGTTTGCCGAGCGCCACCGCCAGCACGTTGGGAATCAAATGGGTCTCCGGATCGTGATCTTCCCCCAGCCGCTGCGTGGCACCCGCCGCGTTGAAGTAACGCAGGCTCACGACCTCAACGCCATGCTTCGGTCCAAACTCCGCCAGCAGCGCCTCGAACTCACGCTTTGTCTCTCCATACGGGTTGACCGGCGCCTGGGGCGTGTCCTCGGTGATCGGGACCCTGGCCGGATGGCCGTACACCGCGCAGGACGATGAGAACACGAACCGCCGTACGCCCGCCCCCGCCACCGCCTCCAACAGTACACGGGCAGCAGTGACATTGTTGGTCACATACTTCTGCGGTTGGGCCACCGATTCCGACACCAGCGCAAAGGCGGCCATGTGCACCACGGACTCGATCCGTTCGCGCGTGAGCAACGCCTCGACCAACTCCCGGTTGCCGACGTTTCCGTGCACGAAGCTCGCTCCCGATGCAACGGCCGCGGCATGGCCAGTGCTCAGGTCGTCGAGCACGAACGCGCGGTAGTCCCGCTCGAGAAGCTGGTCTACCAGGATACTGCCGATGTAACCTGCCCCGCCGGTCACCAGGACGCGTTGGGTCACGCGGGTGGCTCCATGCCGAACAGACGCCGTAGCGCCTCCAGGAGACCGTAGCCGTGGCCTTCCTCGGCGGCCTCCTTCAACGAGACGGTGGGTTGATGCAGGAATTTGTTGAGGAGCGCCTGGCTGAACTGCTCGACGCGCGCCCGATCCTCGGGTGAGAGATGATCCAGCTGTTGGAGCGCGCGGTCGAGCTCCGCCACGCGCACGGCGTCCATCCGCGCGCGAAACTCTTTGATGGTGGGGACGACGCCGAGTCCGCCATACCAGGCCCAGAAGAGATCGGTCTCTTCTTCCACGATCCGCTCGGCGGCCGGAATCTCGTCGCGGCGGCGCGCGGTCGCCTGGGCCGCCACCGTCTGCAGATCGTCCACGTCGTACAGGAAGACATTCTCGATCTGGCCGACGGCGGGATCCACGTCGCGCGGCACCGCCAGGTCGAGAATGCAGAGTGGCCGGCCGCGGCGCTCGGCAATGACCGGTCCCACCCGCTCCCACGTCACCACCGCGTGTGGCGCGGCCGTCGAGCAGAGCGCGATGTCGGTCGTCGCGAAATGCGCCCATGCCTCATCGAGCGAGACGGCATGGCCGCCGAGCCGTTCCGCGATGGCGCGGGCGCGCTCCTGGGTACGGTTCGCGACCAGCGTGATTTTCACGCCTTCATTGCTCAGACAGGTCGCGGCCAACTCGGCCATGTCCCCTGCTCCGAGAATGAGCGCGCTGCGGCCGGCGAGATCGCCGAAGATCTTGCCGGCAACGGCAACACCGGCTGACGCCGCGGAGGCCGTCCCCGTGCCAAGACCGGTCTCCGTGCGAACCCGCGAGCCCACGTGCAGCGCGGTCTGAAACAGCCGATGCAGCACCGGCCCCGCCTGCGCGCGCGACGCTTCCCACGCTTCGCGCACCTGACCCTGGATCTGTGATTCCCCCAGGATCATCGAGTCCAGGCCGGACGACACGCGATAGAGATGACGGACCGCTTCCCGATCGCGCGCGATGTACCCGTACTCGCGGGCACCGCCCGTCGGAGCTGTGGGAAGCCGTTCCCCGAGGAGCGACCACACTGCGTCGAGCGCCGGCTCGTCTTCCGCCTGCAAGTAGAACTCGGTGCGATTGCAGGTCGATAGCAGGACGCCGCCGCTCGCGCCCGCGGCGATCACGCGTGCCAAGGCGGCCGGCACTTCATGCGCCCCGTGCGCAAAGCGCTCGCGCACCTCGAGCGGCGCGGTGCGATGGTTCACGCCGATCACCTTGATCCCTTTGCCGATGTGCGTGGTCACAGGAATCGTTCTACACCCGGTTGCGCGAGTTTCAAGGCGACGTAGACCAGAATAACGGCCGAGAACCCGGCGATGCTGGCAAAGGCGGCGCGCCGGCCGGCCCAATGCCATACAACGCGTACCCATACCGCCCATCCCAGCACGACCCACGTGAAGATGCCCCAGACGATCTGCGCCTTCGCGACGTGCAACCCGCCCGAAAAGCGCTCGCCATAGCCGAGCGCGAGCAGGACGCCGAGCGTGAGCGCCGGGAAGCCGGCCACGAGGGCAAACCGGTTGAGCTGATCGAGGCGCTCGAGTGGAGGAAATAGCTGAAAAATCTGCCCAAAGCGCCGCGCCTTGAGTTCACGGAATTGGAGCAGATAGAGCGCCGCGGCGATGAACGCCAGCGCCATCAACGCAACGCCCAGGACACTCAACACGACATGCAAAACAAACCATGCGTTGCGACCGGGCGTCACGTCCGCCCCCCCCCCGGCGAGAGGCCGCTCAGGATCGCGAGTCCCAGGAGCCCGGTCGCGAGCGGCGCGGCGAAGAAGGAGACCGCGGAGCCCCGGAGCAGGCGCTCGCTGGCGAGCTGCAGGAGCACCAGGCAGAGTGCCAGCATCGAGAGCGCGGGCCCGAGTCCTACGGGGGTGAGCTGGGAAACGCCGATGACGTGCGCTGCGGCGCCTGCGCACGGGAACGCGATCGCGAGTGCCCGCGGCGGGGTGCGCAGGCCGACAAACGGCGCCAATGCGAGCGCCGTAGCCAGTCCGTAGAACGCTAGCGCGACGAGATGTAGAGTGAGAATCACGGCAGACAAGAGCCAGGCCCGCGCCGGCGGTGCCGGGGGCGGGCCTGGCCTCCAATCAGGAAGGCATCTTCTTGATCAGTCGTACGGGAAGACCGGTCTCGAGCCCGGGATGCGTGATTTGAATCAGCAAACCTGTGGACGAGTGCTCGCGCGTATGCACCACCATCAGCACCGCGCGAATCTCCTCCGAGGCCGAACCAAGATACTCGCCGGCCGGCTTGTAGGCCTCGAACACGTCGCCGAGCGCGACACCCTCGCTGCGACCCTTGTCGATGAAGAAGTACTGCTGGGCCCCGGCGATTGGGTGCGGGTCGCGCGCCGTGATCAGCTTGCCCTGCATTCCCTGCTCGATCGGTGTGGGTCGCACCTGCCCCGGATCGCGGAACGGCTCCAGGGGCATCACGAGCCGGCCTTCGTGCACGCGCCCGTACTGCCCCACGATCCGCGCCAGGATCTGCTCTTTTTCCACGGCCGTGACGCGCGCGATTCCGACGGGCACTACCACCTCGCCCCACCGCCCGAAGTCCAGCGCGCGGTCGATGCGCGCGAGCAGTACGGAATCGCCCACGTGATAGGACGCGTTCTTGGGCGGTCGGATCGAGATCTCTTCGTACATCGTGGCGGTATTCTGGCTCGACAGACGCGTGATCGCGGACGTCGCGGTCGCGCCGACGACCTCACCCCAGGGAAGCCGTTCGCCCTCACTCAAGAATCCCGCCCCGTAAAACTCGCCGGCCCGCAGGGGCCGATAGGGCTGCTCGCTGTACGCGCGGAGCACGTCCTGGACCTGCTGCCGGTTGGTCCGGCGGCGGTCGAAGATCGTCTCGTTTGTTTCGTTGACGGTGGGCGGGGGCGCCTCGACGATGAAGGTCGTGTCGGCGGGAAGCGTGTCGATCATCGCCGTATCGGTGGGAATGATCGCGACCATCGTGTCACCGAGGGCGCGCACGGTATCCGCGGCCGCAATCGTCGTATCCGGCACGACAGACACCGTGTCCCCACCCTGCGCCACATTCAGCAGCTCGGCGAGATTGAGCACCTCGCCTGGATAGATCCAGTGCGGGTCCTCGATGACGGCGGTGTTGAGCCGGTAGATCTCGGGCCAGAGGAGCGGGTCACTGAAATACATCTGCGCGATGGACCAGAGGGTCTCACCGCGTACGACGGTGTGAGTGCTTGGGAGCTGTCCCTGAAAGGCGGCGGCCGCCTGCGTGGTGTCCTGTTGCTGCACCGCCTGAGTCGTATCCTGCGCCGGCACGACTCGCCACACGAGCGGCAACGCCGCCAGGGCCAGTAGAACGGTGCGGCTAGAACGGCAGATCGTCGTCCTCCTCATCCAGCGCCTCCGGGAACGCGTCGAGCGATTCGGGGGCCTTTCCGCCAGATTCGGCGACTGCCCCGGCCCCTCGTCCTGCCCCCGCTCCAACCGGAGCGGCGGCGCCTTTGGAGCCCAGCATGATCAGCTCGCGCGCAATGATCTCGGTGACGTAGCGCGTCTGCTTGTTGTTGTCTTCCCAAGTCCGATACTCGATCCGGCCCTCGATGTAGACCTTATCGCCCTTTTTGAGGTACTTCTCGCACACGTCGGCGAGGCCCGATCCGGTCTTGTTATTCCAGCAGATAACTCGATGCCAGTCCGTCTTTTCCTGCTTCTCGCCCCCGTTGCCCGTCCATTGCCGGCTGGTCGCCACGGAGAGGGTGGCCACACGGGAACCGTTATTCGTGCTTCTCACCTCGGGATCTGCACCCAGATTCCCGATCAGCTGAACCTTGTTAAGACTGCGGCTCACAACGACCTCCAAACGATTATGCGGGTTGGGCCCAAGGGTGCCACACACTATATAAATCGCAAGTCATTCTGTCAACCAAAGATACGCCACTTGTATCAAAGTTATGCATCACGTCGGAGCACGATCGCGTCCTCCACGGGACGCCGGTAATACTGCGCCCGGCGCCCCACCTCCCTGAACCCCTGCGCGGCATACAGTGCCCGGGCCGGGGCGTTCGACTCCCGCACCTCCAGGTACACGTGGTGCACGTCGCGCTGCTGCAGGGCGCCAATCATCGCCTCGACAAGCGCCCGGCCCAACCCATGCCGCCGAGTCCCGGGCGCCACGGCGAGGTTGAGAATCTCCCCTTCGTCCGCCGCGTCGAGCGCGATGACATAGCCGCCCACCTTCCCCTCGAGGTCGGCGACCAGAAAGAGCGCGTCGGAAGTCACGCAGTCGCGGAAATCCTGCGTGGACCACGGATCGGAGAACACGTTCTGTTCGATCGCGTGGATCGCCGAGACGTCGCCGACTTTAGCGGGACGAATGTGGAAGGGGGCGGCCGTGGCGGCTCTCCCATTTGACCTGGGCTTCGGCAGGGCGGCCGTAGACCGGCTCCGCGATGCTTCGATCGATCGCGCTGCGCGCACCATCGTATGCAAAGAGGGCGAGCAACGAACCCGCAATGGGCGGCAATGTCTCGAGGCCGACGGGAGCGGCGCCCGACCACGCCACCACCGTTTCACGATAGCGCTCCGCGCCGTCGCCCACGACGAGATCCGGCGACCGCCGCGCCCGCGCTGCAAGCGTCGGGATGGTGAACACGTCCGGCGCCACGAGGATCCGCACTGCATCGCCCTCAAACGCGTAGACCGCACCGAACACCTGTCCACGGAGCGCATCGTAACAGGCCGCGACGACGTTTACCCCTGCGGCGTGCGCGGCGCCGAGCAGCGACGGAATCGCGACCAGCGGGAGTTGGTGCTCGTGGGCAAGACCCTTGGCCGCAGCCCACCCGATACGCAGACCGGTAAAGCTGCCCGGTCCATCGCCTACGATGATGCCCTTGATATCCTGCAGCGAGAGCCGGGCGAGCTCCAGGACTTCTTGCACGAGGGGCAGGATCTGCGCGGCATGTTGGCGAGCGCCGCGAATGGAGCGTGCGACGGTGCGATCACCAGTGCTGATCGCGACACTGGCAATGTCGGTCGCAGTATCGATCGCCAGCCAGTACGCACTCATGCGTTCGCCAGCTCGTCCACGACGCGACGCGCGGGATCGTCGTCGTAGGAAAGGTGAAAATGGCGATCGAGCGGCGGCGCCCACGCGCCGGCGCGCTCGGGCCACTCGATGAGAATGATGGCACGCTCGCGCGTCATGTCGTCAAAGCCCAGGTCGCGCGCCTCATCGGGATGACGCAGGCGGTAGCAGTCGACGTGGTATACGGCTGTCTGTCCGGCGTCGTAATGGTGAACCAGCGCATAGGTAGGGCTGGTGGCGCGCGCCTTCGCTCCCAGGCCACGGCAGATCGCCTGCACGAGGGTCGTCTTGCCGGTGCCGAGCTCGCCGGACAGCCCAATGACCGCGGGCGCGGTGAGCTGGGCGCCGAGCTCCTCACCGAACCGGCTGAGCTCGCTCGCGGAGAGGCGCATCGGCCTTGAGCTCGAGCAATTGATCGCGCAACACGGCGGCCAGCTCAAAATCCAGCTCCTCGGCCGCGGCCTGCATCTGCTGCTCGAGCAGCCGGATCAGCGCGTCGCGCTCCCGCGCGTCGGCGGGACGCTGCACCGCGCCGGCCGCGGGCTTGCCGGCCCGCGCGTCGGCCACGCGCGTGACAAAGCGGATGTCGATCACCGATTTCACGATCGACCGTGGGGTGATGCCGTGCTCGACGTTGTACGCGAGCTGCGTCTCGCGCCGCCGGTCCATTTCTTTCAGGGCCCGCTCCATCGAGCCGGTCTTGCGATCCGCGTACAGGATGGCTCTCCCACTCAGGTGCCGCGCCGCCCGTCCGACGGTCTGAATGAGCGACCGGTCTGAACGCAGGAAACCCTCCTGGTCTGCGTCGAGCACCGCCACGAGCGACACCTCGGGAAGATCGAGCCCCTCGCGCAGCAGGTTGATGCCGACGAGCACGTCGAATTCCCCGAGCCGGAGTCCCCGGATGATCTCGACCCGCTCAATCGCGTCGATCTCGGAATGGAGGTACCGGACCCGGACCCCGTGCTGCTGCAGGTAGTCGGTGAGATCTTCGGCCATCCGCTTGGTGAGCGTCGTGACGAGCACCCGCTCGTTCTTCTTTTCGCGCAGGCGAATCTCACTCAGCAGATCGTCCACCTGACCTGCGACCGGCCGGATTTCGACCGGCGGATCCACCAGGCCGGTCGGCCGGATGATCTGCTCGACGATGACGCCACCAGACAGACGCAGCTCGTCCTCGCCCGGCGTGGCGGAGACGAATATGATGCGCGGCACGAGGCCCATGAACTCATCATAGCGGAGCGGGCGGTTGTCGAGTGCTGACGGCAGCCGGAAGCCGTAGTCCACGAGCGTTTGCTTGCGCGAGCGGTCGCCCTCGTACATCGCGCCGAGCTGGGGAAGCGTCTGGTGGGACTCGTCGATGATGCACAGATAATCATCGGGGAAATAGTCGAGCAGGCACGCGGGCCGCTCTCCCGGCTGGCGCCCGCTGAAGTGCCGGGAGTAGTTCTCGATCCCCGCGCACCGTCCCACCTCGAGCAGCATGTCGATATCGAAGTGGGTGCGCGACTCCAGGCGCTGCGCCTCCAGCAGCTTGTTCTGCTGCCGGAGCCCGGCCAGCCGCAGCCGCAGCTCGTCGCGAATCGATTTCACCGCGCGCTCGATGGTCGGCCGTTGCGTGACGAAGTGCGTCGCCGGGTAGACCGCGCAGCGCTCGAGCTCGATGATCACGTTGCCCGTCAGTGGATCGATCTTCGCGATCCGCTCGATCTCGTCACCCCAGAACTCGATCCGCACGGCCTGCTCGTCATACGCGGGGAAGACTTCGACCGTGTCTCCACGAACCCGAAAGGTGCCGCGCTCGAAACCGACATCGTTGCGCTGATATTGGATCGCCACGAGATCGGCGAGCAGGGCATCCCGGCCCCGCGCTTCGCCCTTGTGGGCGGTGACGAGCAGCTCGCGATACAGCTCCGGATCGCCGAGACCGTAAATTGCCGAAACGCTGGCGACGATGATCACGTCGTCGCGCTCCATCAAGCTGGAGGTCGCGCGCAACCGCAGCCGCTCGATGTCGTCGTTGATCGACGAGTCCTTGGCGATGTACGTATCCGTCGAGGGTACGTACGCCTCGGGCTGATAGTAGTCGTAGTACGAGATGAAGAACTCGACCGCACTCTGCGGGAAGAACGTCTTGAGCTCGCCGTACAGCTGCGCGGCGAGCGTTTTGTTGTGGGAGAGCACCAGCGTCGGGCGTCCGAGATCCTTGATGACGTGCGCCATCGTCATCGTCTTCCCGGAGCCGGTAACGCCCAGCAGCGTCTGATAGCGGTCGCCCCGGCGGAGGCCGGCGCTCAGCTCCTGGATGGCACGCGGCTGATCACCCGCCGGCGGCGGGGCAGATCCCAGCTTAAAGGGCATAAGACGGAAACTTAACCGGAGACGACTTCAGTGGAGCCGGAATCGCGGCGGGCGATTTCCGTCACCCCTTTCACCTTGCGGACGGCCTTCAGCACCTTGTGCAGGTGGGTGTGATTCTCCACCTCGACCAGCACGGACCCAAACACGACGCCATCCTTGGAGGCCAGCTCGGCGCTGCGGATGTTCGTGCCCGTGCCGCTGATCGCCTCGCAAATGTCGGCATAGAGCCCACGCCGATCCTCGCCGCTCACCATCAACCGGACCGGGGTCACTTCCCCTTCGACCTCGCGCCAGTCGATTTCGACCCGGCGCTCCTCGTCCCCAGACAGCGTGAGCAGGTTGGGGCAGTCGTTGCGGTGGATCGAAATGCCTCTGCCCTGGGTCACGTACCCGACGACCGGATCGCCCGGCACGGGCTGGCAGCACTGCGCGTACCGCACCATGAGGCCTTCGACGCCGTGGATCTTGATCCCCCGGCCCAGGCGGAGCCGCTCGATGACGCGGCCGAAGGCCGTCGGCTTGGGCGCCTGGGCTTCATCGGCCGGAAGATTGGGATACACCGCCTTGAGCACCTGGTTGAGCTGGACGTCGCCGCGTCCAATCGCGGCCTCGACCTGCTCCGCACCGGTGAGCGACATGGTCGACGCTGCGGCGGCGAGCTGCTCCGGGGTGGGTGGCTCGAGACGACGCCGGCGCACTTCGCGCGCGAGGATCTCGCGACCCAGCGTGATGCTGCGCTCCTGTTCTTCCTGCTTGATCCATTGGCGAATCTTCTGGCGAGCGCGGCCGGTCTGGACGTGCGCCAGCCAGTCGCGCGACGGCTTGGCCTGCGGGCTCGTCAGCACCTCGACCGTGTCGCCATTGCGGAGCGGGCGATGCAGCGGCGCGATGCGGCCATTGACCCGCGCACCGTTCGTGTGCTGCCCCACCTCCGTGTGCACCAGGAATGCGAAGTCGAGCGGCGTGGCGCCCTTGGGAAGCCGCTTGACGTCGCCCCGCGGCGTGAAGACGAAGATCTCGTCCTGATACAGATCGATCTTGAGGAACTCGAGGAATTCCTCGGGACTGTGCGCGTCCTGCTGCAGCTCGATCAATTGCCGGAACCACGAGAGATGGTGGTCGAGCTCGTCGGGGCTCTTGCCGTTTTCCTTGTAGAGCCAGTGCGCGGCGATACCATACTCGGCCGTGCGGTGCATATCGCGCGTGCGGATCTGGATTTCGTAGAGCTGACCACCCGGTCCGAACACGGTGGTATGGAGCGACTGGTACCCGTTGGACTT
>Ga0070680_100000621_pt1 | contig 24600 bp, 23 predicted proteins | sample KBSC73BmetaG_FD_64672 | JGI IMG/M metagenome (GOLD analysis project Ga0070680, IMG submission 64672) | Corn rhizosphere microbial communities from Kellogg Biological Station, Michigan, USA - KBS C7-3B metaG | ecosystem: Host-associated > Plants > Roots > Rhizosphere | place: USA: Michigan...
GAAACCGGTCGCCTTTCTTCTCGAATATCTAGATGGTCTGCGCGCTGTCTCGTACATGTTGGAAGGGCACGTATCGGCCTGGAGTTTCGCCGCGAAGATGAAGGACCGCGCGGAGCCGCTGTCCACGTATTTCGATCAGGGCGACGAGCGCGGCAGCCGTCCTTTCTCGCACTTCTATGGAGTGGCGCATTGCATCGAGGAGTTATTCGTGACCGGCAAGCCGCTCTATCCGGTCGAGAGGACTCTTTTGACCACCTGCACCCTTTCCATGCTGTTTGAATCCCGCGCCTGGCGAAAGCGCATCGAAAGCAACGAACTAAAGATCGCCTATCGAGCGCCGCGCAACACTTACTTTCAACGGATCTGAGAAGAGCAGTTCACTTAAGAAGAGCAGTTCACTAAGAAAGCCAGCCGGCCCGAAGAAATACATCAGAGTCGCCCCTGCCGTCGGGCTCGATCGCCCAGGTCAGGCCACGGACAGAGGTGGTTCCTTCGGAGAGACTCCATCAGGATCGTTGAACTTCGCGCCGTGAGGTGCGGGGACCGGTCCTTTCAATAGAGGATCGCTCGTGCGCTTCATCCAGCGATCGAGCCGGCCGCGCATTTCGGCCAGAACTTCAGTAGACGTTTTGTCGGTCGCGAGGTTATTCTGCTCGGCCGGGTCGAAGATCAGATCGTAGAGAGACTCTTCCGGAAGCTGGTGACTTTTCCAGCCGTATTCGAGCCAGAGGCTCTTACTCAGGCCATCGTCGATATTGGGCAGCACCGGCGTCCTGCGGCCCCCGAAGCGGCGGATGTACTTGTAGCGTTGCGTGCGCACGGCGCGCTTGGGTTCATAAGCGGCGTGGTAGTTCACCTCCGCGAAGATTTCCTCATTGATTTCGCGCGTTCCACCGCGAACCAGGGGAAGCATCGACCTTCCTTCGAACCATGCTGGTTTGGGGATGCCAATCACATCGCAGAGAGTGGGAAGAACGTCGAGCTGCGAGACCATCGCGTCGGTGACTTTACCGCCGCGGAAGTCGCCGGGACCTCGCATAATGAGCGAGACTCCCCAGCCGAAGTCGTCCAGGTTGCATTTCATGAGCGGGAAGGACACACCGTGATCGGTAGTGCTGATGACGAGCGTGTTGTCCGCATAACCATTGCGGGTGAGCGCATCCAGAACCCGTCCGACTCCTTCATCGAGAACGCGCGCGCTCGCGTGATATCCGGCCATATCCAGGCGAGTTTGCGGCGTGTCGGCAATCGGAGTCGGCGGCTGGATAAAGCGCGGGTCGTCGGCGGGAGTGGAGGCGTGGAATTCGCGGTGGGTCTCGAAGAATCCGACATCGAGGAAGAAGGGCTGTTTGGGGCGGGAGTCCAGGAAGGCAACCGCGCCCGGGGCGACATCGACAGCGCTGGTGGTTTTAGGGCGGAGGATGCGATCGTAGCCGATGGTTTCGGGTTTGGCGGCGACGTGCTGAAGACCCGCGAGAGTGGATTCGTATCCAGCGGCGCGCAGCGTGTGGACGATGTGGCGGTTGTAATCCGTCATTGAAAATCCGCGGTGGGCAAGGCCGAGCATGCCATTCGAATGCGCGCACTGTCCGGTAAGCAGAGACGCGCGGCTCGGTGAGCACGTAGGCGCGGCGCTGAAAGCCCGGCGGAAAAGAACACCGTCGGCTGCAAGCCGCTTCAGGTTGGGCGTGGGAACGGCGTGACCGTAAGGTTCCAGATAGCGGCCGGAATCGTGCGAGTGGATGTAAAGGATATTCAGACGGGAACCCGTTTGGGCGGACGCAGCCATGCTGAACGCGGCTCCGGCGGTTGCGGAGGCTATGAACTCGCGCCTGGACTTCATGACCGAAGTCTATCGCGTGCGCGATACATTACAAGCAGCGGCCAATGGCAATTGAAGTGAACGGGGAAGTGATCTCAAACGCGGAGATCCGGGCAGCAGTGGCGCAGCTTCGGATGGAGCGTGAGCAGTCGGGGGTGGAAGCGAGCCTCGAGGAGCGAATGGCGCTGCGCGACGACGCAATTCGCGCGCTGGTCGAGAGGACCCTTCTACTTCAGGAAGCGCGAAGGCTCGAACTGACTCCTTCGGCCGAGGACGTGGAGCGTCTGGCGGAATCGCTCGCGCCGCGCGGCGATGGAGTTTCGGGTTGCCGGGCCGGCGCCGATATGGAAGACCTGCGGCGCGCGGCGGAACGTCGGCTCATGATCGAGGCGCTGCTCGATGCGTGGTGTGCGAACGTGGGCCCGCCATCGGCTGCGGCGGTAAGCAAAATGTATCGCGAAAACCGGGAGCGGTTCGCCGTGCCGGAGAGCGTGTGGGCGTCGCACATCGTGAGGAACTACGATGGCGAAAACCGGGCGGAGCAACGGGCGCGGGTAGAACGATTGCGTGAGCGCCTGGTAGCGGGCGAGGATTTCGCGACACTGGCGAGCGCGGAATCGGATTGTCCGGAGAATGGCGGTGATCTGGGATGGATCGCGCGAGGCATGATGGTCGAAGAGTTCGATGACGTGGTGTTCGGGGCCGCGCCAGGCGTGCTCACCGAGGTTTTCGAGACGCGTTTCGGGGCGCATGTCGCGCTCGTGCGCGATCGACGTGAGGCGGGTATCCCTGCCTTCGACGATGTTGCCGATCTGATCCGCGAGCAGATGCATCGCGTGAAGATGGACAGGGAGGCTGGTCGGCAGGCGGAGGCGTTGTTGATGCGTGCGTCGATTCGAGAGGTGGCGTGAGCGCGTTTCCCGTCCTTCCCTGCTGTGCGCCCACGAAACAACGTGCGGCGGTGCTCGAGAGTTCGCGGCTTCGTTCGGCCGAACGGGTGCGCGCGACGTCGGGGTCCACCGAAGAGATGGTTCGTCTGGAGGGCGGGCGGTTTCTGGCGGGGAGCGAAGATACGGACGTGGTTTCGGCCGATGGCGAAGGGCCGATCAGACCGGTAACGCTCGACCCTTTCTATATGGATCGGTACCCGATCACAAACGAGCGCTTCGGTGAATTCGTCAGGGCCACGGGATACAAAACCGAGGCCGAGAAGTTCGGCTGGTCGTTCGTCTTCGCAGGCCATTTGGGCGAGCGGGCGGAGGAGTTCGAGCATCCGGTCGGACTGCGGTGGTGGCGGAAGGTGGCGAACACGGACTGGCTGCATCCGGAGGGTCCGGACAGTTCCATTGACGGCCGGGAGCATCGTCCGGTGGTGCAGGTGTCATGGAACGATGCGGCGGCGTATGCGGCCTGGGCAGGCAAGCGGCTGCCGAGTGAGGCTGAATGGGAATTCGGTGCGCGCGGCGGGCTGGAACAGAAACGCTACCCGTGGGGCGATGAACTCACGCCTGACGGGAAGCATTTGTGCAACATCTGGCAGGGGGAGTTTCCGGACACGGACCTGGCGGAGGACGGTTATTCGAACACCGCGCCCGTGAATGCGTATCCGCCGAACGGATTCGGCCTGTACACCATTACCGGCAATGCCTGGGAATGGTGTGGAGACTGGTTTTCGCCGGACTATCATCTTTATGGCACGCGGGTGAACCCGGTGGGGCCGGAATCCGGCCAGACAAAGGTGATGCGCGGCGGTTCTTATCTCTGCCACGCATCGTATTGCAACCGCTACCGAAATTCGGCGCGGACGTCGAACACGCCAGACAGCGCCGGAACGAATATCAGCTTTCGGTGCGTGCGAGACGCTTCCTGAGGCTGTGGCCGTACCGGACCTGACGCGATGACGCTGAGCGACGCCGAAATCACTGCTCTTGCGGAGAAGTACTCCTCTGTCCGCGTACTTTGCGCCGGCGACGTCATGCTCGACCGGTTTATTTACGGGGATGTGACGCGGATTTCGCCGGAGGCCCCGATTCCGGTGTTTTCGGTGCGCGAAGAGCGCTCGATGCTGGGCGGGGCGGGAAATGTGGCCCGTAATATCGCTGCCCTGGGGGCGGGGCAATCTTTCATTACTGTGGTCGGGCAGGACAAGGCCGCAGAAGAGGTGATCCGCGCACTGCTCGCGCTCGAAAATTGCGAGCCGGGCATCATTGAGGAGCCGGCGCGGCGAACGTCGGTCAAGACCCGGTACCTGGCCCACCAGCAGCAAATGCTGCGGGTCGATTCCGAGACGGCGGAGCCCATTTCGGAAGATCGCTTCCAGGAGTTGCTGGAGCGGTTTCGGGCGGCGCTGCCTTCGTCCGATATCGTTGTGCTTTCGGACTATGCCAAGGGCGTTCTGGCGGGAAACCGGGCGGCCATTCTGATCGATGCGGCGCGAGAGGCTTCAAAGCCGGTGTTCGTGGATCCGAAGGGAAAGGACTTCAGCCGATATCGCGGAGCGACGCTGATCAAGCCGAACCTCGAGGAACTGCGCGACGCGAGCCGGATGGAGGTGGATTCGGCGGAAGGCGTGGAGGCGGCCTCGCGTGCGGTTCTGGATGCAAGCGAGATCGATGCGCTGCTTGCAACACGCGGCGCGGCCGGGATGATGCTGGTGCGTCGGGGCCGGCGAAAATTCGAGGTGCGCGGCCGGGCGCGCGAGGTGTTCGATGTTTCGGGCGCGGGAGATACGGCCGCGGCGAATCTCGCGGTGGCGTTCGCCGCGGGCGCCGAGCTCGAAGACGCCGTGGCGCTGGCGAATGTGGCGGCGGGAATCGTGGTAGCGAAGCTGGGAACCGCGACCGTCACACGCGAGCAGTTGCTCCGGGAACTCCAAAGTGCGGAGAGGCTGCCCGCCGGAGGCAAGGTACGGGACCGGGATTTCGCGGTGGAGCAGGCGGCAAGATGGCGAGGATCGGGAATGCGTGTCCGCGCGATGACGGGCCGATTCAATCAGCCTCGGAACGAGTTGTTCCGGCTGCTGCGTGAGCAGCGCTCATGCTGCGACAAGCTGGTGTTGGGCCTGGTCACTGACACGGTCGACGGGGCGCTTACAACGGCGGAAGCCGAACTTTGCGATCTGCTCTCGGCATTGATGTGGGTGGACCTTGTGGTTCCCTGCGCGGAGGCCGAGCAGGCATCATTCCGGGCGGGCGTTCACGGACGCGACTAAAGTACTCCGGCGCCAGCATATGAGAAACTGACGGCTTCATGGCCATGTGGCGGCTTCGGACCGCATGCTTCTTCCTCCTTTTTGCCGGGGCCGACTGCGGAGTGGCGCAAAGCCCGGCAACAGCGCCGAAGGACGTTTCGGCGCCCCACAAGGAAGTCCTTGATTACTCGGTAGAGTGGCGGCTGATTTCCGCGGGCGATGCGAAGTTCACGTGGACATCGTTGTCGAACGCGCCCATGGGAGCGAGCGAGGCGCGCCTGCACCTGGAATCGAAAGGGCTGGTCTCCCGGCTGTTTCGCGTCAACGATGATTACACGAGCATGCTGGGGCCGAACTTCTGCGCCCAGAACACGTTTCTCGCCGCGCACGAGGGAAGCAGGAATCGCGAGACGCGCGTCACCTACGACGCACAGCGGAAGCAGGCGGATTATCTCGAGAAGGACCTTACGAAAAATACTACGGTCACGCATCAGGTGGAGATTCCGCCGTGCGTGCACGATGTACTCGGGGCCCTCATGGTGCTGAGAACGCTGCACCTGGATTTGGGGAAGACAGCGCAGATCCCGGTGAGCGACGGGAAGAAGTTCGTCGAGGTGAAGGTGGAATCGCAACGCCGCGAACAGCTGAAGACTTCGCTCGGCTCGGTGAACACGATCCGCTACGAAGCGTTTCTGTTCAACAACGTGCTCTACAAGCGATCGGGCCATCTGCACATCTGGATGACAGACGACGATCGCCGGCTGCCGGTGCAACTGCAGGTAAGGCTGCAGTTCACCATCGGCACGATCACGTTCCGGCTTGAAAAGGAAGAGAAGTCATGAGATGGGTTGTGGTCCTGCTAAGCGCGTCGGCTCTTCTGGCGCAGACGCCGGCGCCGGCCGGACAAACTTCGACCCCGGCTGCCGCAGGGCAGGCGAACGCGAGCGGCGCGGCTTTGAGTCCGCGGGATGCGAGCGAACTCGAGACGCGAATGCTGCAGCTGATCGAGTCCACAGCCGTGGCCGTACCGGGACTGGTGCGGGCGAGTGAGCCGGTGAAGCAGAACGCGGAGATGACGTTCGCGACCATGGAGCGAAATCCGAATCCGGCTTTGCTTTATCAGTTCATCAATCAGGTGAAGGCGTATCTGGCGCTTTCCGAATCCATTCCGCGGCCTTTTCCGTTTCCCGAAACGGCGGATCGCCAATTCGCGGAATTACACAACGATCTGGAGCGAATTCAGCAGCATTTCGAAGCGGTTTTACAGGTCCGGCCGGTGACGGCGACGGAAGCGCGGCCGCCGACTCAGACGCGCAACGTGGATCCGAATAATCTCTCGAAATACGCTGAAGCGAATTCGGGAACCCCGCCCCCCGGAAAAACGCCGCGCGTGGTTTTCATGGGAGATTCGATTACGGAAGCGTGGCATCTGAATGAATATTTCACTGGTCGCGATTTCATCAACCGGGGCATCGGCGGGCAGATTACGTCCCAGATGCTGGGCCGTTTTCTTCAGGATGTAGTCGCGCTTCACCCGAAAGCCGTCGTCGTCATGGGCGGTATCAATGATATCGGCAGGGGCTATACCGCGAGGACCGTCGAAGCCAATCTGGAGGCAATGGGCGATCTGGCGAAAGAGCACGGCGTCAAGCCGATATTCGCGTCCCTGCTTCCGGTGAGCGACTACCACAAAGACAAGGACCCGCGGTATGAAATGACGAAGACGCACTCGCCAGATGAAATCGCGCAGGTAAACCGCTGGCTTAAAGATTATTGCGACCGTGAAAAATTCGTTTATATCGACTATTATTCGGTAATGGCGGATTACAAAAAGCAAATGCAGGCCGATCTTTCAGACGATGGCCTGCATCCGAACGCCAGAGGTTATCGCGTGATGTCCCCCATCGCGCTCGAGGCCATCGGCCGGGTCGCGGCCGGGGCTTACGTGGAGGAGAGCGGAAACCGGCAGCAGCCGAAACGCCGGGTCAGGATGCTGGGTAAGTAAGCGAGCGGCTCCAGTCAGACCGCGCGGCGTCCGGAGATGATCTGGATGAGAGCGACGACAATAGCGATGACCAGAAGAACATGGATAAACCCGCCGAGGGTGTAAGAGGTAACCAGCCCAAGCAGCCAGAGCACCAGCAGAATGACGAAAATAGTCCACAACATAGCTTTCCTCCCGTCCGGTACAGGCAGTTGAGCCCGGACGAGTACAGAAGGATGCAGTTTCCGTGCCGCAAATTCGCCCCAGCGTGACGCCGCGTAAGAATCCGCACCGGAGTTCCGCGCGACGCGACGTCGCCGCGCGTATTGGAATCCATACGTCCCGCTCCAAATCGCTCCAGAATTCAGCCGAAATCGCTCACAACCTGGGGGCTAATACTTTTCAGATTTTTTCGGCGAGCCCGCGGATGTGGAGAGCGTCGGCGCCGGACCCGCTTGACGTGAAGCGGTTTCGCGACGCGCGCGAGAAATATTCGCTGGCGCCGCTCGCGATTCATGTGAACTATCTGATCAATCTGGCCACGCTCGATCCGGTGATCCGGGAGAAATCGATCGTGGCCTTTCGCGGCGAACTGGACCGGGCGGCGGCGATCGGCGCGGAATATCTGGTGCTGCATCCGGGAAATTACAAAGGCCAGTCGCTCGAAGAGGGAATCGCGGCGCTGGTTCTTGGTTTGGGGGAAGCGGCGCACGAGTTTCGAGCGCCCGGTCTGACGGTCCTGATCGAGAATACGGTCGGATGCGGCTCGCAGATCGGCAGCCGGTTCGAGGAACTGCGATCGATTCGCGAAGTCGCGGCCCGCGAAACGGATTTGCAGATTGCGTTCTGTCTGGACACGTGCCACCTGTACGCGGCGGGTTTCGATATTGCGAGCGCGGAAGGGCTGAATGCGACGGTGATGGCGATCGATGAGACGTTGGGGCTCGATTCGGTGCGCATCGTTCACACGAACGATTCAAAGGGCGTGCTGGCTTCACGGCTCGACCGGCACGCGAACATCGGAGAAGGCAACATCGGGGAAGCGGGATTCCGCCGCATCCTGGGGCATCCCGCGCTTCGGGAGAAGCCGTTCATTCTGGAGACGCCCGTGGACGAAGAAGGCGACGATCGGCGCAACGTGGAAACGCTGAAAAGGTTGTGGAGCGCGGCGCGGACGTCCTTGAGTAACGCGCCGCGCCGACTTAGTACTTCTTCGTAAAGTTATTGCGTTCGTTTGTTACTTCGAAGTGGCCGTCGCGATGTGCAACCAGCTTCAGGTAATAACCTTTGTCATCGTTCGATGAGAGATTGGCGATTTCGTCCTCGGGCGAGTTGTGTTCCTTGCCGCCCGCTTCGGAGAAGTGCGACATCCAGATATCCTGGACGCCCGGAGTCTCGTGAATCGTTGTCCATGCGACCACGGTGCCTCCCTTCTTCTCCCCGTTGTCCATGATTGCGACCTTCGGCTTGAGCGCATGCAGCATCTGCGGGGAGCCGCTCATGTTCATGCCATGGTGGCTGACGATATAGACATCGACCGGGCCGATCTTATTGACCGGGCAAAAGAGGCCTTCCTCCTTGTTCCACAGGAGGTCGCCGAGATCGACGGTGCGGAAGCGGCCGAACTGAATGAAGCTGCCAGTGGACTGGCCATTCTCATCGCCGGGGTTGTCTTTCCGGCGCGCAAAGCTGGAGCATTCCGGATTGGGCTGGCCGCCTCCGGGAAGAGGTTTTTCGATGACGTTGCCGCCCGCGCTCACGATTTCCCAGGTGAGGCCTTTGATGGGCAGCTTATCGCCGGGCTTCACGACGATGTGATGCCCTTTGGCGACTTCGGCCATATAGTCGTCGTAAAATTTCTTTCCCTGCGGCGTTTTGAGCTCTACGCTCTCACCGTGATCGACGAAGTTTTTGATTGGCAGTTTGGCCGCGAGAGCAGGAACGCCGCCGACGTGATCGGCGTGGAAGTGAGTGATGATCAGGTAATCGATCTGTTTCACGCCGGCGTCCTGGGCCGCTTTGGCGATCCGATCGGCATCCCGTCCATTGAATCCCGCCCAGCCGGTATCGACGAGAACGGACTGGCCGGAAGGCGTCACGAACAGGGTCGACTGTCCTCCTTCCACGTCAATAAAATAAGCAGTCAAATCATTCGAAGCGGCGGAAGCAGAGAAGCCGAACCCGGCGCAGAGCAGCGCGGCAAGCGCGAATCGAACCTTCATGGTCACGAATCGTATCACGCGCGCAATCGAGCTAAAATCACCATCATTATGTTCCGCCCGCCGCTTCGAGCGTGCGCCGCTTTTGCCATCTGCGCGCAGCGTCCCGTGGCAGTAACGGAAGAGCAGCCGTGAGCGACGCCGTGCCCCTGCATCTTCCGGGTTCCGAGCGGTTCAACGAAACCTTGAACGCGATTCTCGGCGGCGCGCCCGGCGAATGGCTGAAGCCTGCACTGCCCTGGTCAGTAGTCGCGGAGAACTGTTCGGGGGAAGCGATTGCGCTGATCGGCGTGCGCTTCGATCTGACTTCACGGAAAGGCCAGAAGATGTCGGTAATTCACCTGGCCGATACGCTGCGGAATCCGGAAAAAACCGAATTCCCGCCGCAAACGTGCCGGTTCTTCTGCGCCGAGGCGGAATATGCGGCTGCGGCGGCGCGGCGCGGTACGGATGTGAGCCGGCGGGCGCAGATGAACCTGCAGAATCTGCGAACGATGCTGCGAGTTCGCGCGTCGGTCGATTGCATTGCGTACTGTGATGGCCGGTTCGAGGGGCCGGACACGGGCAGGGCGTTCGAGCGATTCACCAGACAACGCGCCGCCGAACAGAGTCTGATCTCGGCGGTACTCGAGGGTAAGGTGACGCGGGAAGATCTGGCGAGCGAACTCAATGGGAGCGATTCGGCCCGCCGCGCGCTCGCGGGCAAGCTTCTGGATGCGCTCAGCGCCGGTGGCGCGGAGGGAATGCGCGAACGCGCAAGACTGCACCGCCTGCGAGCAGCGCTGGTGCGGGTGGAGAGCGAAAGCCAGGATTAACTAACGGCGGACGATTACTTCGCGCAGACTCTCGCGCGTGAGGAAGAATTTTACTGATTCGAATTTCGCGAACACCTTCTCGAGATTGCGGTTGTTGAAGACCTGTCCAGTGGGCCGGATATCGCGCTCCGTGATCAGCATGGTCTTGTTGTCGACGATGCGGAAGATATGGGAGGGCGCTTCGGCCGCGCGGTCGCTCGACGAGAAAAACGCGAGCAGGTAAGATTTCGGCTGCATCAGTTCGTGCAGCCGCTCGACGGTGGCGTTCAGCAGCGCCGGGCCCATGAACTGAAGTGAATCCCAGAGCAGCGCGCCGTCAAAGGTGCCGGGCGGGTAATCGAAGTTGGTGCGGAGGAAGTATTCGATTCGGCCGACATTGGTCTGCTCCGCGGGGTCAGGACCGAACGCCTCATCGAGGCTGCGAATGATGTCCTGGCTGTACACCTTGTGGCCCAGGTTCGTCAGGAAGTTGATGTTTTCCTGGCTGGCGCCGGCAAGGTCGAGAATCGACAGACCTACGATGTCCCGGACGTTGAAGAAAAACTGCTCGAGGCCGCGGCTCTGCCGTGCGACAGTGACCTCTTTTTTCGAGGGCCGGCGGAGTGGGGACCCGCCCCCCGCGGGACGGGAAGCGCCCGAAGAAGCCGATTCACTCTCCCGCCGGAAGATGGAACGCAGCTTCTCCGGTAACAACCTGGCCTCTTCTTACCGCTTTCCCGCAGCGCCGGCAGTGCTGGCGGTGCTGGCAGCGGGAACTGGAATCGGCTCGGCGGGGCGCGGAGCGGCTACGGCCGGAGCAGGCGCGGCGGCCGGCTTCGGTTCGGCTTTCTTAATATCGATGCTGCCCTTGAACAGAGCGCCATCTTCGATGCTGATGCGCGATGTCGTGATGTCGCCTACCAGCTTGGCGTCCTTGCGAATATCCACTTTGTCGCTGGCTTCAACATTGCCCTGTACCTGGCCAAGAATCACGACCTCACGGGCGCGGATCCCGGCCTGGACACGGCCGTTCGGCCCGATCGTGACCTTGTTATCGTGGGACTCGATCGTCCCCTCCACGTCTCCGTCGACGTACAGATCTTCCTTGGTGAAGATCTGGCCATTGATCTTGACGGCTTTTCCGATCGTCGCCGTATTCCGACTCTCGGGTTCGGGCATCCTGTAGGGCGTAGATGACACTGGGGTGGGCTCCTTCCTGGTCTCTGATGCGGTTGGTGCGGGAGCCGGTGGCGCGCTGGCCGGTCGCGGCGCCAGAGGCTCTTCCTTTTTATTCCACATGCTCACTTCTTAACGGCCTCCAAAATAAGTTCCTGTTGATGATTGCGTTGTCTTGAAAGCGGCTCAATTTAGTCTATCTGTACACGAGAACAAGGCGCAATTGCGAGTTTGCCTGGTTTTTTCAGGATCTCACTACTCCTGCTGCCCAACACCGCCTCTTGTCAGAGTACTTCGGCGCATTGTGACCCGACTTGGGCAGTTTTTTCCAGGCGCACAACGCGCCGATCTGCTCCAGGTCCGCGCCTCAGCGAAAAAGCCGGGCTATGAGGAACGCCGCTCCAGCGGCGGCGCCGCCGATCAGCGAGGTCTCGAGTCCCCCTCGCGCCGGCGCAATTCCGGTGAATCTTCCCTTAATTGCTCCAAAGATAAATAGTGCCACGGCAGTGAGCGCCACGGAAACAACAAGCGCATTTTCCACGCCGGATACGAAAAAATATGGCGCAAGCGGCACCAGCCCGCCGGCTATATACGAAGCGAAAATAGTGACGGCGCTGCGGCCGGCGCGTTTGGGGTCCGGGGCTTCGAGCCCGAGTTCATAGCGCATCATGAAATCGACCCATCGCTGCTGATCGGCGCTGATCGCGCTGACAATTGGCTCGACATGCTCCGGCCCGAGCCCCCAGCCTTCAAATACGCGGGCCACTTCGGCGCGTTCTTCGTCCGGCATATTGTGCGTTTCATCGATTTCGCGCCGCAGTTCGTGTTGATAGTGCTCCCGGTCGGTGCGCGCCACAAGGTAGCCGCCGAGGCCCATGGCAATGGATCCGGCCGCGATCTCGGCCAGCCCCGCCAGAACCACCACGCGCGTCGCCACCTGAGCTCCGGAGAGTCCGGCCGCGAGCGCAAAAGGCACGGTAAGGCCATCCGAAATGCCGATGACGATGTCCCGCACGGTTTCGCTTGCGCGGAAATGCCTCTCGATGTGGACTTTCGCCATCCGATCCAGAATAGCCGCTGCAGTTCCGGAATTGTCCCCGCTCCTCGTAATCAGGGCAGATTCTGGACAACCGGAAGTGGAAGGCGCTTTCGATCCGGGCCGATGACTCGAATTCGATCGGGCGAAACCGGTTGAATTTTCGCCTGGCGTCCCTCGATCTCAACCGAAAGAAACTGGCGGCTTGCAGCCCATCCGGCGATATGAGCTTTGCTCATCTTTCGCCGTACGTCCCCGGTGCGCAGTTCTCCGCCCGAGCCGCTCACCACGTAGAGAATGCCGTCGGTGGCGCTCGCGTCGGTGTACTGAAAGTTGTGCTCATGGCCGCTGAGCACCAGCCGAACATTGGATTTCCGAAACATCTCCACCCAATCACGCAGGTCGTTATACGAACTTCCGTGTCGCGGGCCGGCATTGTAGATGGGGTGATGCAGGTAAGGGATCTTCCACCTGGCAGTGGAAGCGCCAAGACTGCGGGCGAGCCAGCGCGATTCTTCGCCATCGGGCAAGTAAACGGGTTTCGGCGGTCCGGTTTCGGTATTGTCGGTCGAATCGAGCGCGAAGAATTGCGCGAATGCTCCCCACGTGAACGTGTACCAGCGCGCCGGGCGGTTTCCGGGGAAGAAGAAGTTGTCGAGGTAAACAAAAAGGTCGCCACGATTTTCGCTGCCGTTGCCGTCGTGGTTTCCGAGTGTCGGGAGGAACGGGACCTCTCGAAGGATTTCGCGGTAGGGGCGGAAGAATTTGGTTTCCCAGTGCGCGTCCAGATCGCCGGATCGAAGGTACGCGAACTTCATGTCCACGTCGGCGTAGATGTTATCGCCGAGAGTGAGCACGAAGCGTACCGGGCAACCCGACTGTTTGCGCCTTGCGAATTCCTTCCGCATTGCGTCTGCAACGGCGTATTGTCCGGGGGTGGCATTTCCGAAATCTCCAATGGCGAAGAAGCAGAGGTGGGTCGAGTTCTCAGGCCAGGTCCGGACCTCGCCCGCGCCGCGCTTCCGGCCGTCGATATCGATCTCGTAGGGATAGGTCGTATCGGGCGCGAGGCCGTTGACGATGGCCCAGTTTCGGTCGGACGGCGTATCGCGGCCGGCCATTCGGAGGATCGCCTTTCCCAACGGCTTTGAATCACGGCCGATCGAATTGCCTGGAGCGGCGGCAATGCCCCATGCGATCAGCGCGGAGTGGGCATCGATCTGGCCGACGTAGTTATAGAATTCCTGCGCCGCGAGCCGATGGGGAAAGAGGCAGACGGCAACAAGGCCGGCAAGCAAAGAGACGCGAACCGGCCCATGCGGCTGCAGGTTTCGACCTCGTTTAACGGCTCACTCCGACGACGGAGTTGTCATGCAAATACACCGCCGCGTTGTGAGCGCCGTCCGAGATCTCCGCCAGCAGCCAGCGACCTGGCGCGCGCGGCACGCGGAAGCTGTTCTGCCCGGCCATCGGCTGTGTTCGGAGGGTGGAGTTGTCGAATGTCGACCAGGTCACGCTGTAATTCCCTCCGCCGCCGAGGTCCCGGAAGCGAAGCTCGCCGCTCCGAACCTCAAATCGATCGAGCGGCAGAATTTTCGAGAGGTAATACCTGCCGATCTTATCGCGCCTCGCGATGAGAACCCGCGCAATGGTTTCGACCGCAACCGGATCCGAGTACGCGCCGGCCCTGACGAGCGTCCGAATCTGTTGGTCGGTGAAGGCCATCACCTGTTTCGCCGCCCAGAAGCAATCTTCGATGGTGCGATTGTCGAACGCAGGGTTTGGGTAGCTGGGCTTCCATTCGTCGGGCTCGAAGGTCTCGGCGGTGAACCGGCCGACGGCGGGCGTTACCGGGTAATGCATCCGCTCCCAGTCGGCCGAGTGAATGCCCAGAGTTCCGATTTCCTTGAGACCCCAGAGGAAATCGACCGTATAGGTGTGGCCGTGCCACACCTGTTTCGGAACGAGGGTGTCGCTGCCCAGCGTGGCCCCGAAGTCGATCAGGTAATGACGCACCGCGCGGACGCCGTCGATTTGCTGGATGGTATCCAGCGTATTAATGGCTCGGGAATCGGTGTGATCGAGCCACGAAGCGAAAACGTAATAGCCGCGCAGCACACGGCGGCGCTCATGAGGAATGTCGTCGTTCGGATCGTCCGGCCGTGTTCCATAGAACTGGAACGGACCGAGAATGTCGCCGGCTATGAGGCGGCTGGCAAGCGCCCGATAGGTTCCATCGGGGTAGCGCGGCACCTTCGAGAGCAGGTGGTCGAGATCCGCCTGCTCCATCATGACTTTCTTTCCCTGTCGCAGGAACTCGACGTTTTCGCCGATCCGGAGCTGGTCGCGCCGAAAACGCACGGGGTAGTTGTCGGGAACGTTGTAGCCGAGCGCATGGAAGAATCGGGCCCCCACGACATCGGCGCCCGTCGTCATTTCAATAAAATCGACGGGATCGAATTTGATGACATATTTCTCACCGCGAGCATCGCGAATCCGGAATCCCGGCGTGACGCCCTCAAGTTTGGCGTTGTAGATCTCCCACGGTTTTTCAGTGGAGGGCGGCCGAGTCCCATCGACGCCATGGAAGAGCTCGTCATCCGTCATGGGATGAAAGTAGTGGCGCGCGGTATACCAGGCTCCATTCGGGACTTCATCCAGGGTATTCGTGTCGAGCGATGGAGTAGGTTTGGTGGCGGATTGCTTCTCGCCCGGTTCGAGCAGAGTTTCGCGCAGGAAGTCGGCGGCGTCGCTGATCTTATTGGGCTGGAGTTTTCCGACAGGGAGCGGGCGGGGTTCTTTCATCAGAGGATCATCGGTTCGGAAGCTTCCCGATCCGACAATGGCGCCTCCATAAGAAAGGCCGGTCGCTACCGGCCCGGCCGCGGCAAGTCCAAGTGTGACCGCCGCGAGCCCGCCGCAGATCAGAAGATGTTGTAGAAAATCAGCCAAATCTGAAATCCTTCCCGGCTGAACCCGACGTCGACGCGCAAGGGAACAAATTCGTTGCGGCGGACGCGCAAGCCGATGCCGGCATCGGCCTCCAGACCCGCCAGCGAAAAGTTTTGCCACTCATGAAAAACCTTGCCTCCATCTGCGAAAATGGCGAGTTCCAGCGGCTCCATCACAGTCCAGCGGTATTCACCCTGGACGAGAACCGAGTTTTGATCGTAAAAGCGGTAGGGCCGGAAGCCGCGGAGGTCGTCCTGCCCGCCAAGGCGCGGCTCGAGATAGAACGGCACGAACGTGCCTCGTCTCGGGGTTGTGAGCGAGGTCTTGAACCGGGTCGCAATCACCCGGCGCCTATTCCAGAAATGGAAGAAGTGCTGTGCTTCGAAATCGTATTGGTTGAATGCGCCAAGCCTTTTGCGGCTGCCCTCAACCACTTGAAATTGCGAATAGAGGAAGGTTCCAGAGTGGGCGTCGCCGGGATTATCCCGGCTGTCGAACTTCAGGAAAAAGCCGCCGTTCCAGAAGTTGGCTTTCTGGTCGAGCCCCGGCGCTTCGGCCTCCGTATAAGTTGCGTCTGTCGAGGCATACTGATCCGCGGTTCCCGCACCGATTTTTATATTCTGAAACCCGCCGAGAATGCCGATCCGAAAACGGCTGCCGACCTGATATCCGCCGCGAAAATCGGCGTAATTGTCCTGCATACGGAAGTCGGTTCGGCCGGTCTTTTTCGAATCGGGCCCAGGCCCGTAATACGCCACCCTCGGGTAATCGAAACGTACTGCTTCGATGTTGCCAAAGGCATGGCCGTTGAGGAGCTTCGGCGCTTCCAGACGCGTCTGCAACCGGTAATAAGTTTGAAACGATGCGACAGCGTAGCTGTCCCAGATGAGATCCGGGTTGTACAGATCTCCGGTTTTATAGATATATTCCGGTCCAAAAGCGAGACCGGAGCCAACGGCGAGACCGCCCAGATGGAGCGAGAGGCCATGAGCGCCGGCCCTCATGCCGTTCCAGACGCCCAGGCCTTTATCCAAACTTTCTTCCATTACGGCAAACGGATTCCGGGTGGCTTGTTGCGGCGTGATCGAAGCAGCTTTGGCGCGGCGTGCGGCCTCAATCCCGGCCGAACGAGTGTCTGTTGTGGAATCTGTGGCAGGCGGAGATTGAGCGAACGAAAGAAGAGCTCCGGCCAGGAGAACGGAGAAGAGAAACCTCACCATCGGGAATCCCGGGCCGGCACGACCTCAGTATAAAGACACGTTTTAGCGCGTGGCTACGGGGATATGTCCCCTACGGTACCGACAACGGGATACGCCATTAGCGTCTGTTACAATTTTTCATATGCCCGAAATTTAATCGCGTTGTAACAACACGCCTCGGCCGCTCCATCAGAGCCGTCGACTCTTCCAAGTCCCAACGAAAAGGAGAACGACATCGAAATGAAGCGCTTTTTGCCATCGGGAATCATGATATTCGCCGGAGTCCTGGGTATAGCCGCCGCAACAGCGCAGGCGGAGCAGGATGTTACGAAAACAAGCAAAAAGTTCGACCTGCGGGAAACCATTCTTCGCAGATTTCTTAGAGACCACCACTGTCCGGACGCGTCCTATGCGCCGGTTTTTGTTAAGGAAGCGGACACCCACCGACTCGACTGGCGCCTGCTGCCCAGCCTTTCCTTCGTGGAATCCGGCGGGGGCAAACACGCCAGAGGAAATAACCTGTTCGGCTGGGCGAACGGCAGATGGACCTTCGACAGCATCGGGGAGGCGATCCACCATGTGGCGGAAGTCCTTTCCTACGGCAGGGCATATCGCGGCAAGACGCTCGAAGCCAAGCTCGCCACGTACAACCACAACATCGACTACAAAACGATGGTTTTGAGAGTGATGCGGCAGATTTCGGCTACGCCGGACCTGGAACCGGCGGATTAGTCAACGCGAGCGGCTGGCGATCAATCATTGAGCGGCCGCGCCGCGATCAATCAGAGCGCGAGCGCGTCGAACCGGCGGCGGAGTTCGTCGAGTTCCTCGCGCAGCCGGGCGACCTCGGCTTCAAGCGTGGAAAGTCTGTCTGAAGACTTTTGCGCGCCGGAATCGGCAAAGGCGGCTGTTTCCACAGGACCGCCAAGCGTCTGGGCGTAGCGGGGCTCCTTCATCCCGGGCATAGGCAGGAGCTTCTGGATCAGAGCGCCTTCTGTCCGTTCCGCGAGCTTGCGCAGAACCGTTTCGACCTCGTCCAGATCGCCGAAAGCGTAAATGCGCTCGGTTCGGCTCTTGATTTCCCCCGCGGTCTGCGGGCCCCTCAGCATGAGGACGCAAAGCGCGGCGGTTTCGCGCCGGCCGAGGTTGAGTTTTTCGGTAAAGCGCTGGGCGAATTTCGCGACGCGGCCCGAGCCGCTGATCTCGGCGGCATAGCCGCGTACCCGTAAAGCCGCGATGCCCTCGAGAATATCGCCCTCCGAATAGTCCGTGACCGGAAACCGGCTGGTCTTCTGATTACAAGCGGCGACCAACGCATTCAGTGACATAGGGTAATATTCGGGAGTCGTGCTTTCTTTCTCAATCAGAGTACCAAGAACCCTTATTTCCAACATATTTAGTGCGCTATCCACCCCAACAACTTACCATCCGGGTGAATAAAAGGTCCGCCAGGTGCTAGCCTTGCTACTGTCGCCGCTGTTTAGAGTAGAGGTTAATGGCTGAATGACCCACCACGATACGCCCTCGCGTACACGGCTTCTGCTTGCCGCCAGGAAGCTGTTTTCGGAGAACGGGTATGAGAGCACAAGTACAGCCTCGATCGCCCGGATGGCGGGCACGAGCGAATCGCAATTAATCAAGCATTTCGGCGGTAAAGCGGGCCTCCTGGACGCGATTTTTGTAGACGGGTGGAATGGTCTGACCGGCTTTATGCAACAGCGTTTATCGCCTTCAACGGCGCCGATCGAAAGGCTGCGCGCGATTCCGCGTCTGATGTTCGAAGTCCTGCAGTCCGATCAGGAACTCCGGCAGCTGCTGCTGCTCGAAGGCCGGCGGATCCGCAAGGAAGGCAGGCTGGTGACGCTGACGGACGGCTTTCTGGGATTCGTGAAGCTCGTGGACAATACGCTCGAGGAAATGCGCAGCGCCGGACAACTGCGAAATGATCTGAATGCGCAGGCTATTCGTTCGGCATTAATCGGCCTGACCGAAGGCGCATTGCGCGATCAATTATTGTCCGAACGAGCGGGAAATCCTTCGGAATTTACGCCGGAAAATATCGGCTCGCTGGTGGACGCGCTGGTGGAATCGATCGCGGCTTAGCGGCAGGCCAACGCGCTGAACTCAGGCCGGCTGGCCTTCGAAGACCCGGTCGGCCAGGGCGAATTTCAGGGCGTCGATCCCCGCGCCCGTAACGCTCGAAATCTGTAAAAAATCGAGCTTGCGCTCCTTCGCGAGGCGGCGGAGCGATTCGATTCGCCCGGGATCCTGGGCGGCGTCGATCTTGCTGGCCACCAGAATCATCGGCTTCGCAGGCAGCTCTTCGCTGAAGCTCTCGAGCTCTTTGATGAGGGCCTCGAAATCGTGAACCGGGTCGCGGCCGGTGTCGGAAACGTCCACAAGGTGGACCAGCACCCGCGTTCGCTCGATGTGGCGGAGGAACTGAATGCCAAGGCCTTTCCCCTCGTGGGCGCCTTCGATCAGACCCGGAATGTCGGCAACCACAAATGTGCGGTGATCCGGCAGTTCGACGACTCCGAGATTTGGCTCGAGAGTAGTGAACGGATAATCAGCGATCTTCGGGCGGGCGGCCGAAATCCGGGAGATCAGCGTCGATTTTCCGGCGTTCGGGTAACCTACGAGCCCGACATCGGCCAGCAGCTTCAGCTCGAGACGGAGGCGGCGGAGATCGCCGGCACGGCCCGGCTCATGTTCCGTTGGCGCCTGATGGGTAGCAGTGGCGAACCGGGCATTACCGCGTCCGCCGCGTCCGCCGCGGGCGACGATCCATGTCTGGCCATCGTGGGTGAAGTCAAACAGCTTTTCTCCGGTTTCGTCATCGAAGACGGTGGTTCCGACCGGCACCGGGATGGTGATGCCTTCGCCGTCGTGCCCGGTTCTATTGCTGCCTTCGCCGTGCCGGCCGCGCTGGGCCGTGTATTCGGGATTGAATCGGAAATGCAGGAGGGTGTTGCGATGGATGGTGGCGATCATGGTGATATCGCCGCCGCGGCCGCCATCTCCGCCGCTAGGTCCGCCCCGTGGGACGTATTTCTCGCGCCGGAAAGCCAGGCAGCCGTTGCCACCGTCGCCGGCTTTCACCGTAATTCGCGCCTCGTCTACGAACATTAATAAAGAGACCGCCGGGGTTTACGAAATAAAAAAACCGCCGGGCTTGCAGACCAGCGGTCAAACTCCCTGGATCTATTGTTTACTGGACCGACGCGGCTGCTTCGGCGGGCTTCACGTTCACAAATTTGCCCATGCGCCCGCGATCGCGGAACTCGACAATACCGGAAATTTTGGCGAACAGGGTGTCGTCTTTTCCCCAGCCAACATTCAGCCCGGGTTTGATCCGGGTGCCGCGCTGCCGCACGATGATGGATCCGCCAGGGACAAGCTGACCGCCGAATACTTTGATGCCGAGCCGCTGAGCGTTCGAATCGCGCCCGTTTTTGGAACTGCCTAAACCTTTTTTATGCGCCATAACAAATTGCCTTTACGCGACGTTATCTTCAGGCGACGATATCGCGAATGCGAACCTCCGTATAATCCTGCCGGTGCCCCTGGGTACGCTTGTACTGCTTCTTGCGCTTGAACTTGAAGACCAGAATCTTGTCTGCCCGGTCATGACCGGAGATGGTGGCGTTTACGCGAGCATTGCCCGCGCCGTCTCCGGTGAGAAGATCGCCACTGTCCTGAAACACCGCCAGAACTTTACCCAGCTCAATTTCGCTTCCGGCGTCGCCCGCCAGTTTGGGGACGCGAACTACATCGCCCGGGGCAACGCGGAACTGCTTTCCGCCGGTCTCAATGATTGCATGCATGGAAATGTCTCGAACCTCGAAAATGCTCGCGCGTGCACACTTCGCCACGCGGGGGCTGATGCCGAAATTTCGATTATAGTACAGAGCGGCGGCGCGTTCAAATCGGCGTTGAGACCAATCGGCGTTGAGACCAGGGGGAGTCAGGAGCCAGAATGCCCGATCACGAGGAGTGGCGGAGTTCAGGTTCTGGTTGTGGCGCCGGCGTGCTTTCGCGCCCGCTGAGATAGAAGTGGACGGCGGGCGTGACGATCAGCGACAGGACCATGGAAGCGAGAATGCCGCCGATGACGGCGATCGCGAGCGGCTGCAGCATTTGCGAACCTGCGCCGAGCGCGAGCGAAAGCGGAATCATGCCGGCGACGGTAGCCATGGCGGTCATGATGATCGGGCGCAGCCGCCGCTCCCCGGCTTCGATCATGGCGTCGCGCGGCGAAGAGCCCTGGGCCCGGAAGCGCTGATCGGCATCGAGCAGGAGAATGCCGTTTTTGGCGACGATGCCGATGACCATGATCAGGCCCATGAAGGATGACACGTTGAACGTTGTCCCTGTGACCAGCAGCGCGAAGAAGACGCCGGAAGTGGAGAGCAGCGCGGAGGAGACGATCGCGAGCGGCGCCGAGAACGAGCGAAATTCGAACAGCAGCACCGTGAATACCAGAATGATGGCCAGGACCAGCACGAAGATCAGGTCGTGAAACGATTTCTGCTGCTCTTCATACAGGCCGCCATAAACGACGCGAATAGAAGACGGCAGCTTCAGCTCGTTCACCGCCTGTTGCACCACCGGAATTCCCTTCCCGAGGCTGACGCCTTCGAAGCGCCCAGTCACGGCGACGTCGCGCTGCAGGTTTTCGCGCCGGATTTCCGTCTGGCCGGCTTCATCCTTGAACTGAGCCACCGAGCCGAGCGTTGCGGTTTTGCCGGTTGAGCTGCTGGTGATCACGGTATTGCGTATGTCATCAAGCGTGGCGCGCGTATCCTGGGGGAAACGCACGCGGATGGTATAGGAACGATCGTTCACCACGACGGGATTGGTGGCAGGCTCGCCCTGAAGGATGGCGCTCGCGTCGAGCTCGATCTCCTGCGGGGTGAAGCCCGCGCGTCCGGCGATAATCGGATCGACGCTCATCACGATAGCGGGTCCGCTGATGGTGTTTTCGATGCCGTTCTTCACGTCTTTGACGAAGTCGATCTTTTTGATGCGGTCGCCGACCTTCGGAGCCCACTCGGCCAGCAGCGCGGGATCGGGCGAAAAGAGCTTGATCTCGATCGGTTCGGGCGAACCCTGAAGATCGCCGATCATGTCCTGCAGGAGCTGGATGAATTCGACATCGAGCTGCGGATAGCGCTTGTTCACTTTCTCGCGCACCTCCGCGATGATCTCATCGATGCCGCGGCTGCGATTCCGTTTGAGGCGGACGGAGAAATCGCCGGAATTGGCCTCCGTGACGGCCGCGAGCCCAAGTTGAAGGCCGGTACGACGCGACGTGGTCGCGACCTCGGGAGTGGAGAGCAGGATCTTCTCGACCCCGAGGAGCACCTCATTCGTGTCCCCGAGCGAGGATCCGGCGGGCATCAGGTAATCGAGGATGAAGCCACCTTCGTCCATCGCCGGCAGCAGATCGCTGTCGAGCGATTTGTAACAAACCCAGGACCCAATGACGAGAACGGCGCAGGCGGCAGCGAGCGCGATCGGGTAGCGCAGGACGAAATGCAGAGCGCGATCGTAGGCCCGGGTCACGGCGCCCATGAACCCGGTGCGGGACACGTGTCCACGAGGATCGGCGGTTTCCGAAGGATGCTCCGACGCGCGCCGCCGCAGCAGGTAGTGGCTGAGAGTCGGGGTCCAGGTGAGAGCGAGAGCCAGCGAAGTCAGCAGAGCCGTGGCGACGGTGATGGCGAGCGCGCGAAAAAAGGTTCCGGTGACGCCCGCAATCGTGATGAGTGGCAGAAAGACGACGATCGGAGTGATCGTCGAGCCGATCAGCGGCGTGCGAATTTCGCGGATGGCGCTGCGAATGGCCTCGGCGCGGCTCTGCCCGGCGTCGCGGTGCAGAACGATGTTTTCGACGACAACGATGGCGTCATCAATTACGAGACCCACGGCGGCGGCGAGTCCGCCGAGCGTCATCAGGTCGAAACTTTCGCCCAGCGCGCGCAGGGCGATAAGAGTGATGGCGATGGTGGCGGGAATGACAAGCCCCGCGACGATCGAGCTGCCCCAATCGCGCAGGAAGATTACGAGAATGATGGCAGCAAGGATGAGCCCGATCAGGATCGCGTCGCGAACGCTGCTGATCGAATCGCGTACCAGTTCGGACTGGTCATAGAAGTTCTGGACTTTTACGCCGCGAGGGAGCTCTGAACGAATCTGACTGAGTTCCTGGCCGACTCCGTTCGCTACCGCGACGGTGTTGCTATCGGGCTGGCGGAAGATATTGAGCAGAACAGCCGGTTTTCCGTTCGCGGTAACGATGGTGTAAACCGGCATGACGGAAGGCCGCACGATCCCGATATCTCCCACTCGCAGGGGCACGCCGGAGGGCGTGGTGCGAACGACGATATTGGCGATCTGATCGGGCGTGGTCGTCTGGCCGCTGACGAGCGTGAGAACGAGCTGGTGATTGTGCTCGATCAGGCCGGGAGAATCGATCAGATTGGTCCTGGTGATGGCGTCGAGGATGTTCGGGACGGTGACCTGGGCCTGCACCAGTTTCGCGGGATCCGCCTGAATTTCGAACTCCGGTACCTGGCCGCCCTGCAGCACTACCATCGAGACGCCGTTTACGCGGTTGAGCCGTGGTTTGATGACGTAATTGGCAAGCTCCCATAGCTGGCTCTGCGAAACCGTATCGGATGTGAGGCTGTAGCCAAGGATCGGGAAAGCAGCAAAGGTGAGCCGGTTCGCGGTCAGCTTCGCAGTAGACGGCAGTTCAGGCTGAACTCGGGAGAGCGCCGCGTTCACGTACTGCAGCGTCTGGAACATATTCACGTTCCAGTTGAAGAAGAGATTGATATCAGCAGTACCGCGGCTGGTAATCGAGCGAATCTGCTCAAGGCCGGGGACCGCATTCATTGCTTCCTCGATGCGCCGCGTGATCGTGACCTGCATCTGGTTGATGGGCGCGACGCCATTATCGATGCCGACCACGATGCGCGGGAAATCGGTGGATGGGAAGACCGCGATCGGGATGGTGAAGGCGAGATAGATGCCCATCCCGATCAACGTGAGGATGACGAAGATGATGGGCCGGGAAAAGCGCGCCGTCCAGTGCCCGGCGCTGCCGTTCGGATCGCTCACTTCTTTTCCTTGCCGTCTTTGGCCTTGTCGTCGCCTGTTTCTGCGGCCGGCGCGGCTTCGTCCTCATCTCCGTCCGCTCCGGGCTTTCGGATGACGACCTTTGCGTTGTCATCGAGGCCGAGACCGCCCTGAGTGATGACCTGCTCGCCTTCGTTGAGGCCGCTCGCGATCTGCACATTGTCGGCCTGGCGAACGCCGACGACGACTTTGCGCTGATGCGCGAGCGAATCGGGCCCAACGACCATGACCATGTCGCCGCCGCCTTCAGGCGAACTCAGGATGGCAGAGGAGGGGACGAGGATTGCGTTCTGGAGTGTTTCGGCGTTGATCGAAAGGCGGACCGCGCCTCCGGGTTTGAGCCGCTCGCCGGTATTGACGGCCTGCGCCCAGATCTGAACCGTAGTGGTGTTCGGATCCACGGCCGGGCTTACGACCGTAACTTTGCCCCCGATGGTTCCTTCGGCGGCAGTGATTGTGGCGGGACGGCCGACGCGAATGGCCGCCGCTTCCTTTACGGGAATATTCGCGCGGGCGATGACCTGCGAAATGTCGACGATGGTGGCGATCGGAGCGCCGGCGCCCGCGATTTCACCGGGATAGATCGAGCGTTCGGAGACGACGCCCGCGATGGGGCTGAGGATGCGGGTATAGGAAAGCTGCGCCTCTGAGCTGCGCAGATGCGCCGCGGCGGTTTCCAGCTGCGCTTTAGCGCCGGCGATCTGTTCGCGCTGGCTCACCTGGTTGAGCGCTTCGAGATGGCGCTGCGCGGTTTCGTACGTGCTCTGCGCCTGAACCATTGCGACTTTGGCGTCGTCCACCAGCTTCAGGGCAAGCGCGCCCTCTTTCTGGAGCGCGACGCGATTCTCATAGAGGCGCCGGGAAGCCTCGAGCGCCTGCGCCGCGGAATCGACATCGACTTTGGCTTTGGCGGCCTCTTCCAAAACGGTAGCGCCGGTGGTGGTCTGATAAGCCGCCTGGGCCTGCTCGAGTTGTCCCCGGCTTTCGCCCACGGCCGCCACCAGGTCGCGATTTTCGAGCTGGGCGATCACCTGGCCTGGGCGAACGTGATCGCCGCGATTGACCATCACACGCTCGACGGG
>Ga0070680_100000630_pt1 | contig 24473 bp, 21 predicted proteins | sample KBSC73BmetaG_FD_64672 | JGI IMG/M metagenome (GOLD analysis project Ga0070680, IMG submission 64672) | Corn rhizosphere microbial communities from Kellogg Biological Station, Michigan, USA - KBS C7-3B metaG | ecosystem: Host-associated > Plants > Roots > Rhizosphere | place: USA: Michigan...
CCGCATTCCGGGCAGGCGACTATGCTCGGCGCCGAGCCGATGGAACGGTAGAATTTTTCGAACTCGTGGCCCGTCGGGCAACGAAACTCGTATGTGGGCATGTTGGTTTTCGGGGGAGACTACGCGACACCCGAAAGTTAGTCCGCTAAGAGGGGTGTCTCAAGCGTAGCGACGATTACAAGGACGGTCGGTAGTAACCCCAACTCTCCGCGAGAGTGCTCGAGATCTCGCCGACCGTCGCGCGTGCGCGAACCGCGTCGACGATGAGCGGCATTAAGTGGGGTTTCGAAATCGAATTCGTAGTCGCTTCACGCAAAGCGCCCAATGCGCGCCCTAATGTTGCCGCGTCCCGTTTCTTCCGCAGCGCTTTCAGGCTCTTCACCTGCGCTTTTTCCAGCGCTGAGTAGTTCGGGGCGGGAATCGAAACCGTCTCGCCCTCATCCGCAAACCGATTCACCCCGACGATCACGGTCGCGCCCGCCTCAACGCGCAGCTGGTGCTCGTAAGCACTCCGGGCGATCTCCTCCTGAAAGAATCCGGCGGCGATCGCCTTCTCGGAACCGCCAAGCTCGTCGACTTTCGTGATCAGCTCGAGCGCCTGACTCTCCAGCTCCGTCGTGAGGTTCTCCACGTAATAGCTTCCGGCGAGCGGATCGGCGGTGTTGGTGACTCCGGATTCGAACGCCACGATCTGCTGCGTGCGCAGCGCAAGCTTCGCGGCTTCCGCCGTTGGAAGCGAGAGCGCCTCGTCGTAGCCATTGGTGTGGAGCGACTGCGTGCCGCCGAGTGTCGCCGCGAGCGTTTGCACAGCGACGCGGACGACGTTGTTTAGCGGCTGTTGCGCGGTCAGCGTGACACCGCCAGTCTGCGTGTGAAAGCGGAGCCGTGCGCTCTCCTTCGACGCGTGAAAGCGTCCCCGCATGATGCGCGCATAGAGCCGTCGCGCGGCACGGAATTTCGCGACCTCCTCGAACAGATCGTTGTGCGCGGCAAAAAAGAATGAGAGACGCGGAGCGAACGAGTCGACCTCCAGACCTGCTTCGATCGCGCGCTTCACGTATTCGACCGTATTGGCGAGCGTGAACGCCAGCTCCTGCACGGCAGTCGCACCAGCTTCGCGGATATGGTATCCGGAGATCGAAATCGGATTCCAGTTCGGCACCTCGTCGGCGCAAAAGCGGAACACGTCCGCGATCAGCGCCATGCTCGGCTCAGGCGGATACACATAGGTGCCTCGCGCTATGTATTCCTTGAGGATGTCATTCTGGATGGTGCCGCTCAGCTTGTCGCGCGCGATTCCACGCTCTTCGGCCACGACGATGTACATCGCGAGCAGCGTCGCGGCGGTCGCATTGATCGTCATCGACGTCGATACCTCGTCGAGCGGAATGCCGTCGAGTAGAACGTGCATGTCTTCGACGCTGTCTATTGCGACCCCTGCGCGTCCCACTTCACCGAGCGAGCGGGGGGAATCGGAATCCAGTCCCATCTGTGTCGGAAGATCGAATGCGACCGAGAGCCCGGTCTGCCCCGCGTCGAGCAGCAGCTTGAAGCGCTCGTTGGTGCTCTTCGCGCTGCCGAATCCGGCGTACTGCCGCATCGTCCACAGCCGCCCGCGATACATGGTTGGCTGGACGCCGCGCGTATACGGCCACTGACCTGGATCTCCGAGCTCCGATGTGTAATCCAGTTCGGCATCGCCGGGACGATATACCGGCTTGACGGGGATTCCGGAGGGCGACAGTCTATCGCCCGGGTCGTGCTTCTTCATGGGTGCGAGCGCGCGGGCAACGGCTGCGACGCCGCGGTCACGCGCCTACTGATCCGACCGCCGCCACCGCGCTGGCACTCTTGTGCTGCTCACCGAGCATCGCACGCGCCGCGTCTACGTCGTTCTTGCTGCCGATGAAAAGCGGGGTCCGCTGGTGCAGCTCGGTCGGCTGGACGTCCAGGATGCGTTGGGTACCGTCTGTCGCCGCTCCACCTGCCTGCTCGACGATGAAGGCGAGAGGACTCGCTTCGTAAAGCAGACGGAGCTTGCCGCGTTTGTTTTTCCTGTTGGCGGGATAGGCGAACAGGCCGCCGCCAAGAAGATTGCGGTGGAAGTCGGCGACAAGAGACCCGACGTATCTCGTATTCATCGGCTGCCGATTTCCGTCCTGCCCGCGATAGTACTGCATGAGGTTCTGGACCTCCGGCTCCCACTGACTCTGGTAGGAATCGTTCACGGACAAGTAGCGGCCCACATCCGGCGTTCGAATGTTCGGGTGCGAGAGAAGGAACTCGCCAAGGGAAGGATCGAGCGTGAAGCCGTGCGCGCCCTGCCCGGTCGTGTAGACAAGCATCGTGCTCGAGCCGTAGATGACATACCCGGCGGCAACTTGCCGGCGGCCCGGCTGAAGCATGTCCTCCATGTCGCCGCGACTCCCGCGCGTGATCTTCTTGACTACGGAAAAGATGGTCCCGACAGGGACGTTGACATCGATGTTGGACGAGCCATCGAGGGGATCGAAGAGCAGGCAATACTTGCCGCAGCGGAAGTTCTCGGGAATGTCGATGATGCCCGGCTCCTCCTCGGACGCCATCGCGCACAACCTCCCGCCGTGATCGACGGCCTTGACGATGATCTCATTGGCCAGCACGTCGAGCTTCTGCTGCGTCTCTCCCTGAACGTTCTCCAGGTCGGTGGCGCCCAGGATGTCGGCGAGGCCGGCACTCCGCACTTTGTTGGCGATCATCTTCGCTGCCAGAGCGAGGTCGTAAAGCACTCCGGAGAGCTCACCCGTCGCTTCAGGGTGCAGCTTCTCCTGCTCGATGATGAATCGCTCAATGGTGACGACGGACGTCGCTGTATGCTTGACCACTTCAGAGACCCTTGTCGAAGGCGTTCTGCGCGAGACGCGATTCGGAATACCGGCGCGCGTCGACCTCGTACGCGTTGCGCGAGTAGCCGTAACGGACTGACTGCCAAAGATAACTGAGCGGAAATGACTTCCGCTCCAGAAATTGGTGGACGTGCCGAAGCTCGTGCAAGAGCAGCTCGGCGCTGAGCGGCGTGCCCGGCGCTATGAACACTGTGCGCCAGAGCGTGATCGCCGCCGCGCTCCTGGTGCCGAGCGCCCAGCCGGCGATTCGAACCGGCACGCCTCCCCTCCGATAGGTCACGTCAGCAAGCTCAGGATAGATGTCCGTCAGCGCTGGCGGAAGGTCTATTTTGCGTCCGACTATTGCCGCGACGGCTCGCGAGCCAGCTCCCATTTCTCTCCCTTCGCTTCGACTTCAATGTGAACGCCATCGGTTCGAATCACGATCGTGCCCGCCTCATCGGTGCGCAATACTTCGGCGCCGACGCGATGAAGCGCCCGAATCACGTCACCGCTCGGGTGTCCGTACATGTTGAGCGCGCCAACCGAGATGACGGCGAGACGCGGACTCACCGCAGCGAGAAACGCAGCGCTCGAACTGGTCGAGCTTCCGTGGTGCCCCACCTTCAGCACATCGGCGCGCAGGTCGTTCGGGTGTTGCGCGAGAAGCCAGTCTTCCTCACCCCGTTCAGCATCGCCAACCAGCAGAAAACGCACCATCCCGTAACGCACGAGTGCGACCGTACTGGCAAGATTGGGATCCTTGAGTCCAATCGTCCACACCGAGTCCGGCGCAAGAAACGACAGGGTCACGCCGTCGACGCGCGCCGAGTCGCCCGGATGCACACGACGCCACTCGATTCCGTCCTTCTTCGCGGCGGCGAGCGACGCTATGTAAGTCGCCGATCCGCCAGCGAACGCGGCGTCCCAGTAGCTGCGCGGATGCATCGCATCGAGAACGCTTGCGGCTCCGCCAACGTGATCGTTGTGCGGGTGCGACAAAACGAACGACTCGAGCGATCCCCCGCGACGCAACATATAGGGTAGAACCACTCTTCGACCGGCATCGCTGCCGTTCCAGGCTGGCCCGGCGTCGAAGAGCACCCAGCGTCCAGCATCTGTCCGCAGAAGAATGGCGTCGCCCTGGCCGACGTCGAGGACGTGCATCTCGACGCCTTTGCTTCGAGCCAGCGCGAACGAAGGCACGGCTGCCATCACTGCGAGCGCGCCTATCGCCGTGATCGCCGGCCGCGCGGGATGACGACTCACGCAGGCGACCACCAGCGCCGTCGCCGCGATCCCGGCAAGCAGTGCCGTCGTGAGGGTGGTCGCCACCGTGATTGCAGCGCCAGGTATAGAAGCTGCCGCCGTCGCGATCCAGTCGAACGCGAAGAGCAGCGGGTGCACCGCCTGCGCAGCGAATTGCGCGAGCGACCCAAGCGGCGCAAGCAGCATCGCGAGAAACAGGACGGGTTGCGCCAGCGTGATCACGGGCGAAGCGATCAAATTGGAAATCGGCGCGATGAGGCTGATCCGTCCGAAGACCCAGGCGACAAGCGGAGCGGTGACGGCGCACGCGACGAGGGACGTGATCATCTCCTTGGCAAGCCCCGCCTTTCGCCCCGTGATCCGTTTCGCGAGGTGCTTTCGCCAGAGCGATCCGGCCGCCACGAGCGCGCACATGCCGAGAACGCTGAGCTGGTAGCCGACATCGAGCACCGTGCGCGGCGCGTATAGTGGAACGAACGCTCCAATCGCCCACGCAGCCCATGGAGAGGTGGGCCGTTGCGCCAGACGCGAGATCATCGTGACACCCAGCATGGCGGCGGATCGAAGCGCAGGCGGAGGAGCACCGATCACGGTGACGTAGACACCCGTGGTTAGGAACGCACCGAACAGCGCGACTCGGCGTGGCATCCTCGCGACCTGAAACAACAGCTCCATCGCTGCCGCTATCACCGCGACGTGTAGCCCCGAGATGGAGAGCATGTGAATGAGGCCGGCCGATGCGTAACGATCGCGCATCTCGGTGGGGATCTGACGCTGGTCGGCGATGAGCAGTGCGCGCGCAAGGGGTGCGTCTTCGCCGAATGTCCGATCTATCGAGCGTCCCGCGCGCGTTCTGATTCGCGTCAGAAGATCCGTTGGCTCGCGCGAAGTCACTGCTGCCGCGAGCGGGCGGCTGGCAGGCGGACTCGTCGCAGCCACGATCGCTGCCCCAGCAAAGACGAGGATGAGCCCGGCTCGATCTGATCGCTTGCTGGCTAGAACAAAGGCGAGCGCGACACCCGAAATGAACAGCGCGAGCCACGCGGCTCCGCTGAACCCGGCGAGGAGGCCACCAGCATAAACCAGATATGTCGTTGTGATGAGCGGCAGCGTCGCTCCATGTTCAGCCTGCCGGACCCTAGAGCGTCAGGATCGATACCTCGCAATCATTCACCGCGCCCTGCAATCGATCCTCGACTGCGAAATGCAGGAGTCGGCTAGACTGCCATCGGGAGAGCGAGCCGCTGCGCAACCGGTTTTCCGATGAACGTCGAGCCCGTCGTTCCAGTGAGCTCGACGTTCAGATACTGGCCGATGAGCGACGCATCGCCCGGAATCATTACGATCTTGAAATCGCGCGTGCGCGACTGAAGGAGTCCGCCTCTTCGCGCCGGCTTTTCAACGAGCACTTCCCGCCTTTCACCAAGCAGGTTCATGTTGCGCTGACGGGTCCCCGCGCGCACCGTCCCGATAAGACGGGCCAGCCTGTCGCTCGCGATCTCATCCGAAACAGCATCGCTCTCGGGAAAACGCGTCGCCGGCGTTCCGTCGCGGAGGGAGAACTTGAAGGTGTAGGCGTCCTCGAACCCCACGCTCTCAACCGCGCTCAGCGTTTCGGCGAAATCCTCTTCCGTCTCGCCCGGGAAGCCAACGATGATGTCGGTGGTAAGGGACAGCCCAGGAATTGCCGCGCGCAGCTCATCGACGCACTCCAGGTAGCGCTCCCTCGTGTATCGCCGCAGCATCCGCTTGAGTGTCCGCGACGAGCCCGATTGCATCGGAAGATGCACGTGCTCGCACACGGCCTCCGTCTCCGCCAGCGACCTGATGACGCGCTCACTGAAATCGTTCGGGTGAGGGCTCGTAAAACGAAGGCGCCTGACTCCCGGCACAGCGCCGATTGCGCGTATCAGATCCGCGAAATCGTGGGTCCCATCGTTGTAAGAGTTAACGGTCTGGCCGAGGAGCACGATCTCCGAGATTCCGGACGCGACCACGGCCTCGGTCTCTCGCACGACTTCGGCAAGCTTCCGGCTGCGCTCGGGTCCGCGCGTCGTCGGCACGATACAGTACGTGCACCGATAGTCGCATCCCCGTTGCACAGGAATCCACGCCTTCACGCCTTCGAACCGACGCGGCGTGAAATCCTCGTAGTGCTCCTCCAGATCGAACTCGGTAGAAGTCGTGCGGACGCCCTCGCGAGCACTCTCGATCAGCGATGGAAGATCGCGGTACCCGTCCGGCCCAATAACGAGGCTCACGTGTTTCGCGCGGTCGAGGAGCTGGGAGCCGAGGCGTTGCGCCATGCAGCCGGTGACGCCCAGCACGCTGTCGCGCTTCATGCGACTCTTCATCTCGCCGATTCGGCCCATCACCCTCTGCTCGGCGTGGTCGCGGATGGCGCACGTATTTATCAGAACCACGTCGGCAGCGTCAGGCTGCGCGACGGACTCGTAGCCAGATGCGATCAGCTTGCCGAGCATTAGCTCGGAGTCGCTGACGTTCATCTGGCAGCCGTAGGTCTCGATATAGACGGTTCTGGCGGGCATCTCGGAAGATAAGAGCGGGAGGCGGGAGGCGGGAAGGCGGGAGCGTGTACAACGCATCTCAGACAATTGCGCTTGCGCTCGGTCGAAGGGCGTCTCAGGGTAAAGGCGACTGCAGTCCCGCCTCCCGCCTCCCGCCTCCCGCCTCCCGCGTTGCCGATGCGATTCCGGACGCCGCGGCCTCCGGATTCGCCGGGTCGGACGGGAGCTCGATATAGAAAGAGCTTCCAACTCCCTCCTCGCTCTTCACCCATATGCGTCCGCCGTGTCGCTCCACCACCAGCTTGCAGAAGGTCAGGCCGAGCCCCGAGCTCCGGGTCCTTGGCGAACGCGGCATTTCCACCTGACCGAACTTTCTGAAAATGAGATCGTGGTACTCGGGCGGGATGCCGGGACCGTTGTCGGTTACGGTGAAAAGAATCCCCGTCCGCGCACGTCGCGCGCTGAGATCGAGGTGCACTGGGTGCGACGAGTGCGTGACTGCGTTTTGAATGAGGTTCGAAAACACCCGCTTGATCAACCCCTTGTCGCCGGCGAAGACCGGCGCGTCGTCCGCAACTGATACCGACGCAGTCGTGCGCTCCTGCTGGAACCGATGCGTCCACTCGTGGACCAGCTCCGCGAGCAGAGCTCCCGGTGCCATGGGGGCCAGCGTCAGTGAGATGTTCGCCTCTTCGATGCGCGCCACTTCCAGGATGTCGTCAATCAGGGCGAGAAGATCCTCTGATTTCGTCTCGGCGTCGGCCACGGCGGCTTTCTGCGTCGTGGTCACCGTTCCGAAGTCGCCATCGGCGAGCATCTCCAGAGTCGCAAGGACCGAAGTCAGCGGCGTTTTGAGGTCGTGCACGATCATCTTCATCAGATCGTCGCGCACCTTCTCGAGCTCGCGCAGCTTGCGCAGGCTGTCCTCGAGCGCATCGGTTGCCGCTTTGAGCTTGAGAAGACTCCGCACGCGCGCGCCCAGCACGAGGCGGTTGTGTGGCTTCGTGAGAAAGTCGTCGCCGCCCGCCTCGATTCCCCGCACGCGGTCGCTCGTGTCGTTGAGCGCGGTGACAAATATCACGGGAATCCGCGAGGTTCGCGGGTCGCGCTTGATGCGGCGGCATACTTCGAATCCCGTCGAGCGGTCGTCCACGCCCAGATCGCCGGCGGGCATGGACACGTCGAGGATGCAGAGATCCGGGTGGTGCTCGAATGCCGCGGCGATCGCTGACGGCCCGTCGATGGCCGTAATCGTCTCGTAGCCCAGACTGTTCAACTGGTCGAGCAGCAGCTCGACGTTGGCGGGAATGTCGTCAGCGACGAGAATTACCTCGGCTTTCGCATTCGCGCCGTCGGCCATCTAGGGCGAGACCCTCAAGCCGAAGCTCAGGATGTATCCCGTTTCCTTGATGGTACCCGGTGTCGAACGGGCCGCACGCTGAAGGGCAAAATCGAATGCGGCGCGATCGCGGGTCAGCGGGATGCCCAATCCCCCGGTAAAGGATTTTTCGGAGACCTTTTCACCGTTCGACGCGAAAGGCAACGTGCGGAAGCGCGCCCCCGCTCTCAGAACTATGATCCTTTGCAAGATCCTCGGCCCACTCAGTTCCCCTCCGACGCTCGTGTCCCAACCGTCGAATGCCTGAATGTGGGTCGACGAGAGATCGCTGAGCGAGCTCCACGCGTCGTGGGCTACACGGACGGCGAATGTCGCGCCGGTTATTCCATCGTATGTCACGGACGCGGAATAGTGATCCGGGATTTTTCCCTTTCCGAGTACCGTGTCGCCGGCCTCAGCGGTCAAATCGCCCCCCTTCCTTGCGGCAAGCGCGAAGGCGATGACGTGCGAAGGATGGATCTCTACACCGGCCGAAGCTGCAAAACCGGCAAAGCTGATCCGATCCGCCTGCGACGGTGAGATGAATCGCGAGCTGTCGGGGAAGATCTCGGACAGAGTTACGCGATTGCTGCCGCTGAATATGTGTCCACCGAAACCGATGCGAAAAACATTGCTTCCCGCCCAAGCTGCCGACAGACGAAGGTCGTTGATCGCGCCCAGCACTTTCGTGCGCTCGATCACCGATATGCTGTCCGCAGGATTGGTGGGGTCGCCCACCGACTGTTTTCGCGTGAGGCTTGTCTCGTACGAGCGATCGAGGAACGTCGACGAGCTGAGTCCCATCGTCCATCGCTGGCCAACGGGAAGAACTCCGGACACGAGAGGAAAACGTGCCGTCGTCGTCCTGGCTGTATTGGTTCCGTCGCTTACGCGCCGGAACTCCGGTGAATACTGAAAGAAGAGCGCGGCCGAACCCACGCCGGCAATTGCTGCCGGCGCGACCAGGCTCAACGCATCGAAGTCGGCGAGCGCACCGCCCGCCCCCTCGGAGCGCGCGCTGATTTGCCCCGTTGGATACCCCAGGCCGGAAGTGCTGAGCGCGCCCTGGGCATGAGCGGTTGACGTTACGACGGTCAGAGCCAGCATGACCCGGATTGATGTGCGCATTACGGCAGCCCCAGCGGGACGCGTGGAGTGAAGCTGATTCGGAGTCGGGGTCGCAGCGCTAACGCCGCTTCGCTCGAGGAGAATCTTATCTCGAGGGGCGAGTTCCCCTCCGTGACCGACCTCAGAATGATGGCGCGCGGCGTCGAGTCGGGCGCCTGAGTGCGCCAGATCGTAAATGCATTCGCAAGCTCGACTTGCGTCTGCCCTGAGCCGCCCGGCGTGATGTAAACCGTATCGCGCGCGATGTCGGTCTCGATCTGCGAAGCCTTCGCGGGATCCTGGACCGCTGTTCCCGCCAGGACGAGACCCGGAAGGATTTTCACGGTATCCGTTGGATCGATTGAAGGGTTCGGTATCTGATTGAGGAGAAGCGTCGCGCGCACGACGATCGACGAGTCGACAATGTTCAGAGGGATATTGAATCGCACGTAGACGCGTCTGGGAGGAAGCCCGCCGACCGCCAGGTCTACGGGCGACGCCGCGGGCGGTCCCTTGGCAATGATCGTGTAGTCCGAGAGATGTCCAGCCGCGATCGACTCATCGGCGGGTGTCGAGGACAACGGCGCTACGAACAACGGCTTTGTCGCCGTATCGGGAGTCGCCCGGAAAAACAGATTCGGCGGGAGGCCGCCTTCGGTCGAGGCAAGGCGCAACTGCGACGAAACAGATCCCGTCGCGCGCAAGCCGATTCTCAGCCGCTGCTTATTCTGAATCTTGGCCAGCAGGGTGTCGTTGGAGATGAAATACTTCAGGCTGTCCGTGAGCTGGGCACGGGTAAAGGTCTGCGAAGAGATGAACCGGTCGGGACGGAAGAGCGCGAGAACCGCGGCTGTGAGCGTGTCGGGCGCCACCGTATCGACGTCGTATGCCTCGATCGTCACGGGTCCGGGTCCCTTGATCGAGAGCGTATCCAGCGTGAAGAGGATGTACGCGCTGTCCACGCTCGTGATGGGGCGGGCCGTGTCGCTGGCCGGAGTGAAATTCGATGGTAGCGAGTCGTAGCGGATGACCACGCGCGTGTCGAGCGTGTCTCCGCGCGACGCAAGCAGTAGAGCGGGCTCGGTACCGAGCCCAGAGAGCGCCTGCACCGTCGTGTCCAACACCACCGCGTCGAGCGTGATGTTCTGGATCTCACCGCCCACCGCTGGGCAGAGGACGTTGCAGACGGCCGAGCTATCGAGATTCTCGGTACACGATGCGAACGAAACCAACAGCGCCGCGGATCCAACCGCGCGCAGCAGCAATGACGAAGACTTCACTTACGTCCTTCCACGTGATTGGTGTAGCACAAAGGCGTGCGGAAGCAGCTCGTCGAGAGTCCACGAAGCTTCCTTCCCATCGCGAGTGTAGCTCGAAACCCTGATGCGCGGCGCAAACTCGTTGAGCACCTGTCTGCACGCGCCGCACGGAGGCGTCGGCTCACTGTCGTCCGTCGCGATCGCGATCTCTTCGAACTCGGTGAGTCCTTGTGAGACAGCAGAGGCCACCGCAAGGGTTTCCGCGCAGATCGCCAGTCCGTAGGCCGAGTTCTCCATGTTGCACCCGGTTACGATCTGTCCATCTGCGGTGCGAAGGGCAGCGCCGACTCGGAAATTCGAGTATGGGGCGTAGGCGTTATCCAATGCACGGATCGCTTCCTCCCGGAGGGAAGCGTTCGTTTTCGACTTCGCGTGCATCAAACTATCAGCTCTGCCAGAAACGATGTGCCGCGTCCTCGGAATGAGAGGCCGAACCATTCCGCAACGGTCGCGCCCAGATCGGAAAAGGTCCCCCTCTCGCCGAGGTCCCGTGGCACCACGCGCATCCCTGCCACCAAAAGCGGCACGCGCTCCCGTGCGTGATCCGTGGAGGGAGTAGTTGGGTCGTTGCCGTGGTCGGCCGTTATGAACAGCAGATCGTCCTCTTTGAGCCGCGATGTGATGGAGGGCAGTGCCGCGTCGAACTCGCGCAGAGCACCATAAAACCCCGCAACGTCGTTGCGGTGCCCGTACAACTGGTCGAAATCTACTAGGTTGACGAAAAGGAACCCACTTTCCGCACCCGAAAGCCAATTCTTGATTCCGCTGATGCCTTCCGCGTTCGAGGCCGTGTGCGTCGACGCGATCGAGCGGCCAGCAAAGAGATCATCCACTTTCCCCACGCCCGTTCTCGGAATCCCCGCCGTCGCCAGCGCGTCGAGAAGTGTTTCTCCAGGCGGCGCAATCGAGTAATCGCGCCGATTGGCCGTACGCCGGTAACCGCCGTCCTGGGCGACGAATGGGCGCGCGATTACGCGGGACACATCGTGCGGCGGCTCGAGCATCGCGCGGGCCATCTCACACGCGCGATAAAGCTCGGCGAGCGGAACCACTCCTTCATCCGCCGCGACCTGAAAAACCGAATCGGCCGACGTGTAAACGATCCAGCTGCCGGTTTCGCGCTGCTCGGCAGCGAAGCGATTGATAACATCGGTTCCGCTGCCAACGACGTTTCCAATCACTCCGCGCCCCGTGTCTCGCGAAAATCTGTCGATGACATCGGCTGGAAACCCGTGCGGGTACGTCGGAAAGGGGCGATCGAGGTGCACGCCAGCGATCTCCCAGTGACCAGCGGTGCTGTCCTTCCCCGCCGAGGCGGGCAGCATCGATCCCCATGCGCCCGCGGCATCTCCTCGGCGCGCTACACCCTCGAGTGGGCGGATATTGCCGAGACCCAGATGCTCGAGCCTCGGAAGCTTCAATCCTCCGGACACGCGCGCGACATTGCCAAGCGTATCACTTCCGGTGTCACCGTACTTGGCAGCGTCGGGTGCCTCGCCGATCCCAACGCCGTCCAGGATGATGATCGCCGCACGTTTCACTTGGCTGGCTCGACGTAGATTCGCTCCACGCGCGAGCGCAGGCCAGTGAGGAGCTCATACGGCGAGATGCCCGCCTGGTCAGCGACGCGCTCGACGGTGAGCACCGTCCCTTCGGAGCGCCCAATCAGCGTGACGACATCGCCCACGTCGCAGCGCACCGTAGTGACGTCGATCATCGTCATGTCCATGGTGACAATACCCGCGATCGGCGCAATCGTACCACCGACCAGAACGGAGCCGACTCCACTCAGCGAGCGCGGATATCCGTCGGCGTACCCCAGCGCGAGCGTCGCGATACGGGCCGCTCGGTCGACTTTGAGCGTGGCGTCGTAGCTCACGGTGTCACCCGCCCGGAGCTGTCGGATCTCCACGATCGGCGCGCGAAGATTGACAACAGGCTCGGGCTGAATCGCCGCGCTGCTCCCGCTTCCCACGCCGTAGAGAAAAATCCCCGGGCGAACAAGGTCCCATTCGCTGCGGCCGCGGCGCGCCAGCGCGCCACTGTTGTCGGTGTGCAGCAGCGGCGGCCGCGACGGCAGACGCGAGATAGCTTCGCGAAAACGCTTCTCCTGGATTTCCAGCGTCCCGTCATCGAGCTCGGCGGAGTGAAAATGCGTAAAGGCCCCCTCCGGCGGCGCGAGCTGAACCAGCTGCACAACGTCGTCGATTTCCCGCCATGGGATTCCGGCTCGGCTCATGCCGGTGTCGATCGAGAGATGCCAGTTTCCGCCGCCGGCGCGTCGCCATGCCTCGATCTCGTGTGGATAGCCGAGCGACGGCGTCAAGCGGCCCGACCGCACGCGCGGGAGCTCGGACTCGAGCAGCGGAGTAAAGATCACGATCGGCCTGGATACTCCCAGTGCGCGGAGCTCCTCGCCTTCAGCAACGGTTGCTACACCGAACCCCCACGGCTCGAGCGGCTCGAGCGCGCGGAGCGCCGCCGCTGCGCCGAGTCCGTACGCATCCGCCTTGATCATTGGCAGAAGCGGAACGCCGGCGCGGCGCGCAACCGCTGCTCCATTACGCTGCAACGCGCCCAGATCGATCTCGACCCGGGCGCGAGCTAATGCCTGCTTCATTGACGCTTCATTTACGTTCCGGGTAGTATACCCACGACCTCCGGTGCCTTCAAGAAAACAAGCCGCTCACGCCGACATGGATAAGACACATTCCCTCGACGACACACTCGCGCTGATGCGAGACCTCCGCAAACGATGCGAGTGGGATGCTGCGCAGACGCATGAGTCACTCCGTCCTTATCTGATCGAGGAGGCAAACGAGCTGGACGACGCGATCAGGCTCGACGACGACAGACTGATGCGCGAAGAGCTCGGCGACGTGCTGTTGCAAGTGCTCTTCCACTCGGTGCTGGCGGAGGAGCGCGGCGAATTCACCTTCGCCGACGTGGCCGAAGGCTTGATCACCAAGATGAGGGGGCGCCATCCGCATCTGTACGGTGATGCGGCGAAGGAACCGTGGGAGCGGATGAAGTCGAGACATCGCAAGAGCATCGCCGACGGGCTTCCCGTCTCGCTACCCGCACTTCACAGAGCGCACAGACTACAGGATCGCGCAGCCGGAGTAGGATTCGACTGGCCCGACGTCGAGGGTCCGGCAGAAAAAGTCGAAGAAGAGCTGGAGGAGGTTCGCTCCGAGATCCGGCAATCACCGCTTCCAAAACCGGGCACTCCCCCGGTACTCGATGCGCGTCACTACGCGCTCGAAGCGGAAATTGGCGATCTCCTGTTTGCGGTCGTCAACCTCGCCCGGAAGGCCGGTGTTCACTCATCGATCGCACTGGACAAAGCCAACGCGAAGTTCGAGCGCCGATTTCAGGAGATCGAGAGGCTGGCAAAGGAGCGCGGAATCGATGTGGCCCATGCGGGCCTGGAGAAGCTCGACGCGTTGTGGGACGAGGTGAAGCGCGAGGAACAGAGAAACAATGGAAAATGACAAACCCGTGAGCTGTTTCGGGTACCGGATACCGGGCACCGGGTACCTGTCTTATTCGTACTTCCAGTTCCGCGACTTCCCCGACGCGATCCACTCGATCGCCTGATCCACTCTGCGCTGTCTCGTCTCAGCGCGCTTTGCCTCCGCGACCCACTCCGAGTACTCGCGCTTGTGACTGGGAGGAAACGCATCAAACTTTGCCGCGGCTGCCTTGTTGCCAGCCAGCGCGCGCTTGAGCTCGGCTGGTATCACCACCGATTTCTTTCCCTTCGGTTTTGACCGCGTCGGCGATTTGACCCCAGCTTCGTTCAGCTTCATCGCCTGCTTGATGTAGGAGGCCAGCACTCTTTTTGGCGGGAGATCGGACAGCTTCCTGATCTTGCCGAGGTGACCCATCGCGTCGCGATCGCCGTCGCCGACTATGAGTGATCCTTTCCATAGTACCAGCGCGCAGTGCTCCTTGAACGCGGCCATCCCGCAAAGAATTCCTTCATAGGTGAAATGCGGAAAGCCCCACTTGATCGTCTCCTCGGCCGGCGGACACGCTTCGTGAACGACCTCGCGCAGCTGCCTCAGGATCGGCTTCGCGAAATCGGCTGACTTTGCGATGTACGCATCGACCCGCGGATCACGCTTGGGCATCACGGCCTCGGCGCCGAATGACCGGGTTTAACTGATCCAGGTGCCGAGCGCGATGGACCAGACGCCGAAGAAAAGCGCGGCCATGGCCAGCACACCGCCTGCTGCGAGCATCCCGCAGATCACGTTCAGCGGGATCAGGATACGCTTGTCGCCAGTAGCGGCGGTCGTGGATCTCGCGCGGTCGGTGATTCCCCACGCGCCATAGAGCGCGAAGAATAGCGCGGCACTTCCAAGCATGAGCAATCCGGCCGGTCGCCACCACAGAAGCGCCGACAACGTGCCGAGCCCAACGACGATATCCAGGGAAAGGCGGCGCAGCGACGCAGCTCTCGCACGATGCGCGAGGAACTCGGCAAGGCTGGCCTCTGGTCGGAGAGCGGAGAGAACCATCATAGAGACAATTCTGCACCGGCGACGAAAATCCGCCAGACCCGAACCATCACAAGGACTTCGCCCCTCCCTCGATTTCAGCAGCAGCGAGAATGCCGCGCTCTATGTAAATGGGGCGGACGTGAACGCGAAGCCGTGGAAGTCGTGCTGCGAAGACCACCGCCGCCAACGCGCAGGCAACCCCGCCAAGGGTCACGGTCCTCGTCGGGCCAATGTGGTCGGCCGCAAACCCGGCGAGCAGACTTCCCAGCGGTGCGGTGCCGAGGAATGCCATGGTGTAGAACGACATCACCCTGCCCCGCATGTCATCCTCGACGATCGTCTGAAGGATGGTATTCGTCGACGCCATCACGACCATCATCCCCGCGCCGACGAAGGGGAGGAGAAGAAGCGACAGCCAGAGCACGCGAGAAAACGAAAATGCGATGAGGCCAACACCAAAAGTGCCCGTCGCTGTCACCATGACGCGGCCGAGCCCGAGCACAGACCGCCGCGAAGCAAGGTAGAAGGCGCCGCCGAGAGCTCCGACGCCGACCGCCGTCATGAGATACCCCAGCGTATGCGGACCGCCGTGAAGAACGCTGGCGGCGATCGCCGGCATCAGCACGTTGTACGGCATCCCCATCGTGGCGACAAGCGCGAGCAACAGGAGGGAGTCGCGAACAGGCGGAAATCTCGTGACGTAGCGGAACCCCGTGCGAAGCTCGTCGATCATTCGCGTATTCGCGGCCGGGGGCGAGAACTTCTCGAGACGCATCGCGAGAAGCGACGCGATCACCGCGAGGTAAGAAACCGCGTCGAACGCAAAGCACCATCCTTCTCCGACGGCGGCGATCATGATGCCGCCCACTGACGGGCCAATGATGCGGCTCGCGTTCACCATCGAGGAATTCAGCGCGATTGCGTTCGGGAGATCGGCGCGGTCCGTCACCATTTCCACGACGAAAGTCTGCCGCGCCGGTGTATCGAAGGCGTTGATTATTCCCTGCACCACCTGAAGTGCCAGGATCTCCGTTACGGTGATTATCCCGGCCAGCGTCAGCACTGCGAGCGCGACTGACTGAAGCATCGCCAGAACCTGCGTCACGACCAGAATGCGATGCCGGTTCCAGCGGTCGATCAGGACGCCTGTGAACGGCGCGAGGAGAAGGGTGGGAATCTGCCCGAAGAATCCGACGACTCCGAGCAGAAAAACCGAATGTGTCAGCCGGTAGACGAGCCAGCTTGTTGCGATCCTGGTGATCCACGTACCGACGAGCGATACGGTCTGGCCACTGAAGAAGAGTCGGTAGTTACGATGCCGGAGGGCGCGCGTGAGGTGCGTCGCCACTCATTCGCTCTCCTCTTCGGCGTCGTCTCCATGCTCGACGATGTCGCCCGGCTTGAACAGAATTCCCTTGAGCACCTCACGCCATTTCTCGTTCTTTCTCAGAAGAAACTCGAGATCCATGCCGAAATGCTTGAACTCCTCGTGCTGAGCATTCCTCATGATGGCCTTCGCCTCTCTGTCCTTCTCGAGGGCGAGGCGCTGCTCGTACCAGCCGATCGCCTCCGCCTCCTCGATAAGCGAGGTGATCATCCGCGCAAATGTGCGGGTCTTCGCCGACAGCTCGTCCGGCGGCTCGTGGTACTGATCGAATCCCATTGTCGTCTCGCGTTTGTGAAGGAGGCCCGCCTAAGGGCGGAGCCGGTTCATTGTTCTCGGGAAAGCGATCGCCTCCCGAATGTGATGTATGCCGCAGATCCAGCCCACTGTTCTCTCGAGGCCGAGTCCGAATCCGGAGTGCACGAAGGTGCCGTACTTCCGCAGGTCGAGGTACCAGTTGTACGCCTCCACCGGCAGATTCTCCTCCTTGATTCTCGCCAGAAGCTTGTCGTGGTTGTCCTCGCGCTGTGAGCCGCCGATGATCTCACCGTAACCCTCGGGCGCGAGCAGATCATCACAGAGAACCGTGCGCGGATCGTCCGGATTCTCCTTCATGTAAAAAGCCTTCGCCTGCTTCGGGTAGTTGTAGATGAACACCGGCCTGTCGTACCCCTCGACGAGCAGCGCTTCATCCTCGGCGCCGAGGTCATCGCCCCAGGTCACCACACTTCCCTTCGATTGCAGGATTCCGACCGCCTCGCTGTAGTCGATGCGGGGAAATGGCGGTTTGATGCTTTCGAGCTTGCTCAGATCGCGCTCGAGCTCCTTGAGCTCCGGCTGCCTCCGCTCGAGGACACGCGCGACGATGTAAGAGACGAACTCTTCCTGAAGCCGCATGTTGTCGCTCGAGTCGTTGAACGCGACCTCCGGCTCGACCATCCAGAATTCGGTGAGGTGCCGGCGCGTCTTCGATTTCTCGGCGCGGAAGGTCGGTCCGAAGCAATAGATCTTTCCGAACGCGGCGGCGGCTGCTTCCCCGTACAACTGTCCGGTTTGCGCGAGATATGCCGTCCCTTCGTCGAAGTACTCGGTGGCGAACAACCCGCTTCTCTCGCCGATCGCCGCGGTGAGAATGGGCGTATCGACCAGCGTGAAGTCGCGCTCGTAAAAGAAATCGCGAATCGCCTGCTCCGCTTCGTGGCGGATGCGCCCGATGGCGCGCTGCCTCGGAGTCCGCAGCCAGAAGTGCCGGTTGTCGAGGAGAAAGTCGATACCGTGTTCCTTGGGCTGGATCGGATAGTCGATGGGACTCTCTCCGTAGATGGAGAGCTCCTTCACTCCGAGCTCGAATCCGCCGGGCGCGCGCGCGTCGGGCCTGACCTCGCCTTCGACCTCGATCGATGTCTCCTGAGTGAGCTTGCCGAAACGCGACCACGACTCGGGCGAAACAGCGTTCTTGACGACGACAGCCTGGAGCAGTCCCGTCCCGTCACGCATCACGATGAAGGCGACTTTGCCGGAAGAGCGGACGTGAGTGACCCATCCGCGAACACGAACCGTTTCGCCGGCGTGTGCGGGGAGCTCTGAGATTCGGGAATATGGCGAGGTCATTGAGTTCGGGTTCGTCGGCCAGGTTTCGGCGGCAAGCTAGACGCGCTCACCGGTGGCTGCAAGCCAGAGTACCGCGAGAGGGTTTGAAGACGCAAGGGCATCGCGTGAACCCGTGGTAATGTGAAATCCGTTCTTGACACCAACCAAGCTCGTCAGCATTCTAGCCCCTCAATAATGAAACAGCGTTCCAATATTTCGTCGTTACCGGGTACACGCGCCGTGGTGCGAGCGATCACGGTCCTCAAGACGATGGGTCGGTCGCCAGGCGCGCACGGAATATCCGAGCTCGGAACGGCCACTGGCCTCAGCAAAGCGACCGTGTTCCGGCTGCTCGGCGCGCTCGAGACCGAAGGAATGGTTGCCCGCGACACTTCGAGCGGAAACTACACGCTCGGGCCCGAGCTCATCAATCTCGGCAACCTGGCGCTCTCGACGACCGATCTGCGATCGATCGCACACGACGAGCTCATCGAGCTGAGCGCACTGACGGGAGAGACGGCCACACTGGAAGTTTTGGTCGGAGCCGACGTAATCATAATCGACGAAGTGAAAGGCCGATTCCTTGTCGGCAGCACGCCCGAGATCGGACACCGTTGGGCAGCCCACGGAACTTCTACCGGCAAGCTGCTCCTCGCCCTCAGTCCGGAAGGTGCTGTCCCGGCGCGACTGGTGCGCCTCGCCCCGCGCACTATCGTGTCGCGCGAATCACTCGAGCGCGAGCTACAGCGCATACGCAAGCACGACTACGCGATCGCCGTCGACGAGCTCGAGCCGGGACTGGTGGCACTCGCCGCGCCGATAAGAAATCACACCGGTCGCGCGGTGGCCGCGCTAAGTATCAACGCTCCCGGCGCCAGACTCACGCCGGCAGCACGCCGCAGCACGCTGCCGGTACTCTGCCGCGCCGCAAACAGGATTTCGCGGCGGCTTGGTGCCGCACGTGAGATTCTCACTGAGCCGACGCCCATTCGTCGCGCTCGCCCAACCAAAACCAAACCCGGAAACAATGCGCATACGTAACATCGTCGCCTCGCTTGTCCTCGCGCTCGGATGTTCCGCTAATCCAAGTCCCTCCCCGCTCGCCGCACCCGCGAACACCTCGGGTGCGCGCGGAACGCTCTTCATAGTTGGGGGCGGCGCACAGTCCCCCGAGCTCGTGCAACGGTTCGTTGACCTTGCGGGAGGAGCCGGGAAGGCGCGCATCGCGATCCTCCCGATGGCGACATCCGATGCCGTAGAGACCGGCGCCGAAAAGAAAGCACAGCTCGACAGCCTGGGCGCCCAGTCGTTCGTGGTGAACGTCACACGAAGCCAGGCCGATGCCGACTCCGTCGTGCGGTTGCTGGGCACGGCGACGGGAATCTGGTTCCCCGGTGGCGATCAGTCGCTTCTGACCGCGGCGCTTCAGGGCTCCGCCGCGCTTCGCGCAATTCATGAGCGTTATCTGGCCGGTGCTGTCGTCGGGGGAACATCGGCGGGCGCGGCAGTGATGAGCGATTCGATGATCACCGGCAATCAGTTCTGGCCGGGAATGACGACAGCTGTCGACTCACCATCCTATTCGAGGATCACGAGGCATGCGCTCGAGATCATTCCCGGACTGGGATTCCTCCACGGCGCGATCGTCGATCAGCATTTCATCCGCCGCCAGCGGAGCAATCGGCTTATCAGTGTCGTTCTCGAGCGGCCGAGTCTCCTCGGCGTGGGAATCGATGAAGGCACGGTGCTGATGGTCACGCCGGACGGGATGTGGAGCGTACTGGGCCGAAGCGCCATCGTCGTGTTCGACGCGCGAAACGCCAACATCACGCGGGTCGGGTCGCCGCTACTTGGCGCAACCAACGTGCGGGTTTCTGTTCTGCCCGCCGGAAGCACCTATGAGCCGCGAAGCGGCGCTGTAACGCTGCCAAACGCTGCACAGGCAGGCCGATGAGAAGCCTGCCGACGCAGTACCACGCTGGCGACGCGGTGTCGTCAGAGAAATGCCCCATGTCATCCAAAGGAGTGAGGTCGATGAAGTTAAAGAGTGGGTTCGTTGCAACGCTGCTCGTCGTCGTTGCGCTGCTCGCGCTGCCATTTGGCCGCGCCAGCGCTCAGGACGTCGGGACCGTTCGCGGCACGGTTACGGATTCAACTTCGGGCCAGCCAGTGGCGGGAGCGCAGGTTCAGGTTGTCGGGACGAATCGGACCGCCCTCGCGGATCAGTCGGGGACGTATACGATCACCGGCGTTCCAGCCGGGTCGGCTACGGTTCGCGTACTCAGAATTGGATTCGCGCAGCGCAGCCAACAGGTAAGCGTCGCGGCGGGCGGCACCACAGCGGTCGACTTCGCGCTGACACCGGTGGTGGCGACGTTGTCTCAGGTGGTGGTCGTCGGTTACGGATCGCAGAGTCGGTCCGAGGTCACTGGCGCTCTCTCCACGGTTTCGTCGCGGGAAATCGCCAATACTCCCATTGCCGGCGTGGACGCGATGCTTCAAGGCAAGGCCGCTGGCGTGCAGGTGACGCAGAACGCGGGCAATCCCGGCAATGGGATCTCGGTTCGAATCCGTGGCTCGGCCTCCGTGTCGGCGAGCAACCAGCCGCTTTACGTAGTCGACGGTGTCCCGATTCAACAAGCGGATTTCTCGCAGATCGGATTCAGCGGACAGGATGTCACCGCCATCACATCGCTCAATCCCGATGAGATCGCGACCATCACCGTGCTCAAGGATGCCGCATCGGCGGGCATCTACGGATCGCGCGCATCGAACGGCGTCATCCTGATCACGACCAAGCATGGAAGCTCCGGCAAGACGCGTATGACGTTCAACGGCTACACCGGCATGCAGAAGGCCGAGAAGAAAATCAGCATGCTGAACGCGAAACAGTACGTCGAGTACATGGGTGAAGGCGCCCTGAACGACGGATACGATCCCGCCGATGAAGGCTTTGGACCCGGCGTCGACGATCTCATCAACAGCGACTGGCAGGACGCGATTTTCCGCAGCGCTCCGGTCAGCGACATGAATTTCGGCGTGACCGGCGGAACCGATCGCGCACGTTACTACGTTTCCACTTCCTATTTCGGTCAGAAAGGGGTCGTGATTGGCTCCTCCTACAATCGCGGCAGCGGACGCGCGAATCTGGATTTCGACGCGACCGACCGTCTTTCGTTCAGCAGCTCGATCTCGCTCTCTCGCGAGGCGAATTATCGCATTCAGGGGGATGCAGGTCTCGAAGGAATCGTGACGAACGCGATCGGAGACCAGCCAAATCTTCCCGTACGCCTCGCCAACGGCAGTTTCTCGACCACTGACGACGGCCTGAGATTTCCCAATCCGGTTGCCTTGGCGACCTACAACTCGGGACCGTCAACGACGGAACGAACGATCGCCAGCCTCGAGGGACGTTACAAGCTCACTCACTGGGCCCAGTTTACCGGCCGCTTCGGTGGTGACCAGCTCGTCTACCACGAGCGCCAGTGGCAATCCCCAATAGTAATCGGCACGTACGCAGCGAGCGTCAATGGAGTCGGCAAGTCGGCCTACAACACCGGCAATCGTTTCCTTGGCGAAGGTTTTTTCACGCTGACGCCGTGGGAAGGAAGCTCGCGTGGAACTCTGTCGGCGACGCTGGGCGCGAGCACGGAACGCAATCGCAGCGATTTGAACTTCATCCGCGGCGAAGGCTTCAGCAACCCGGCGTTCCATGACGCCGGCAGCGCCACCACTGTAGCGGACTACGATGCGCGCAGAGACAAAAGCACGCTTCTTTCCTACTTCGCGCGCGCGAATCTCAATCTTGCCGAGCGCTACCTCGCGACTGCGAGCCTGCGCGCGGATGGATCTTCCAAGTTCGGACAGAACAATCGATTCGGCGTTTTCCCCGCCGTGTCGCTCGGTTGGGTCATCACGCAGGAGCCGATGCTTCAAGGCCTGAGTCGAATTGGATCGATCAAGCTTCGCGGCAGCTACGGCCTGACCGGCAACCAGGGAATCGGAAGCGGCGAATACCTCGCGACTTACGGCAGCGCCAACTACGGCAGCCAGCCGGGAACCGCGCCGATCAATTTTGCAAACCCGAACCTCAAGTGGGAAAGCACCAAGGAGACGGATCTCGGGTTCGACTGGAACATGCTCGACGGCCGCATTGGTGTCGTGGGCGACTACTACAACAAGAAAACCTCGAACCTTCTCGTCTCACGGCCCATTCCGGCCACGAGCGGCTTCACGACTTTCACCGACAACGTCGGAAATATCGAGAACAAGGGTATCGAGCTGGAGCTGAGCACCGAGAATATCCGCGCCAGCGCGCCGGGCGGATTCTCGTGGTCGAGCACGTTCAACTACTCCACCAATCGCAATCGAGTCACCGCTCTCTACGCGAACGAGCCGCTCTATGACGGCGTCCGCAGCGTCAACACGGCGAGGGTCGGTGCGCCCCTCGGAGCGTTCTACCTTCTGCGCTTCAAAGGTGTCGACCCGGCGACGGGCGACGCGATCTTTGACGATGTGAACGGCGACGGCGACATCACCGCCGACGATCGAATTGTCGGCGGAAGTCCGCAGCCAACGCACTGGGGCGGGTTCGGCAACACGATCACGTTTGGGAACCTGGATCTGCACGCCGCGCTGCAGTTCAGCGGAGGCAACAAGGTATTCAACGCGATGAGCATCTTCGCCGACGATGCCGGCTACCATTACGACAACAAGTTCACGAGTGTCCTGCGGCGCTGGCAGAAGCCGGGTGACATCACCGATCAGCCGCGCGCCAGCTTCGACGGAAACTCGGGAGGCCTCGACATCTCAACGAGGTTCCTGGAGCCGGGATCATATACGCGGCTGCAGGACGTCACGCTCGGCATCAAGCTCCCCCAGTCGTTCAATCGGGTCGCCGGCGTTCAGAGCGGACGCTTCTACGTGTCCGGCCGAAACCTTCACACCTGGACGAAGTACAGCGGCTACAACCCGGATGTGAATAGCAACGGATCGGGCTCGAACATTGGGTTGGGTACCGACTACTACGCGTATCCTCTGGCGCGCACCTTCATGATCGGGGTAACCGGCGAATGGTAAACCTCAACGCTAAGCGAATCCCACAACTACGGACGAATCCAACAATGCGTATCAGATCCCTGCTCCTCGCGGTTCCATTCGCGCTTGGCGCCTGCAGCTCGGTGCTGGATGTCACTCCCACGAGTGCCATACCCGCCGAGACCGCGATCGTCGACGCCGTCGGAGCCCACACGGCGCTCGTTGGCGCCTACAACGCGCTCCAATCGCTGTCGTATTACGGCGAGTCGTACGTGAACTTTCTCGAGGTCGTCTCCGACAACGCGCGCGCGACAGGCACGTCGACGGCGTTCGCCGAAGGCGATGCGAACAGCATACGCGCCGACAACAGCGAGATTACCTCGATCTGGGTTGCCGCTTACGCGGGGATCAATCGCGCGAACGAGCTGATTCAGAAAGTGCCCTTGATCACCCAGATGGACGCCGGCGAACAAACCGAGATACTCGGCGAGGCCTATTTTCTGAGGGCGCTCCACTACCACAACCTGGTCCGCCTCTATGGCGGAGTACCGCTCCGTCTGGAACCCGCCACCACCGTAGGCGAAGCGGCCAACGCCACTCGTGCGACGGTGGCCGAGGTTTACAGCCAGATCCTGTCCGATCTCGCGAAAGCTGAGACGATGGTCACCAATACGTCGTCGACGCGCACCGCTTCGCTCGGCGCCGTGTATGCGCTGGAGGCGCGCGTGAAGCTGTACCAGCAGGACTGGACGGGCGCGGAGGCAGCAGCAGCGAAGGCTGAGGCAGAAGGCTATACGCTCGCTCCGTCTTTCAGCGATCTCTTCAATGCAACCGGCAGCGACACACCCGAGGATATTTTCCGCGTCACGTTCACGCCGACGCAGGATAATTTCGTTGGTTACTACTACCTCAGAAGCTCCAAGGGAGGTCGCTATGAGGCGGCTCCTACCGCTGGCGTGATAACGGCGTTCGATCCCGCTTCGAACGGTGCGATCGCTGCTTATGCACCCGCCGACAGTCGCGGGCAGTGGTCGATATTGCGGGATGGATCCCGTGCCTATGTCGCAAAGTGGCGCACCGCCATTGGCGATGAGGACATACACGTAATCAGGCTCGGCGAGGTCATCCTCATTCGCGCCGAGGCACTGGCGCACTTGAACCGACTGCCCGAAGCTGTCGCCGAATACAATAGAACCCGCGTCCGCGCAGGGTTGGCGGCTGATCCAACCATCGGTCGTACGCAGGCTGACGTGCTCACGTCCATTGCTCGCGAGCGCCGGCTGGAGCTGGCGTTCGAAGGTGATAGATGGCCCGATCTGGTACGCACGGGGAATGCGATAACGGTCATGGGTCTGACCGCGCAGCAGACGCTGTTCCCGATCCCTCAGCGTGAGATGGACACGACGCCGGGGTTGACGCAGAATCCAGGTTATTGATAAGACCAGCGGAAAGAGCGGCACGCCTGTATGGCGTGCCGCTCTTTTCGTTT
>Ga0070680_100000631_pt1 | contig 24469 bp, 20 predicted proteins | sample KBSC73BmetaG_FD_64672 | JGI IMG/M metagenome (GOLD analysis project Ga0070680, IMG submission 64672) | Corn rhizosphere microbial communities from Kellogg Biological Station, Michigan, USA - KBS C7-3B metaG | ecosystem: Host-associated > Plants > Roots > Rhizosphere | place: USA: Michigan...
CGCCGGAAACGCCGCATCTTCCCGCGTGTAGGGGTGCGTCCACGTCGTCGAGACGACTCGACTCATCGGGTGCGGTGCGTTCTTGAGCACGTTGTCCTGCTTGTCCGCGACGCCCGTTTCGATCTGACGGATTTCCTCGCGAATGGCGATCATCGCGTCGCAGAACCGATCCAGCTCTTCCTTCGGCTCGCTCTCGGTCGGCTCGATCATCAGCGTCCCGGCCACCGGGAAGGACACGGTCGGCGCATGGAATCCGTAGTCCATCAGTCGCTTCGCGATGTCCTCGACGTCGACGCCGCTCGCCGCCTTCACCACTCGCGTGTCGACAATGCATTCATGCGCGACGGTGCCGTGCTCGCCCTTGTACAAAACGGGGAAGTGCGCGTCCAGTCTCTTTGCGATGTAGTTCGCGTTGAGTATCGCGATCTTCGTGGCGTACTCGAGCCCCTCGGTGCCCATCAGCTTGATGTACGAATAGGAGATCGGGAGAATGCTCGCGCTGCCCCACGGCGCTGCTGACACCGCGCCAACGTGCTCCCGCGCATTGAGCTGGACCACCGGATGTCCCGGCAAAAACGGCAGCAGATGCTTCGCTACTCCGATCGGTCCCATCCCCGGACCGCCCCCGCCGTGCGGAATACAGAACGTCTTGTGGAGGTTGAGGTGGCACACGTCGGCGCCGATGTCGCCCGGCCGACAGAGGCCGACCATCGCGTTCATGTTCGCGCCATCGACGTACACCTGACCGCCCGCCTTGTGAACGATCTGGCAGATCTCGACGATGGATTCCTCGAACACGCCGTGCGTCGATGGATACGTCACCATAAGCGCCGACAGCTCCTTCGCGTGCTCGTTCGCCTTTGCGCGCAGATCCGCGACGTCGATGTTCCCGCGCGCGTCCGTCTTCACGACGACTACCTTCATTCCGGCCATCACCGCGCTCGCCGGATTGGTTCCGTGCGCGGACTGCGGAATGAGACAGACATTTCGCGCGCTCTCGCCGCGCGACGCGTGATAGCCATGAATCGCCAGCAGCCCCGCATATTCGCCTTGCGAGCCCGCGTTCGGCTGCAGCGACACTCCCGCAAAACCGGTGATCTCCGCTAGCGCGCGCTCCAGCTCGTCGAACAGCCGCTGATACCCGTCGGCCTGATCGAGCGGCGCGAATGGATGAATCTTCGCGAATCCCGGCCACGTGATCGGCATCATCTCGGCCGTCGCGTTCAGCTTCATCGTGCACGAGCCGAGGGGAATCATGGAGTGCACGAGCGAGAGGTCGCGCGATTGCAGCTTGTTCATGTAGCGGAGCATCTCGGTCTCGGCGTGGTGCTTGTTGAAGACCGGATGCGTCAAGAACGGGGTCGTCCGATTGAATCGCTCGTCGTAGCGGAAATCGACGCCAGAGACGAGATCGTCGAGCGTGAAATCCGGATCCGCGCCGCCATTGAACGCAGCGAAGAGGTTGACGATGTCGTCGTTGGTAACCGTCTCGTCGAGCGCGATGACGATGGTCCTGTCCTCCATCGCGCGGAGGTTGATCATCCGCTCGCGGGCTTCGTCAAGAATCGGCGTCGGGCTCCGCTTGCCGAGCGATACGCGAATCGTGTCGAAGTAGTCCTCGTGGACGATCGTGTAGCCGAGCCTCCGCAGTCCTTCCGCGAGCGCGGTCGTGAAGCCATGCACGCGCTTGGCAATCCGTGTGAGTCCCTGCGGCCCGTGATAGACCGCGTACATGCTCGCCACCACGGCCAGCAGTACCTGCGCCGTGCACACATTGCTCGTCGCTTTTTCGCGGCGGATGTGCTGCTCTCTGGTTTGCAGCGCCATGCGGAGCGCCGGCTTTCCGTCGGCATCGCGCGAGACGCCGATGATGCGACCGGGGATGTGCCGCTTGAACTCGTCCTTCGTCGCGAAGAAAGCGGCGTGTGGCCCGCCGTAGCCGAGGGGAACACCGAAGCGCTGGCTGTTGCCGACAACGATGTCGGCACCCCATTCGCCCGGCGGCGTTAACAGCACCAGGCTCAGAAGATCGGCAGCCACCGTCACCAGAGCGTCCGCCGCATGAACCTTTTCGACTGTCTTCGAGTAGTCGATCACTGCACCGTCGGTCGCCGGATACTGCACGAGCGCGCCAAACACATCGGGCCCGATCTCGAAGTCCGCATAGCTCGACACCCGAACCGTGATCCCACGGACGCTCGCGCGCGTCTTCACGACGTCGATCGTCTGCGGATGGCACTCGGAGGCGACGAGGAAAACTTCCTTGCCCGACTTCCCCTTGAGACCGTAGCTCATCGTCATCGCTTCGGCAGCGGCGGTCCCCTCGTCCAGCAGCGAAGCGTTTGCGATCGGAAGGCCCGCGAGGTCGCTGATGATCGTCTGGAAGTTGAGAAGCGCTTCGAGCCTTCCCTGCGCGATCTCCGCCTGGTACGGCGTGTAGGCCGTGTACCAGCCTGGGTTCTCGATGATGTTCCTCTGGATCACGGGTGGGGTCACGCAATCCGAGTAGCCCATCCCGATAAACGAGCGAAAAACCTGATTCCTCGCCGCAAGCGAGCGGAAATACGCCAGGACTTCCGGCTCCGTCATCCCCTTTGGGAGATCGAGGGGTCCCTTGAACCTGATTTTGGCTGGAATGGTCGCGTCGATGAGGGCATCAAGCGATGCAAAGCCCAGCGTTTTCAGCATTTCGGCGACGTCGCGCTCGTCAGGTCCTACGTGTCGCGGAACAAAAGATTCAGCAGGAGGAATCGCCATCTCGACCTGCTTGATTGTAGTGCTCATAGGAGTGACAATTTAACACCCTATGCATCCCCGGCGAAGTTTTGGGCGCTGGCGCCTGCTCCTCGCGCCGCCCCGTCCCGGCGCCGAAAACATGGCGCGCGACACGGCCCTTCAGGCGCGAGCGGCGGTGACGTCCGAGACGGTGTTCAGCATCTACTCGTGGTCCCGGCCAACGCTGTCGTTCGGCAGACACCAGCCGGCGATGGGCCTCTACGATCTCGAGAGAATTCGCGAGGCCGATATCGACGTCGTCCGCAGGCCGACCGGGGGTCGCGCGATCCTGCACCATCGCGAGATCACCTATAGCGTCACCGCTCCGATCGATGACGCCTCCCCCCTTCGCGCGACGTACGAGCGGATCAACCGAATACTGCTCGACGGCCTCACGCGGCTCGGTGTCAACGCCGAGCTGGCGTCGGTCGCCCAGCGCGCCGAATCGCCGAACATCCGGCCGTGTTTCGAGTCGCCGGCCGAGGGCGAGCTCGTCGCGGGTGGAAGGAAGCTCGTTGGCAGCGCCCAGTGGCGCGACCAGGGGGCTTTGTTGCAACACGGCTCCATCCTCGTCGGTGATGATCAGTCCTCGCTTCCGTCCTTTGCACCGGCGGCCGCGAATCGATCGGACGGAATGATCGCGCAACCGGCCACGCTGGCAGCGTTGCTCGGTCGTTCCCCCGAGCCGACAGAAGTCGCGAGCGCGATGTTCGATGCCGTGCGATCGCTGGAGGATGCGGATGCGACTGATTTGCGCGAGGACGAAATCCGCGCGGAAGCGTTGGAGCACGTACCGCACTTTCTAGATGAGGCATGGACATGGCGACGATGAAGCATGCTCGGCTCCTTTGCGTTCTGGCGCTCCTCGCATGCACCGGATCCGATTCCACATCGGCGAAGAGCACCGGCGGCACTCTCACCATTTCCACCGGCGGCGACCCCGACGTGTTGATTCCGTCGCTCGTGTCGGTCGTTCAGGCAGCCCAAATGACGGACATGATCTACGACCGTCTCGCCGATATCGGAGACGATCTGAACATCGTGAACGACGCCGGCTTCAAGCCTCACCTTGCGGATCACTGGACCTGGGCGCCCGACTCGCTCAGCATCGCGTTTCACATCAATCCACGGGCGAAGTGGCACGACGGCCAGCGCGTCACGTCGAGCGACGTGCGATTCACCTTCCAGAGCACGATGGACTCGACGCTCGGCACGCCCGTCGCCGCGCTGCTCGCCAACATCGACTCGGTGACGACGCCTGATTCGGCCACGGCCGCCTTCTGGTTTCACCGACGCATCCCTCAGCAGTTCTACGACGCCACGTACCAGATGCCGATCATGCCCGAGCACATCTGGAAGGGTATCGCGCCCTCCGCATGGAGAGCCTCCGACGCCGCCAAGCACCCGATCGGATCGGGCCGCTTCAAGTTCGTGCGGTGGACGCCGCGCGCGTCCGTCGAGCTCGTCGCGGATACCGCCAACTACTACGGCGCCCCGAAGCTGAGTCGCGTCGTCTGGAGCATCGCTCCGGACTTCAATGCCGCGGTCACGCGTTTCCTCGCTGGCGAGACGGACTTCTTCGAGGCGCTTCGCCCCGAGAACATTCCCGAGGTCGCCAAACATCCGGAGCTCGCGACCAAATCCTTTCACGGATTGAACTACCAGTTCGCGCAATTCAACCTGCGCGATCCGGCCAATCACGCGCGGCCACATCCCCTCTTCGGTGACCGCGAGCTCCGCCGCGCCCTCACGATGGCGGTGGACCGGGTGTCGATCGTCCGGAGCGCCTACGATTCACTCGCGCTCCCTTCGATCGGACCGACTGTCCGCGCCTATCCGACCACCGATCCGAACCTCGCGCAGATCCCCTTCGATCTTCCCCGCGCAAAGGCGCTGCTCGACTCGCTCGGGTGGCGCGATGCGAATGGCGACGGCGTGCGCGAGAAGAAGGGGCGTCCCCTGGAATTCACTCTTGACGTTCCCGGCACGAGCAAGGTCCGCGTTCGCATGGCGGTCCTGATGCAGGAGCAGCTGCGACAGGCCGGCGTGAAGGTGAACGTCGAGCAGCTGGACTTCCCGGTCCTCTCGGAACGCGAGAGAAAGCGGACGTTTGATGCTGTCATCAACGCCTGGAACACGCAGCCAAGTCCCGGCGCGGTGCGCGGATCATGGGGAACCGCGGGATCGCGCGCCTCGAGCGGCAACAACTACGGATCGTACGAGAGTCCCGTCTTCGATGCCTACGTCGACAGCGCGCTCGCGTCGTTCGATCCGGCCGCGCGGAAAGCGCTCTTCACCAAAGCGTACAACACGATCATTCAGGATGCTCCCGCCATCTGGCTGGCCGAGACGGTGCCCACGGTTGGGTACAACAAGCGGCTCGAGCTGGCGCCGTTGCGGTCCGACGCCTGGTGGGCCCACATCCCCGAGTGGTCGATCCGGACCCCCTAGCGGGTGCTCCGCTACTTCGCGCGACGGCTCGGCCAGGCCGCGATAATCGTCGCCTTCGTGGCGGTGATCAGCTTCGTGCTCATCCACATCGCGCCCGGCGATCCCTTCAGCGCCGTGATGGACAATCCGAACGTCAGCGAAGTCGTGCGGCAGACGCTCCGCGCGCAATACGGCTTGGACAAGCCGCTCGCTGAGCAGTTCGTGCGCTACATCGGAGCCGTCGCAAAGGGAGATCTCGGCTGGTCTTTCTCCCACGATCGACCCGTGCTCGAAGTTCTCGGCAGCGCGCTCCCCAATACGCTGCTGCTGATGGTGATCGCGCTCGTCGGCAGCTTCGCGCTCGGCATTCTCATCGCGCTCATTCAGGTGGCGAAGCGCGGAACGGCAACCGACCACGCGCTGAGCGGCCTCACGCTGTTCCTGTTCTCGATGCCGGATTTCTGGCTCGCGATTCTGGCGCTCCTCGCGTTTACCTACTGGATGCCACTCTTCCCGGTCGGCGGCGCCGTCGATCCGTCGATGCACGAGTACATGGGACTCGGTGCGCGCATCGTCGACAGGCTCCGGCATCTCGTCCTTCCGGCGCTGACGCTCACTGTTCTCGCGGCCGGCGGAGTCGCGCGTTACCAACGAGCCGCGCTGCTCGATGTGCTTCCCGCGGACTACATCAGGACTGCGCGTCTCAAAGGATTGACCGAGCGACAGATACTGCGCCGCCACGCTCTCCGCAACGCGTTACTGCCGATCATCAGCCTCATCGGGTTGTCGTTCCCGGCTCTCCTCACCGGCGCGTTTTTCATCGAGAAGATATTTGCGTGGCCGGGAATGGGACTCGCAGTGGTTAGCGCCATCTCGAGCAGGGATTACCCGCTCGTAGTCGGCGGAGTGATCATCGGCAGCATCATGGTGACTCTCGGAAGTCTCCTCGCTGATCTGCTTTATGCCTGGGCGGATCCGAGGCTCCGTGGCCACTAGCGTGGCGCTCCCCCGCGAGTCGGCATTTGCCGTCGGCCTCAGGAGGGTGCTGGCGAAGCCATCGTCGCGCGCGGCGCTCGTAATTCTGCTCGTCGTGGTGCTCGCCGGACTTCTGGCGCCGCTGGTTGCGCCCTATGATCCGGCTGCCCAACCGGATATCGTCGCGCTCAAGAGTCTTCCGCCATCCTTCACGCATCCGTTCGGCACTGACCCGTACAGCCGGGACGTTCTGAGCCGAGTGATATACGGTGCGCGTCTTTCGCTCACTATCGGATTCCTCGCGACACTCGTCAGCCTGACGCTCGGCGTCGCCTACGGCGCGATCTCCGGTTACGCCGGCGGGCTCGTCGATGGGATCATGATGCGAGTGCTCGATGCCTTCCTCGCAATTCCGCGGCTGCTGCTCCTGCTCGGAATCCTCGTCGCGTGGCCGCAGATATCAATTGGCGCCCTCATTCTCTTCCTTGGCGTCACCGGCTGGTTTGGCCTCAGTCGCATCGTCAGGGGTCAGGTTCTTGCGTTGAAGCACGCGGAATTCGTGACGGCGGCGCAGGCGCTCGGCGCGAGCCGGCGGCGGATTCTGGTGAGGCACTTGCTGCCGAATCTGATGTCTCCAATCGTCGTTGCGGCAACGTTGGGAGTCGCCCACGTTATCGTCCTGGAAGCGGGTTTGTCGTACCTCGGCATCGGCGTGCCGGAGCCGCTCGCGAGCTGGGGCAGCATCATTCGGGACGGTTCCGATCAGATCGCGGCTCTGTGGTGGATGTCATTATTTCCGGGTCTCTTCATGGTGCTGACGGTGATGACGCTGAATATCCTGGGCGAAGCGCTCCGAGACGCGTACGACAGACGTTGATCGCTCGATGACTACGACATCTCTCCCCACGCGCGACTAGATGACGGCTCCTCTGCTCTCGATACGCGATCTCAAGACGTACTTCTATACCGAAGCTGGCGTAGCGCGCTCAGTCGACGGCGTTTCGTTCGACATCGGCGCGGGAGAGACTCTCGGAATCGTCGGCGAATCGGGCTGTGGAAAATCGGTAACCGCGCTCTCCATTCTCCGACTGATCCAGCCTCCGGGCAGAATCGAGCCTGGCAGCCGCATCGAGTTCGAGGGCCGCGACATCGTCACCCTCGGCGACGAGGAGATTCGAGATATTCGCGGCAATCGCATCTCGATGATCTTCCAGGAACCGATGTCGGCGCTCAATCCGGTTTTCACCGTCGGCGATCAGGTGGCCGAAGTGGCGCGGGTTCACGCCGGAATGAGCAAGAAGGAAGCGTGGGATCGCGCCGTCGAGATGCTCGCGCTCACCGGAATTCCCGCCGCGGAAGAGCGCGCGAAACAGTATCCGCACCAGCTGTCGGGCGGTATGCGTCAGCGCGTTCTGATCGCGATGGCGCTGATGATGAAGCCGGCGCTGATCATTGCCGACGAGCCGACGACCGCGTTGGACGTGACCATCCAGGCCCAGATTCTCGAGCTCCTTGTGGATCTCCAGAAGAAGATCGGCACTTCAATTCTCATGATCACCCACGATCTCGGGGTGATTGCGGAAACGACGTCACGAGTGATCGTGATGTATGCCGGCGAGGTTGTGGAGGAGGCGGCGGTCGACGAGCTCTTCGCCAAGCCGCACCATCCATATACAGAAGGCCTCATCCATTCGATGCCGCACATCGGCCACGACCAGGAGAGACTCAACGTTATTCCCGGTACGGTGCCGGCCCCAACCGACTGGCCGAGGGGATGTCGGTTTCGCGACCGCTGTCCCTATTCCTGGGAATTGTGCGAGGCGGAGCATCCGCCGCTCTATCAGGTAGGCGTAGCCCACACGTCGCGCTGTCACATCGCGATCGAGCCGGATCGCCGAAATCATCCCCACACTCCACTCGTTGTCGAAGCGGGCGTGGGCGCGGCATGAACGACACGCAACCGCTCGTCTCAGTCAGGAACCTGAAGAAATCCTTTCCCATCAAGAAGGGAGTGTTCGCGCGCGAGGTGGGCGCCGTGCAGGCGGTGAACGATGTCTCGTTTGACGTCGCGCGTGGAGAGACGCTGGGCGTCGTGGGGGAGTCGGGCTGCGGGAAGACCACCACCGGCCGCACAATCCTTCGTCTCATCGAGCCCACATCCGGCGAGATCACGTTCGAAGGACGCGACGTGAGATCGATGGGCACATCCGAGCTCCGCGCGCTGCGGCGCGAGATGCAGATCATCTTCCAGGATCCGGTCTCGTCCCTCAATCCGCGCATGACGGTGGGCTCGATAATTCGCGAGGGACTCACGATCCACCACCTTGCCGAAGGCGCCGCGGCCGACGCGCGCGTGAGACAGCTTCTCCAGGAAGTCGGTCTTCGACCCGAGTACGCCACGCGCTACCCGCACGAATTCTCCGGCGGCCAACGGCAGCGCATCGGCATCGCGCGCGCGCTTTCGGTCGAGCCCAAGTTCATCGTCTGCGACGAGCCGGTGTCCGCGCTCGACGTGTCGGTCCAGGCCCAGGTGATCAATCTGCTCGTCGATCTCCAGCACGAACACGATCTGACCTATCTCTTCATCGCCCACGACCTGTCGGTCATCGAGCACATCGCCGACCGCGTCGCGGTGATGTATCTGGGCAAAGTCGTCGAGCTCGCGACGCGTGACGATCTGTACCGCGAGCCGCTGATGCCATACACGCAAGCGCTTCTCTCTGCGGTTCCGGTCGCGGATCCCAAGGCGCGAAAGGATCGCATCATACTGCAGGGAGACGTTCCATCGCCGGCGAACCCTCCTTCGGGCTGCGTCTTCCATCCGCGCTGCCACCACCCGGCGAAGGATGAAGCGTGTTCGCGCATCGTGCCTCCGCTCGAAGAGAAGGCGCCCGGTCACTTCGCCGCCTGCATCAAGCAGCCGCCGACGACGATCAGCTGGGAGCAACAAAAGCAGGCTGGTGGCGTACATCCACCTGAGCGGTATCTTCCGCTCGCGGCCGTTCACGCGTAGCGACTTTCACTACTCCGACAATGCCCAGAGACAAAGACGTTTTCCAGCAGCCCTCGGCCGGTACCGTCACGCACGACGAGCCGCCTCCGGGAGCACGCGGCGCAAGTACGCGCACGTTCTTCGGGCAGCCGGTCGGCCTCTCCACTCTCTTCTTCACCGAGATGTGGGAGCGCTTCTCGTTCTACGGAATAAGACCGCTCCTCATTCTCTTCATGACGGCGGCGCTGGCAAGCGGTGGATTCAATTTCAGCCGCGAGACCGCAGGCGCGATCGTTGGCATCTATTCGGCGTGCGTGTATCTGTCGGCGCTACCCGGTGGCTGGATTGCCGACCGGCTCCTTGGCCTTCGAAAAGCTATCTGGTACGGCGCGATCCTCATTGCCGCCGGTCACATCTCGATTGCGCTGTCGATCGTGTTCGCGCACTCGGCGTTCTTCATCGGGCTGATTCTCATCGTCCTCGGCACCGGACTCCTGAAGCCGAACATCTCCGCGCTCGTCGGTGATTTGTATCCTGAGGGCGGAGCGAGGCGTGACGCCGGTTTCTCGATCTTCTACATGGGAATCAACCTCGGTGCGCTCATCGCCCCGCTTATCACGGGTTATCTGGGCGAGAAAATCGCCTGGCACCTCGGCTTTGGCGCGGCGGGCGTCGGAATGCTCATCGGAGTTTTCACATACTGGCGTCGCGCCGACAAAACGCTGGGCGATGCCGGAATCACCCCCGCGTCCACCGATCCCGCCGAGCATCGCCGCATCAAGCTGATCGTCGGAGCGAGCGTAGGGATAATCGCGTTGCTCGTTTTGCTCGCGATGACCGGTGTGATGACGATCAATCCTGTTTCGATCGCCCAGAGGATGACGGTTGTCATCGTCGCGATGGCGCTGCTCTACTTCGCCTACGTCTTCATCGGAGGAGGCCTCAACGGCGAAGAAAAGAAGCGCGTCGTGATCATCTTCCTCCTCTTCGTCTTCGCGGCGATTTTCTGGTCTGCGTTCGAGCAGGCCCCGACCTCGCTCAACCTGTTCGCGCACGACTTCACGAACCGCGTGGTATTTGGCTGGGAGATGCCCACACTCTGGCTCCAGTCGGCAAACTCAGTGTTTGTAATTGCGCTCGCCCCGGTATTCGGGATGATCTGGATCGCGCTTGGCAAACGCGGACGGGCCCCCTCGAGCGTCGCCAAGTTCGCGTGGGGACTGTTCTTCGCCGGCCTCGGATTCATCGTGATGCTGGTCGCCGCCAACGTCGTGATCAAGGGCGGCGGCAAGGTGCTGGTCTCGCCCTGGTGGCTCGTTCTCAGCTACCTGTTCCAGACATTCGGTGAGCTCTCTCTCAGTCCCGTCGGACTGAGCTCGATGACCAAGCTCGCGCCCCTGAAGTTCAAGGGACAAATGATGGGCGTGTGGTTCATGGCCGATGCGCTCGGCAATCTGATCGCAGGCCTGGTTGGCGGCCACGTCGACCCGGAGAAACTCGAGCAAATGCCGATACTCTTTCGACAGACCTCGATATCACTCTTCATCGCCGCCGCTGTCTGCGGCCTGCTGGTGTTCCCAGTGCGGAAGATGATGAAAGGCGTCCCGGCGGGAGATCGTTAGCGCGGTTCTTCGGATGGTGAGCAACTCGGGGTCCTAGCAAGATCCCCCTCGATCCGTGAATGCCTTATCTGTGCAAGCATTCACTCGAGCATCGTCTCCGTAGATGCAGCCAGGCTATCCGCAAACCCTATCCGGAGTAGACATGCGCAGACTTATCACGTCGGCTCTTTGCTTGCTCGTCACTCTGCCCGCGGTAGCCGCGGCACAGACCCCGTCACCGACAGCATCCGCGCGTGAGCCGGAGATAACCGCCGGTGGCCGCGGTGAGGTGCGGCTCGCTCCGAGTTACGCCTACGTGCTGGTTGGCGTCACCACGCAATCTCAGAACGCTGGAGAAACCGCGTCGGAGAATGCGAGCAGAACCGCCGCGACCATCAGCGCCATGCGAGCCCTTGGTCTTACCGAGCAGCAGGTGACGACTTCAGGCTACAGCCTGAGCCCGACATACGAGTATCCAAAGAATTCGCAGCCGAAGCTCGCTGGCTTCACCGCACGCAATACGGTGCGCGCAGAGGTTCGTCATCTCGAAGATTTGGGGAAAGTGATCGACGCCGCTGTGTCCGCGGGTGCAACCGATATCTCCTCAATCCAGTTCCTGGCTTCCAGCACCGTGGACGCACGACAAAACGCTCTCGCCGAAGCCGTGAAGAACGCGCGCGAGGAGGCGGCTGCAATCGCGCGCGCGGCAGGCGGAACTCTCGGCCGCCTGATCGCTGTGAATTCCGGTGGAATAACTCAACCAGGTTATCGGGAGGCGTATCAAGGCGTCATGCTGACCTCATCATCGATGGCACCGGCGCCTCCTCCTCCCACCCCTATCGTGCCGGGCGAACTGAGCGTCGTGGCTCAGGTGTTCACTCGTTGGGAATTCGTGGCAGGGCCGTCCCACCAGTGAGCCGCCAACTGGAAACGGGAACTCAGGGGCTAATATGGAGGATCGCCACACCACCGACTTCAGCGTACCGCCTTCCCGCCTCCCGCCTTCCCGCCTCCCGCTATGGCCAACTAAAGACTGTCGCCGGAACCGATCTCTCCCTGCTGTTGAAGATGTCACGCGGCTCGACCCGGAAGATTCTCGTGAAGTCGGTCACGATCAGCCGCACTTCGGGGCCCCTTCCCCTCGGACCGCGCACCGGAAAGGCGACATCCGCCCTGAACGTGCGCCTGGATTGTGGAGGAGCAGCTCCGAGGACGCTGAATCCCGCCGACGCGTAAAGCGGAGTGTTCACACCGAATGGGGAATCACCGGCCCAAAGTTTCCCCCCCTCGGCAAAACCAGCGACCGCGATGCTGGCGACCTGCTTGTACCGGCCTATCAGATAGCGATCCTCAAATCTTCCGACGAGCCGCCGGGCGCCGCCCACATCAGCCCCTCGAAATCCTCGCAGACCTCCATCGCGATCGGCGAACGTCAGCTGGAAGGGAATGCGCTGCCTCCACCCGCCGCTCCACGCGAGGTCGGTCATCACCGTCTGCCTGTTGAACGGCTTCATGTAAAGCGCGGCACGGCCGTGCGCGAGAATTCCATCCCAGTTCGCGTCTTCGTCGCGCCGGCCCTCTCCCGCGATCTCGATTGCGGTATATGCGCTCTGCGATGCCGCGCCAGCATAGAGATTCGTCGACGCGAGCCAGTCTGCCTCCTTGCCGCCGAGAATCTGGACCCCCTTTCCAAGCAGCGTCGCGACCTGCACTCCGGTTCGAATATCCTGGATACCCTCGAGCGCATCGAATCCGCTCACTCTCACGAAGCGCACGTTGCGCACGCCCCACAGCGCATTGACGCGCGTGGTGCGATGCATCGTGTACCGGTCGATGAGCGCCGTGCTCGTATCGGGGGTGATCACGCTGTCGATGATGACCGGCGCCGTGCCGGGTCTCTCGTCCTCGAATGAGATAGATCCTCCCAGGAGAGCAAGACGCCCGAGCGGCGGTCCGATGCGGATCACGCCACCTATGTCGCTGTACGAGCGCGCGATCTTGAGCGCTGCGGGCAGAGCGTCCGGTCTTCTGAAGTAGAAGTATCCCGTCGCGCTTCCTGCCGTAGTGCGCCACGAAATGCGCTGAAGGTCGGTCAGGAAAGGGTGGCTGGTTTCCATCGCCCAATCGTTCCCCAGCTCCCGCCGTCCGCCTTCTACCCGGAATTGATACGGCCGGCCGAGGAACTGGTAGTCGATGAGCTTCCCGGCGTAGATATCCCGGAAGTTCCTACCCTTCTTCCAGCTGGCATCCGTGTGAATACCGCTTCCCATCAGGTTGTCTTCGCCAAGTAGCACCGAGCGGAAATGCGGCGACGCCGATGTCACGCCGACGCCGAGGATCAGCGAGACTTCGTCCACCGTCGTCACGGTGAGCGTTACCCCGCCATTTCCATCGGGGTAGGCGAGCACCGTCGCATCGGCAATGAAGGGCTGGGCGCGCAGAATGCGCTCCGATTCGGCGCGACGCACTTCCGTGCAGGAATCGCCCAGCTGGAGCGCGAGATAGCGAAGGATCACCGGCGGCCTCGTGGTCCCGTGCAGCTTGCCTGCAAACCGTCCGGCTCGCTGCCAGATCGCATTGCCGTTGATCCGGAACGGAGGGTTCGGGTTGATGTCTATTCGACTGACGCGCTCCCCCTTGCAGGCGACGGGCGGCCCGTTCAGACTTTGACTCTGCGCCATTGTCGCCGACGCGGCGGCGAACAGCAATGTCAACGTACCCTGTCTAAGAGAGATCACTCGTGTCGTCCGCGCGCAAGCCGGTTCCAGGCTGCACAGTTGCTGTTACCGCGAGTATTCGCCCCGATGGCGATACCAATCGTGTCCGGCTTACTGCCGCTTACGTGACCGCCCTTGAAAATGCAGGGCTCATACCACTAATCGTTCCGCCACTTTCAAGGGGAGACGCGGCCGCCGCGATTCTTGACTCTGTCTCGGGCCTCGTGCTGACGGGAGGCGAAGACGTCGATCCAGCCCGCTACGGCGAAAAACGCCACGAAAAAGTACGCTCCGTCAACGCCGCGCGCGATGCGACGGAAGCATCGTTGATCCAGCAGGCGAAAGCCAAGGGAAAACCCGTGCTCGCGATCTGTCGCGGGATCCAGATTCTGAACGTCGCTCTCGGCGGCACTCTCGTGCAGGACATTCCGTCCCAGATCGGCACCACGATCGGACACGACGATGATACTCCCCGCGACGCGCGCTCCCACGCGATATCCATCGATCCGGGTTCCCTCATCGCCCGCGCGGTCGGCGCCGAAAACGTCACCGTGAATTCCTTTCACCACCAGTCCGTCGATCGCGTCGCCGCGGGAATGCGCGTGACAGCGCGCTCACCTGACGGCGTCATCGAAGGAATGGAGTCCACCGACGACGACTGGTGGGTGATGGCCGTGCAGTGGCATCCGGAGGAAATGACGGACTCCCCCGAGCCATGGGATCGCGGGCTGTTCAACGCGTTCGCGCGAAAGATCGGAGCGTAGTGGACCTACCGCGGATTCTTCACGTGGACTCTGGCCGCAGCTGGCGGGGCGGCCAACGCCAGGTGTTGCTCCTCGCGACTGGACTGCGGGATCTGGGCTATCGGGTTCTCGTCGTAGCTCCGATCGGCTCTCCACTGATCAAACGGGCCGAGCTGGCCGGACTACCCACGTACCGTCTCACGCTCCGCGGCGAGTGGGACATCCGCTCGGCCCGCGAGCTGCGCGCGGTAGCCCGCGAGTGGAATGCCAACATCGTCCACACCCACGACGCCCGCGCTCACGCCATCGCGCGCCTCGCGCTCTTTGGCAAGAGAAAAACCCGCCTCGTGGTCTCGCGCCGCATCGCCGTCCCGCCGAAGCAGGTTCGGCTCAGGTACCTCCACGGCGTCGACGCCTTCATCGCGATCTCGCACGCGGTCAAGGCAGCAATGGTCAAGGCAGGCGTGCCCGCGAGCAGAATCGACGTCGTCCACTCGGGAATTCCAGTCCCGGTCGTCAAGCGCCCTCGCAACTGGCGGCGCGAGCGCGGATGGCCGCCGAGCTCGGTCGTCTGCGGCATAGTCGGCGCGTTGACTCCGGAAAAGGGAGTGGATCTCATCGGCGGGATCGCGCGCCGGCTTCCCGGGGAGGTTTTCAGGCGGACGCGTCTCGTGCTCCTCGGCGGCAAAGGCAAAGGAGGAACGACGGTCGCGGGAGTCGAGGGGTTCGACGCCGGATTCGTGGAGGAGATCCACGAGGCGATTGCGGGACTTGATGTCCTTTGGCATCCATCGAAATCGGAAGGATTAGGCACGTCCGTAATCGATGCGATGGCGCTCGGCGTACCACCTATAGCGTTCGCCGTCGGCGGCTTGCCCGAGGTAATCGACGATGGAAAGAACGGCATTCTGGTTCCTGCCGGCGATGTAAGCGCCTTCATGCGCGCGGCTTCCGAGCTGATCATCGACGACGCGTTGCGCACCCGATTGGCCGAGGGTGCGCGCGTTAAAGCCCGTGAATTCGACGCCAAGCGGATGATCGAACGAACGGCTGAGGTGTACGATACAGTGATCGCGGGGTAGCGACGAATTGGCTGTTGCTCCTATCTTGCTTTGCGACCCCGAACCTTGCACCCACATTACCGCGGATTCGTCTTGCTCTATATCTGTATACCTACGTACAACGAGGGTCCGACTGTCGGCGTCCTGCTGTGGCGCATCCGGCGCGTCTTTCAGGACTACTCGCGTGAATACGAGATCATTGTTTACGACGACGGAAGCACCGACGGAACCAAGGAGACGGTCGAGCCGTACGCCGAGGTCATTCCTCTCACCGTGATGAGGGGCGAGCAGCGCAAAGGCTTCGGGTTTGCGCTCGACAAGCTCGTTCGTGAGGTCTCCCGGCGCACCCGATACGCGCGCCGGGATGGTCTCATCGTCATGCAGGCGGATTTCACAGATCAACCGGAGCACATACCGGAGCTCGTGAAACGCTTTGAGGGAGGCGCCGACATCGTTGCCGCCAGTCAGGAGATGAGCGAAGCCCCGGCTCCCGTTCGAAGACTCCGCCGCTTCGCGAACCTCATCCAGCGCGCCGGCCTGCCCAGGACGGGCGACGCCGACCCATTTACTACCTTCCGCCTCTACCGTATTTCGGTGCTGAGAGAGCTGCTGAAAGCTCTTGGCGACAAGCCGGTCGTCTCGCACGACGGGTGGGCCGCGAACATGGAGCTGCTGCTAAAGGCGCGGAAGTTCGCGCGCCGGATGGAAACGGTCGACCTCGCGCCGCGGTACGACGTGAGAACTCGCCAGACGAGAATCCGTCCCTTCGCCGATGCGCTCAGTCTCTATCGCTTCAGCCGCGAGGCGCGACTGCTTGCCGCGCCTTTGCCCGCGGGAGGCACAGCGTGAAGGTCGCGACGTTTTCCCGCATGGTCGTGATGGCTGCGACGGCCGCGACGAGCGCGTCAGGGCAGTCCATCGCCACGCCGCCCTCCCCGCCACTCCCGACTGTTGTCGTCGCCGGTGTGAAGCGCGCGGTGGTCCCCTTCGGACCGGGCGAGCGCATGGAGTACGACGTCAAGTTCGGCGCGCTCCGCGTCGGCAACGCTCACATGGAGGTAGTCGCACTCGACAATGTGCGCGGCCGCCCCGCGTGGCACACGGCGTTCTGGGTACAGGGGGGCAACTTCCTCTACCGCGTGAACGACGTCTACGAGAGCTGGATGGACGCGGAGACGCTGTCGTCGCTGCGCTTCGTGCAGGAGCTGGAAGAGGGCGGAAAAGACACCGAGCGGAAGTTCGAGATCTATCCCGAGCGTTCCGTGTTCATTCAGACGTCGAAGAAGCCGGCGAAGGAAGAGCCTTCCGTCAGCCAGCCGCTCGACGACGGGTCGTTTCTTTATTTCATCCGCACGATTCCGCTCGTCGTCGGCCAGACCTACGACTTCAATCGCTACTTCCGTCCCGATCGAAACCCCGTTCGCATCCGCGTCCTCCGCAAGGAGCGCGTGACTGTGCCGGCTGGCACGTTCGACGCGATCGTGGTTCAGCCGGTGATCAAGACGAAGGGAATCTTCTCGGAGAATGGCCACGCCGAGATCTGGCTCACCGATGATGACCGTCACATAATGCTTCAGCTCAAGTCGAAGCTCTCCTTCGGCTCGCTGAATCTCTACCTCAAGTCCTACTTCCCATCGCCAAACAAGTAGGCGGTAAGCGCGGCAAGACCGCCAATTCCTCGAAGGCGACGGCGAGGGGTGCACAACCGGGCACCGCCTCCTCTCGACGGGTCGCGGAAGCCGATCTCTCCAGAATTCGCACCGTCCCGATCGAGCGTCGCCCCAACAAGGTCGAGGCCGAAGAGTTCGCATCTCCTCCCGGCAAGGACCGGAGCTTCGCCGCGTTTCTAGAGTCACTGCCTGACGTTCTCGTCGCCCGCGATTTTCTCCGTGTCGTGGCCGCGATCGCGTCGGCAAAGCGAAACGCCCGCGGTGTAGTCGTGATGCTCGGCGGGCACATCGTGAAAACGGGCCTCGCTCCCCTTCTCATCGATCTGATGAATCGCGGCGTCATCACCCACCTGGCGATGAACGGATCAGCCGCGATCCACGACTACGAGATCGCGCGCTTCGGCGCCACGTCGGAGGATGTCGCGCGCGGACTGATCGACGGAACGTTCGGAATGGCGGAGGAAACGGGCCGCGGAATGAATGAGGCTTTCATCGCCGGGATGAAGAACGAGTGGGGCATGGGAGAATCGCTGGCGCGCGCACTCGAGAATTCTTCACTGTCGAACCCCGACCTCTCGGTCCTCCTCGCCGCGCAGCGACTCGGCATCCCCTGCACCGTTCACGCCGCGCTCGGCGCCGAGATCATTCACCAACACCCGGCCGCGAGCGGCGCGGCGATTGGCGACACGAGTCACCGCGATTTCCGGCGCCTCGCCGCTTCACTGCCGGCGATCGACGATGGCGGCGTGGTGCTGAATCTCGGCAGCGCCGTGATAATGCCCGAGGTCTTTCTAAAGGCGCTGACGATCGCGCGGAATCTGCACGCCGGCAAGCCGACCGGATTCACGACGTGCGACCTCGACATGCAGCGACACTACCGGCCGCGAGTGAACGTCGTCCAACGCCCGACCCAGGGGAGCGGAAAGGGCTACGAAATAACTGGGCACCATGAGATCATGGTGCCCCTGCTTGTCTGGAGTGTTATTGAGGCGATCGAGCGCACGGGAGCGTAAGACCCTGCTATCTGCTTCCCGCTAGGCGCTTGCTGCTATTCGCTGCCTACGACAGGACAGTTTCCTTGGCGTTCAGAGAAGAACACTCTGGGCCCGCTCCAGCCTGTCCCGATGTTTTGGCGACAAACTGGCAGCGAACGAGCGGGCAGCGGGTAGCAGCGCACTTGAAGATTCAGACGCAGCGGGTCGCAGCGCATTTGAAAATTCAGGCTGCCTAGTACCGAGTGAGCCGCGTCCCGGCGAATTTCTCCCGAAGTCGCGCCGCCGTGCCCGGACTGAGCACCCGAATCCCGAAGTACAGAAGCCCGCCGACAACGAGTACCTTGAGCGCGAGCCCCACGATGAAAAAGGTGAGGCCGATCAGCCCGCCGAATAGCTTGAACACCATGCCTACCGCAAACAGGCCCAGCATGGCGAATAGTCCAATCATGAAGATTGCGCGTAACATGTCGTTCTCCGAAACGGTGACAGTTATCCCTACGCTACACCATTCTCGGCAGTTTCAGAATAGGCAGATAAGCTGAGCGAGGTCATCGTCGTCGGCGGTGGCCTGATCGGCCTCGCCAGTGCAGCCGCGCTCGCCGAGCGTGGCGTTTCCGTCACCGTGGTCCGGGAGCAGAGGCGTGGCGAGGCATCGCCTGCCGCCGCCGGCATGCTGGCGCCATCCGTCGAGCGCGCGACTGGGCCGGCCCATGATTTCGCCGTCGCCGCTCGCGATCGATACCCGGGGTACGTCGCCTTCCTCGCCGACAGCACCGGAATCCAGGTGCCGCTCAACCGATTGGGAATCCTGCAGGTCGCGCTCAGCGCCAAAGGCATTAAGGGCCTCAAGAAGACGGCGTTGTCCACGGCTCGCTGGCTCGACGCCGGGGAGCTTCGAGAGCTGGAGCCGGCACTCTCCCACGGGGTCGGGGCGATGTTCAATCCTGACGACGGGGCCGTCGATAACACGATTCTTCTGACCGCACTCGAGACATTCGCGTCGCGCAGCTCGCGCATAGCGATGATCGATGACGCAGTCGTCGGAATCGATGCATCAACATCGTCGGCGAGCATCGCGACCAGGTCGGGCTCTGTCTACGGTGCGGCGCGCGTCATCCTGGCCGCCGGAGCATGGGCCGGCCAGATCCCCGGCTCGGCGTTCGCGCGCGCGGTAGAGCCCGCCCGCGGACAGCTCGTATCATACGCGAAAGCTCCAACGCGCCACGTCGCTTATGGACCGCGCGGCTACATCGTGCCGCGGGGCGACTCGACGATCGGTGGAAGCACGATGGAAAACGTTGCCTTCGACGCAAACACGACGGTTGAAGGTGTCGCGAAAGTTCGGTCCGCATCGGAGGAGATTTGTCCCACCCTGGGATCCGGTGGGATCGCGCGGTCATGGGCCGGACTGAGGCCCGTGACACCGGACATGCTGCCGATGATTGGCGCCGATCCCGACCACGAATCCCTCATCTACGCCTGTGGGCATGGGCGCAATGGCGTCCTGATGGCCCCCCTGACAGGGGATTTAATCGCCGATCTCGTGACAGGAACACCACTTAGCCACGACCTGTCACAATTTCGCCCCGACCGCTTTTGATGTAGATTGCCAGAGCTCGGCGGATTCTTCCCCGGCGAGCCTCAAACGATGCCAGAATCTCTCTATCAGATAATGGGGCGCCACCGCGCGGAACCGCTCCCGGAGCGCAAGCCGTCGTGGCTCAAGGTGAGAGCGCCCGGTGGCCCCAACTATATGCGGCTCAAGCACTTGATGCGTGAGCTCGACCTCCACTCCGTGTGCGAGGAAGCACACTGTCCAAACGTCGGCGAGTGTTGGGAGCACGGGACTGCGACCTTCATGATTCTGGGCGACGTCTGCACAAGAAACTGCGCCTACTGCGCTGTCGCCCACGGCCGGCCGCCGAAGTACGACATCGCAGAGCCAGCTCGTGTCGCCCAGGCGATCGCCGAAATGAACCTTCAGCACGCTGTGATCACGTCCGTCGACCGCGACGACCTCCCCGATTTCGGCGCCTATATCTTCGCCGAGACGATCCGCCAGATCCATGATCGCATTCCGGGATGCTCGGTCGAAGTGCTCGTTCCCGATTTTCAGGGTAACGAAGACAGCATCCGCACAGTGCTCGATGCCCGCCCCGAGATCTACAATCACAACACCGAGACCGTACCACGTCTCTATAAGAAGGCCAGACCTGGGGGACGCTATCCCCGAGTCATGGAGATCTTCCGCTTCGCCAAGCGCATCGCACCCGATATTCCCACGAAAACCGGAATGATCCTCGGCATGGGCGAAACGATCGAAGAAGTAATTGCCGTAATGCGCGACCTCCGCGAGGTCGACGTCGACATCCTCACCCTCGGACAGTACCTGCGGCCGTCTGATGCGCACATCGCACTCGACCGCTATTACACTCCGCAGGAATTCAGAAAGCTTTACGAGATCGGAATGGAAATGGGATTTCGCCATGTTGAATCAGGTCCACTCGTTCGCTCCAGCTATCACGCGTGGGAGCAGGTGCAGGCGGCAGGCGTATGAGCACTGAAGCCAAGCGACCCCCAACGCAGAAGCGCGCCGAGAAAGGTGCCGCGGGGAACAACGGCTCCGACGCGCCTCCCGCGAATGACGCCGCGCAAACGACCGTCGAGCAGCGGCGCGAGCTCCTTCACTCGATGATGTTGCAGCGCCGCTTCGAGGAGCGCTGCGCCGAAGCGTATGCCCTCGGTAAGATCGGCGGATTCTGCCACCTCTATATCGGACAGGAAGCGATCTCGACGGGCGTGATGTCGATGATCCGGCCCGACGACTATGTCATCACCGCCTACCGCGATCACGGTCAGGCCTTGGCGCGCGGCGTCACCCCGCGCTCGGTCATGGCGGAGCTGTTCGGACGCGCCGATGGATGCTCCGGCGGCAAGGGCGGCTCCATGCACATCTTCGACGCCAAGACCAACTTCCTCGGCGGACACGGCATCGTGGGCGGACACGTCCCGATCGCCGCCGGAGTCGGCTTCGCGATCAAGTACCGCCGCGGCAACCAGCTTTGCGTTTGTTTCTTCGGCGAGGCCGCGGTAAACATCGGCGCATTCCATGAGGCGTTGAACCTCGCGTCGCTGTGGGATCTGCCCGTCATCTTCATCATCGAGAACAATCGTTACGGCATGGGAACCGCGATCTCCCGCTCGACCGCCAACGAGGACGTGATCGTCCGCGCCAAAGGCTACCGGATGGACGGCGAGAGCGTCGACGGCCAGGATGTCTTCGCCGTCCGCGATTGCATGTCGCGCGCGATCGAGAGGGCGCGCAAGGAGAAACGCCCCACGTTGATCGAGATGAGGACGTACCGCTTCATGGGCCACTCCATGTCCGACGCGGTGAGCGGCACCTATCGCACCAAGGACGAGCTCGAGGAGAACATGAAGCGCGATCCAATCCTCCTCCTCCACAACAGAATGTTCGAGGCGGGCGAGCTGACCGAGGGCGAGATGCACAAGATGGACGACGAAGCCAAGGCGATCGCGCAGGACGCCTGGGATTTCGCCGATGCGAGCCCCGAGCCCGCGCTCGATCAGCTTTACACCGACGTCTACGCGGACACGAGCTCCTGATGGCAGTCGTCACCTACCGCGATGCCCTGACCCAGGCCCTCCGCGAAGAGCTGCAGCGCGATGACACCGTCTTCCTCATGGGAGAGGAGGTCGCGCAGTACAACGGCGCCTACAAGGTCTCCAAAGGCTTGCTCGACGAATTCGGCCCGATGAGAATCGTCGACACTCCGATCACGGAGCTCGGCTTCGCCGGCGTCGGAGTCGGCGCGGCGATGGTTGGCCTCCGGCCGATCGTCGAATTCATGACGTGGAATTTCGCGCTGCTCGCGATCGACGAAGTCGTGAATGCCGCCGCGAAGATGCTCTACATGTCGGGCGGCCAGTACAAGATGCCGATGGTCTTCCGAGGACCGAATGGCGCCGCGCTACAGCTTTCCGCGCAGCACTCGCAGGCGTGGGAGAGCTGGTTCGCCCACATCCCCGGATTGAAGGTCTGCACGCCAGGAACGCCCGCCGACGCAAAAGGGCTTCTCAAGTCCGCCATCCGCGACGACAATCCGGTGGTCTTCCTCGAGGGCGAGATGCTCTACAACACCAAGGGCGAAGTGCCCGACGGCGAGCACCTCGTTCCGATCGGCGTCGCCGACCTCAAGCGTGAGGGCGATCACTGCTCGGTGATCACGCACGGGAAGATGGCGCTCGTCGCGATGCGCGTCGCCGACGATCTCGCAAAGGAAGGAATCAACATCGACGTCGTCGACCTCCGCACCGTCAGGCCGATCGACGTCGAAGCGATCGCGCGGTCGGTTCAAAAGACGAATCGCGCCGTGGTCCTGGAAGAGGGATGGGAGATCTGCGGGATGGGCTCGCAGGTGGTTGATTTCATCCAGCGGGAATGCTTCGACGACCTCGATGCACCGGTGCTGCGCGTGCACCAGGAAGACGTGCCGATGCCGTACGCAAAGAATCTGGAGCGGGCCGCCAAGCCTGACGCGGCCAAGGCGATCGCCGCGATCAAGAAAGTCATGTACCTCGACTGAGCTATTATGGCAACGAAAGTCACGATGGAAGCGCTCTCGCCGACGATGGAAGAAGGGCGCCTCGTAAAATGGACCAAGAACGAGGGCGACCCGGTCGCGGCCGGTGATGTGCTGGCCGAAGTCGAGACCGACAAAGCGGTGATGGAGCTGGTCGCCCGCGGCGACGGAGTTCTTCGCAAGCGCCTCGCGAACGAGGGCGATTCGTCTCCCGTCGGAACGCTGCTGGCCGTGATCGGCACGGCCGACGAGAACATCGATTCGATCGTTGGCGGCGCGGGCGCGTCCGCCCCCGCGGCGGCTCAAACTGGACAGGCTGCGCAGGCAGCGGGTGGCGCGCAGGCGACTGGCCCGGCGAACCAGACTGTCGCCGATACGAAGGAAGCAGCGGGACAGAGCGCGGTTCCAGCATCGCCGGCGCAATCGCAGGGCGAAGCGTCGACGCCGCCTCAACAGAAGGCCGGCGGCACGGGCGCCTCTCCTCCAGCTCCGCGATCTGCTCCCCCACCGCCCCCGCGTCGACCAGCAGCGCCGCCACCACAGCAACAAAAGGGAAATGGCGCGCATCCAACTGCACAGAGTGCCGGCGGACGGCAGCGTACCTCGCCACTCGCGCGGAGACTCGCCAGCGAGAAAGGAATCCAGCTGGGCGCAATTCAGGGATCAGGGCCGGGTGGCCGAATCGTCAAGCGCGACATCGAGAACGCGAGAGCTGCGGCGACGACAGGCATGGCGCGGTCTGGCGCGGCCGAAAGACTGGCCGCTGAAGGCGACTTCAAGGACGTCCCACTCACTCAGATCCGGAAGACGATCGCGCGCCGGCTCGCCGAGTCGAACGGACCGGTTCCAACGTTCTTTCTTACCGCCGAGTTCGACGTTTCACGCGCCGCCGAGATGCGGACGCAGCTGGCCGAGATGGGCGATCAGTACAAGGCGTCGTTCAACGACATCGTGATCAAAGCGGTTGCCCTCGCCCTGGCCGAGCACCCGGAAGTAAACGCGCACTGGCTCAACGACAAGATTCGCCAGTTCAACCGGATCCACGTCGCGATGGCGGTTGCCGTCGAGGACGGGCTCATCACGCCAGTGCTTTTCGACGCCGATCGCCTGTCTCTCTGGGAGATCTCCGCGAAGGCGCGCGATCTCGCCAAGCGAGCGCGTGACCGGAAGCTCATGCCCGATGAATACACGGGCTCGACATTCTCGGTCTCGAACCTCGGCATGTTCGGCATCGATCAGTTCACGGCGATCATCAATCCGCCCGAGGCCGCGATTCTCGCGGTCGGCGGCGTCGAGGAGAAGCCGGTCGTCGTGGATGGCGAGGTCGTCGTTCGCAAGCGCATGCGCCTCACGATGAGCTGCGATCACCGCGTGATCGACGGCGCGACGGGAGCCAAGTTCCTGCAGACGCTGCGCCGCCTCGTCGAGAATCCGTTGATGCTGGTTTATTAACAAACAATTCCAAATCGACATGGCATCGTTTGACGTGATCTTCCTCGGCGGCGGTCCCGCCGGGTACGTGGGCGCGATCCGCGCCGCACAGCTCGGCATGAACGTGGGCGTCGTCGAGCGCGAGGGGTTGGGCGGAACGTGCGTGCTGTGGGGATGCATCCCCGCCAAGGCGCTGCTCGAGTCCGCGTCGATCGCCGAGAAGGTGAAGCATGGCGCCGAGTTCGGCGTCACCGCCGGCGAGGTGAAGCTCGACTACGGCGTCGCGATGAAGCGGTCGCGCGCGGTGAGCAACCAGAACTCCAAGGGCGTCGAGTTCCTCTTCAAGAAGAACAAGATCACCTGGATCAGAGGGACGGGGAAACTCGCCGGCAAGAACGCGGTGAGCGTGAAGACGGCCGATGGAAAGGAAGAGAAGCACGACGCGAAGAAGGCCGTCGTCATCTCCACCGGCTCG
>Ga0070680_100000632_pt1 | contig 24447 bp, 24 predicted proteins | sample KBSC73BmetaG_FD_64672 | JGI IMG/M metagenome (GOLD analysis project Ga0070680, IMG submission 64672) | Corn rhizosphere microbial communities from Kellogg Biological Station, Michigan, USA - KBS C7-3B metaG | ecosystem: Host-associated > Plants > Roots > Rhizosphere | place: USA: Michigan...
GGGCTCGGGGAGAGCGAGACCGAGACGTTCGGCGACCTGCTGCGGGTGCTCGCACTGGACGGGCGGGCGGTCCTCATGGTCGAGCACGACATGGATCTCGTGATGCGGGTATGCGACGTCATCCACGTGCTCGACTTCGGGCAGGTCATCGCGACTGGCACCCCGGCCGAGATCCGGGCTAACCCGAAGGTGATGCAGGCGTATCTCGGGACCTACGCCGACGTTGTCACCTCTGCGGAGCAGGTCGAGAGCGAGGAGGTCGAGGCACCCCGTGGCTGACCCCATCCTCGAGATCCTGGACGTGCGCGCGGCCTACGGCCGCATCGAGGTGCTGCACGGCGTCGACCTGACGGTCCCGCGCGGGTCCGTGGTGGCATTGCTCGGCCCCAACGGGGCGGGCAAGACGACACTGCTCAAGGTCATCAGCGGCCTGATGCGCCCGACCGCGGGACACGTCCACCTCGCCGGCGTACACGTCAACGACGCCGGACCCGACGACCTCGCCCGCGCGGGGTTGTGCACGATCCCCGAGGGGCGCGGCATCTTCCCGAACCTCACCGTGCGCGACAACCTTCGGCTGGTGGCCTACGCCGGCGGCAGCGAGGCCAACGTCTTCGACACGGCCTACTCCTACTTCCCGCGGCTCGGGGAGCGGCGTAACCAGGTCGCCGGCACGCTGTCCGGCGGCGAGCAGCAGATGCTGGCGATGGCCCGCGCGCTCGCGAGCAGCCCCGGGCTGCTCCTGCTCGACGAGCTGTCGATGGGACTCGCGCCCCTGATCGTGGAGCAGCTCTACTCCGTGGTGGCCCAGATCGCCGAGGCAGGGGTTTCGGTGCTCGTCGTCGAACAGTTCGCTGCAATGGCGCTCGGTGTCGCGGAGTACGCCGCCGTCATGCAGGGCGGTCGCATCACCGCCGTCGGTCAGCCCGACGACATCGGTGATGCGCTGTCGCGTGCCTACCTCGGGGGAGCGGCATGAGGGTGCGAATGCTGGCCGCGGCCGGCCTGCTGATCGTCGGCGCAGGCATGCCGCTCGTGGGCGCGGCCTACGCCGACAGCGGGTCCGACGGCGGGTCCGGCACCGGCGCCGCGATCGGCGGCTACACCGCCGACACCAGCTCGACGCCGGTGTCCGTGCAAGTCTACGAGCCGGTCATCCCGCTGCCGGTGCAGCCGGGCAAGCCTCAGGGCGAGCTCGACCTGTCGTTCACCAACGTGAGCAGCAGCACCGGCCCGTCGAACGTCGCGACCGCCAGCAGCCTCTGGCCCGGTGCGGGTCTCGGCGACGGCTTCACGACGCTCACCCAGACCTTCGGGCTGGGCGCCGCCGACTACCCGGTCAAGGCCCAGGCGTCCTACCCGGGCGGCCCGCCCTCCTCGACCCAGGGCGCCCCGCCGGTCGCGACGATGGCCAGCACCGCCGACGAAAAGAGCGCCACCGCGGCAGCGACCGTGGCCGACCTGCTGCCCGCGGGCAACGCGCTGGTCGACGCCGGCCAGATCTCCTCGCGAAGCGCCACCACAGTCGCCGACGACAAGGTGAGTGCGGCGACGACCTCGCTCGCCCAGGACCTGTCGCTCGCCGGTGGCCTGATCGATATCGCGACCGTGCGCACCGCCGCGACGCTGACGAGCACGGCGGCCGACTCGTCGTCGACCGGGGCGCTCGCGATCACGGGGCTGAGCATCGCCGGGTTCCAGTTCTCCGTGGACCAGGACGGGGTGCACGCCAGCGGGCAGGGCCAGTCGTTGCCCAAGCTGCCCATCCCCGGGCTGCCGACCCAGCCGGTCGACGCGCTCAAGGCGATGGGCATCACGTTCAGCGGACCGACGGTCGAGAAGCACATCGCGGGTACGACCGCGACCTACCAGGCGCGGGCTCTCGAGATCTCGATCGACACCGTGCCGCTCAAGAACGCGCTGGAGAGCCTGACGCACTACCAGGACACCTACCAGCAGCTGGTGGGTTCGCTGCCCGATCAGCTTCAGCAGGTGGTCAACAACCCGCAGGTGCCTTCCCTGGTCGAGCTCGGCCCGCGCATCGTCTACGACCTGGGGCTGGTCACCGCCAAGACCACCGCGTCCGCGCAGTACACCTATAACTTCCCGACGCTGCCGGTCCCGGGGCCGCCGGTGAGCGCGTCGCTCGGCGGCACCGGGCTGCCGGCTCTGCCGGGGTCGTCGATGGGTGACCTTGGTGGGGTGACCGGCCCGGCGCCGTCGGTCGCGCCGTCCGACCAGGGACCGGTCGTCGCCGGCGGTGCGCAGAAGGCCAGCGCTCTCGCGTCGCCGTTCGACGGCCTGCCCGCCTGGACCGTGCTCGTCGCGCTCGCGGCGGCTGCTGCGATCGGGTGGGGCCTGCGCCGGCTGGCGATGATGGCGGGCATGCTGCCGGCGGGCGGGGCGGCCTGCCGGCTGGGTGCCGGCAGCGGCGTACCGAACCTGCGGGAGGGATGATGGCGTTCACCAGCGCGATCGTGCGTCGGATCCGCCCGACCTCGGCCGATCTTGACCGGGCCGAGCCCGGCGCGCGTCACCGCGACAGCGCGCTCTCCGTCCAGCGGGTGCTCTTCGGGCTGACGCTCGTTGGTGGCATCCTGCTGCCGGCCGGCATCGCCGTGATCGTGCTCGGTTGGTACGGCGCCGCGCACACGCCCTACACGTTCGAGCAGAACTCCTACCTGATCTCCGGCGGGCTGCTCGGTCTAGGGCTCGTCCTCGTCGGCGGTTTCCTCTACTTCGGGGCGTGGATCGCCCGGCTTGCCGAGAACCAGCGTTCGCACAACGAGCAGCTGCTCGCCGCCATCCAGCGGCTCCCGCTCGCCGCCCAGCAGGCCGAGACGGTCCGCGCGGCGACGTTCGTCGCGACCCCGACAGGCACGATGCTGCACCGGCCGGACTGCGCGATCGTGCTCGGGCGCTCCGACGTCCGAGAGGTGCCCGACGACCCGCGGTTCAAGTCGTGCCGGCTGTGCGACCCGCGCGGAGAGGCACAGGCCTGATCATCGTGTCGTGACCGTCGACGGCGACCTGGTGGCGCGACTGCGTGCCGCCGGCTGCGTCTTTGCCGGAGACGAGGCGCGGTTGCTGCTGGGTGAAGCAGCCTCTCCGTCGGAGCTGGCAGCGCTGCTCGCGCGCCGCGAGTCCGGTGAGCCGTTGGAGCAGGTGCTCGGCTGGGTCGAGTTCTGCGGTCGTCGCGTGCACGTCGCCCCGGGTGTCTTCGTGCCGCGTCGGCGTACGGAGTGGTTGGTGTCGTGCGCCGCCGCCGTCACGCCGGCCGGCGCGGTCCTCGTCGAGCTGTGCTGCGGTGTCGGCGCGGTGGCGCGGGTCCTGGGCGAGGCGACCCGTTGCCGGGAGCTGCATGCGGCCGACATCGACCCGATCGCCGTGGCTTGCGCGAAGCGCAACCTGGATTCCGTCGGCGGTGAGGTGTGGTGCGGGGACCTGTATGACGCGTTGCCGGGTCGCCTGCGCGGCCGCATCGACGTGCTCGTGGCGAATGCGCCGTACGTCCCGTCAAGCGACGTTTCGTCGATGCCGCGAGAGGCGCGCGAGCACGAGCCGTTGCACGCTCTGGACGGTGGGTCGGACGGGGTCGACGTTCAGCGACGCATCGCCTCGGCGGCCGGCGATTGGCTCTCACCGCGCGGGCACCTTCTTGTCGAGACCAGCGGTCGGCAGGGGCCGCTGACCGTCGCGGCGTTCCGGGCGGGCGGGCTGGCCGCGCGGGTCGAGCGCGACGAGGAGCTCGACGCCACCGTCGTCATCGGCTCGCACTTGTGACCCGGTCCGGTGAAACACTGGTGCGCATGCTTGAACCCATCGCGACCCGGCCCCACATGCCCGGCTACGGCACGCTGCCGGCCGACCAGGGGAGTGGTCTGCTGCCGTGGTCGTGGGCGGTCGATCGGCTGACCCGTTCACATGACTACTGGGTCGCCACGGTGCGTCCCGACGGAGCGCCGCACGTCATGCCGGTGTGGGGCGTCTGGCTCGACGACGCGGTGTGGTTCAGCTCGGCCCTGTCTTCTCGCAAGGCCCGCAACCTCGCGACAAATGCTCGATGCAGCGTGGCGACTGACGACGCGCACGAACCGGTCGTGCTGGAGGGCCACGCCGATCAAGTGAGCGAGCACAACGCGATGCAGCGCTTCACCGACGCGGTCAATGCGAAGTACGACGCGACGATCTCGCTCGAGTTCTACGCCGGGAGCGGCAACGGGGTCTGGCGGGTGCCACCCGGCACGGCCTTCGCGCTCACCGAGGACGACTTCACCGGCTCACCGACGCGATGGAGGTTCTGAAGGAGAGACTCATCCGACGGCGAATCCTCTGGCGTGGCGTCGTACGAGATCTCTCGCCGCGGCCTGCTCAAGGGCATGGCCGCCACCAGTGCGCTGTGGGCCCTTCCGGCCTACGCCGGGATGAGCAGGCATACGTCGGGGCCGCCGCTGCGCAAGCCCGGTAGCCGGCCGTTTGCCAACGTGCCGGCGGGCACCGACATGCTGCCTCAGATCGAGCACATCGTCGTCGTGATGATGGAGAACCACTCCTTCGACAACTACTTCGGCATGCTCGGCCGCGGTGACGGGTTCACCCTCGACCGGCGGGGGCAGCCGACCGCGGTCAACGACGACAGCAGTGGAAATCCGGTGCGGGCCTATCACGCGCCGAGTACCTGCCAGTCGCACTACGACGTCAGCCAGAGCTGGACGGCGAGCCACACCGCCTGGGACTACGGGCGCATGGACGGCTTCGTGCGCGGGTCGAGCCGTGACGCGATGGCCTACTGGACCGGCGCGGACCTGCCCTACTACTACGACCTGGGCCGCACGTTCGTGCTCTGCGATCGCTACTTCGCCTCGACGATGGCTCAGACCTATCCCAACCGCCGGTTCCTCATGGCGGCCACCGCGCTGGGTCAGGTGAGCGATCCGCTGCCGAGCCCCACCGACCCGGCGCCGCCCAACGGCACGATCTTCGACCGGCTCAACGCCTACGGCATCTCGTGGAAGAACTACTTCGTCGACCTCGCGACCTGCATGCTGTTTCCCTCGGTGCCGGAGAGCAACCCGCAGCACCTCGCGCCGACCGCGCAGTTCTTCGTCGACGCAGCCGCGGGCACGCTGCCCGGGTTCTGCATCGTCGACACCGAGTTCAACCAGGCGTCGGAGGAGAACCCGCAGGACATCCAGACAGGTGAGGAGTTCGCGGCTCGGGTCATCAACGCCGCGATGACCGGGGCCGCCTGGGACAAGACCTTGCTGATCTGGACCTACGACGAGCACGGCGGCTACTACGACCACGTGCGGCCGCCGCGCGCGGTGCCTCCCGACGGGATCCCGCCGCAGGTCACGCAGACCTACGGCGACCTCTACTCCTACTACGGCCTGCGCGTCCCCACCGTCGTGGTGTCGCCCTATGCGCGCAAGGACTACGTCTCGCACGTCGTCCACGACCACACGTCGATCCTCAAGCTGGTCGAGACGAAGTGGAACCTGCCGGCGCTCACCTACCGCGACGCCAACGCGAGCAACCTGCTCGACACGCTCGACCTGCGCGGTCGGCCGGCGTTCCTCGACCCGCCGACGCTCGCCGACCCCGCCGCACCGACGGGCGCGATCGCCTGTTACGCCAGCGACCCGACCGTGCCTGGCGCGTAGCCGTAGCCAAGAGCCCTCGCGCGCAGCATCATCGCGCCATGGGCTTCTACGACGACCGCGTGCTGCCGCACTTCATCAACGCGGCGATGAACAACAAGCACCTTCGGGACATTCGCGCGCGGGTCTGCGGCGACTTGAAGGGCGACGTCGTCGAGATCGGATTCGGGACCGGCCACAACCTGCCGTTCCTGCCCGCCGGCGTCGCGACCGTGCGGGCGGTCGAGCCGTCGCAACGGTCGGTGCGGTTGGCTGCATCTCGGATGGCGGCGACGCGCGCTGCCGTCGAGGTGGTCGGTCTCGACGGTCAACGGCTCGAGGTCGACGACGCCTCGGCGGATGCGGTGCTGTGCACGTGGAGCCTCTGCACGATCCCCGATCCGGTCGCTGCCGTGAAGGAGATGCGGCGCGTCCTTCGGCCGGGCGGCACGTTGCACTTCGCCGAGCACGGTCGCTCGCCGGATACCGCCGTACGCCGGTGGCAGGACCGGCTCAACGGCCTCCAGCGGAAGATCGCCGGGGGCTGCAACCTCAACCGCGACATTCCCGCCATCATCCGCGAGGGTGGCTTCGACATCGGCAGGCTGGAGACGTTCTACAACCAGGGGACGCCGAAGTTCATCGGTTACACGTACGAGGGCACGGCTTCAGCCGGCTGAGCAGTTGTGGCCGCTTCACAGGTGGAAGGCGGCACGCATTGAACGGGCCGATGCGGCCTTGCCCAGTAGCGGTAGTGAGAGCAGCTCTTCCGTCGTACGCAGCAGGGAGTAGTGGCCGAAGTCGTCGCCGACTCGCAGTCCCATGGGGACGGATGCCGCGAGGACCAGGCAGGCGACGTGGTTGCTGTCGCTGCCGCCCTCGGCCTCGTCCCAAGTCAGAAACACGACGGTGCGCCCGCTGCGGTAGTCGGGCGTGCCGGTGATGAGCGGGATCCACTCCCGCAGCCAGCGATCGCCGGTCGAGACCGAGCAGTCGTGCATGTCGTGACAGATGTTGGGCGTCACGAAGCTGAAGGCAGGAAGCGTGCCGTCGCGCAGCGCCGTCGCGAGCGGTCCGGTCTGCGGGCTGCCCAACGGTACGTCCCACTGCCGGCAGCGCTCCCGGATCGCCGTGTAGTAGGCCGCTGGGTTGTGCTTCGTCGCGTAGCCGTCCGTCGACGACTGCGCGCAGTTCGAAGGCATCGACTCCTCGTAGGAGCGCCAGGACTGCCCTGCGTCTTGGAGCTGCTGGAAGATGCTCCGTCCTCGCACCGGGCAGTCACCCGGGCTGCAGTCGCTGTGCACGCCGGCCGTGGAGCCGCCGGTGGCCGCCAGGTAGTTCGGCAGCGACGGATGCGTCACCGCCTGGTAGTTCGTCGCGAGCCCGCACTCGGTGGCAAGTGTGTTGATGTACGGCGCATTCCGCGATCCGACGATTGAGGCGGACTCCTTGTTCTCCATGAAGATCCAGATGACGAGCCGCTGGCCGGCGGGCGGGGTGGGGGTGCCACTGCACGGAGCGCTGGCGGGTGACTGCGCCGGCACCCGCGAGGGAGTCGTCGCGTGAGTCAGCCCCGGCGTCGCGGGACGAGCGCCCAGGCCGGACGTGCTGTTGCTGCAGGCTGCCGAGACCGCCAGGACGAGGGTCAGCGCAAGCACTGAGCCGGCGCGCGACGACATCGGCAACGACCTCACGGAGACAGCCAATCATCCGGCGTGGGCCATGATGCCTCTGTGATCGAGGACCGCTTGCGCGAGCTGGGTTTCACGCTGCCCCCGGTGTTCCCTCCGGCCGGCAACTATCTGGGCTGCGTCGTCGACGGCGACCTCGTCCATGTCGGCGGGCACGGTCCGGTCAACGGCGACCGCATCGTGACCGGCAAGGTCGGCGCCGACCTGACCCTCGAGCAGGGCCGCGAGGCCGCGCGCATGGCGGCGCTCTCGATGCTGGCGACGTTGAGCGCGGAGTTCGGTGGCCTGGACCGTGTGAGCCGCGTCGTCAAGCTCTTCGGCATGGTCAACTGCGCGCCGGGATTCAACCGGACGCCGGCCGTCATCGACGGCGCCAGCGACCTGCTCGTAGAGATCTTCGGCGACGCGGGACGACACGCGCGCAGTGCCGTGGGGATGGCGGAGCTGCCGTTCGACATCGCGGTCGAGGTCGAGATGACCGTGCGAATCGCCTGACGAGCCGGCTCGGTCACCAGTCGGCCGGTCCGCTGCCCGGCCGCGTCGGCAGGTTGCCCGATCTGCGCGCGAGCTCGGTGGCGGTGACGGCCTGACCGCCGCAGTGCGGGCACCGCGTCGCGTCGAACAGCACTTCGCGGCGGCAGCCGGCGCACCAGAGCGGGTCGCGGTCCTCCTCGTCGGGGTCTTCGCGGACCACCGAGGGCGAGTCGTGCTTCTTGACCAGACGCCGGATCCCGGGCGCCCGCCCCACGCGCGTGATGATGCCCACGCCTCAGTGTGACCCGTTACCGCCCGCCTGGGTCCCGCGTCTGATCATCCGGTGGCACTCTGACCTCGTGAGCAACCACGCGCATCGCCGCAGGGCGGCAGGTCCTGTCTCGTCGGACCGGCCGGCCTTCTGGCGTCGGGTGCGCTTGTTCCTGGCGTGGTTCTTCGCGCCCCGGGCCTTTCCGTCGGCATGGCAGCGCCGGCCCTACCTGCGCAACCACCGGAATCGCCGGCCGGGGAGATTCCCCCGCTGATCACCAGGGAGAATGGCCCTGGTGTGTTCGTTGACTGGCTTGGCCGACGCGGCCGGGGAGCCCGAGGAGCCGGATCTGCTGGGTGGGTGGTCGTTGTGACCCAGCTGCCGCTGCGCCTGCTCCGTGCGCGCCAGCGGGTGCGCCGTACGACGAACCGTGCCCTAGGCCGGCTGCGAACCGCGCCGTACATACGCAAGTGGCTGGTGCTCGGTGTGCTCATCGGTGTCGTCGCCGGTGTCGGGGCGCTGGTGTTCTACTCGGCGCTGCAGGCGGCGACGCACTACCTGCTCGGTTCAGCGGGTGGCTTTCATCCGGCGACCACTGCGGGGGAGGGCGGCGTTCACCCGGCCGGCGGGTTCGCCCGCCGGTGGGCGGTCCCGGTCGTGGTCGGTGCCGGGGGACTGGTGTCGGGGCTGCTGGTGTTCCTGCTGGCTCCCGAGGCCGAGGGGCACGGCACGGACGCGGCGATCGCTGCGGTGCATCACAACCCGACCGGCATGCGGGCGAGGGTGACTGCGGTCAAGATCGTGGCGTCTGCCGTCACGATCGGTTCCGGCGGGTCCGGTGGCCGAGAGGGGCCGACCGCGCAGATCTCGGCGAGCTTCGGCTCGATGCTCGCCCGGGCGCTGAACCTCAGCCCGGCGGACGCGCGGATCGCGGTGTCGACGGGCATCGCGTCCGGGATCGGCGCCATCTTCCGGGCTCCGCTGGGCGGCGCGGTGCTTGGTGCGGAGATCGTCTACCGGGACGATGTCGAGACAGAGGCGCTGGTCCCGTCGGTGGTCGCCTCGATCGTGGCCTTCGCGGTGTTCGGCTCGGTCTACGGCTACGCGCCGATCTTCGGGTACCACACCGAGTACCGCTTCGCCCACGCCGGCGACCTGGCCTGGTTCGCCATGCTGGGGCTGCTCGCCGGCGGGATGGGACGGTTGTACGCGAGCACGTTCTACCGAGTCAACGCGGCCTTCCGCCGGCTGCGGCTGCCGGCCGCCGGCAAGCCCGCGTTGGCGGGTCTGGCTGTGGGAGCACTGGGCCTGGCCGTGCCCGGTGTGCTGGGCACGGGCTACGGCGCCGTGCAACAGACTCTCGATGCGCACCGGCTGACCGAGGCGACACTGGCCTTGGTTCTCGTCCTGCCGTTCATGAAGATCCTCGCCACGTCGCTGACGATCGGCTCCGGTGGGTCTGGCGGCATCTTCGGTCCCGGGATGGTCATCGGGGGAGCCACCGGCGCCGCCGTCTGGCGGCTGCTCACCGACGCGCAGCTGCCGCTGGTGCCCCACACGCCCGTGCCTTACGTCATCGTCGGGATGATCGCCTGCTTCGGCTCTATCGCGCATGCCCCGCTCGCCGTCACGCTGATGGTCGCGGAGATGACCGGCAGCCTGTCCCTGCTCGCCCCCGCAATGGTCGCGATTGCTTTGGCCATCCTGGTCGTGGGCGACGCGACGATCTACCGCTCCCAGCTCCGCAACCGCGCCGAGTCGCCGGCTCACCGGCTCTCGCTCGGCCTGCCGCTCGCCGCGACGGTCCCCATCGCTGACGTGATGGCGACCCCACGACTGGTGCTACGGGCGTCGGCCACGGTGGACGAGGCGCTCGCCGCGCTGGATAACGCACACCTGCCGGGAGCGCCGGTGGTGAACGGCGACGGTGCGTTCATCGGCAGCCTGCACCGCGACGGTGTGCCACCGCGCGAGCAGGCCGAGGACGACGAGGCGCCGACCGTCGGCCGGATCGCGGACCCCAATGCGATCACCGTGGCCGCCGACGGCCACCTCGACGCCGCCCTGGAGGCGCTGGCTGTCAGCCATGGCGACTGGGTGCCCGTCCTCGACCAGACCAGCCGCGTCGTCGGCATCATCGGCACCGGCGACCTCGTTCGCGGTTACCAGCTCGCCTTGCGCGCGTCCATCCGGCGCCTCGGCCGCGCGGCCAAGGGGTCGATCCTCGTGGAGCACACGGTCAGCGACGCCGCGCCGGCCATCGGCCGTCGAGTTGCCGACCTCAGCCTGCCGCGGCACACCGTGATCGTCGCGGTGCTGCGCCACGGCGCCCTGCTGTTCGCGGACGCCGACACGACCTTGCAGCCCGGTGACATGGTCAGCGCCCTCACCCGGATCGGTGACGAACCAGTGCTTCGAGTGCTGTTCGCCGACCCCATCGTGGCTGCCGACGAGACCGGCGGGCAGCCGCCTGACGCGCTGATCTGAATGTGCCGGCGAGATCATCGCGCGACTCGCTATCGAAGTCAGGCCCCTTCGGCCGTCGGGTTCCGGATTCCGCAGAGCTCGACGAGGCGGTCACCCGGGCTGCCAAGGCCGCAGGTGAGACCCGAGCGGAGTGGGTGCGCCGCACGCTGAGCCGCGCGGTCCGCCGCGCCCGTTGACCTGCCTGGCTGAACGGTGCCGCACCTTGCGTCGCCACCTCGGTCCGGCATGAGTTCGGTGTTGCACGCCGTCGCCGGCTACGCGCAGGTGCGATATCGCGTGATATCCTGTCGGTGTGAGTGACTTGTTGATCCGTGACGTCCCGGATGAGGTGCTCGCCGCCATCGACGCTCGGGCGAGCCGTCTGGGTGTGTCGCGCACCGAGTACCTGCGTCGGCGGTTGGCCCAGGACGCCGCCGTGGGAGAGGGCAAGGTCGACGTGGGTGACCTGGCCGGCTTCCAGGAGACCTTCGCCGACCTCGCCGACGCCTCGGTGATGGACCGGGCATGGCGGTAGCTGGCTGGCTCGTTGACAAGTCTGCGCTGGTGCGGCTCGCGGACAGCCCGGACGCGGCTGACTGGGCCGACCGGATCGACCATGGTCTCGTGCACATCGCCGGCGTGACCCGGCTCGAGGTGGGGTTCTCCGCCCGTTCCGGCGCTGACCTGCGGGCCGCTGCGCGCCGGCCACCTTTGTCGAAGATGCCTCTGGTGTACCTGACACCCGTGATCGAAGATCGGGCCATCGCCGTGCAGCAGTCGTTGGCCGACCAGGGCCACCACCGAGCGCCAGCTGTCCCTGACCTGCTCATCGCGGCGACCGCGGAGCTGACCGATCTCGTGGTGCTCCACGTAGACAAGGACTACGAACTGATCGCGGGCGTCACCGGACAGCCGATCGAACGGCTTTCTCTGGCCCCATAGGGGGGTCGTTATGTGTGGGCGGGCTGTGAAATCTCAGCGCCCATCACCGGCGTTCCAGTGTGGCCGAAGCGGACGCGCTCGCCGGCGTTGAGGCTGGCTGGGCTCGCGCGGTCGCCGGTCGGCAACGCGGCTGACGAATGCCGTAGCGGCCTTGTGGTCGGCCGTCTAGTCTGCCGGGCGATGACCGCGGACGATGATCCTGCTCTCCCGTCGACCCGCGGGGGCGACGTTCCTCGACCCGCGCTGCACCCAGGCGGGGCCTGGAGCCCGGCCGTGACCCCGGGCGCCAGTCGTGCCGCGACCGGGGGCGTAGCGCGGGACAAGGACGGCCGCTCGTGGCAGATCGGCACGGACGCCGACGTGGACTGGATCACCAGAGGCACCGTGGTTGGACTGACGGTCACGTCGGCCATCCCGCCCATCTTCGCGGCGTACGCGACCGTGGTGGTGCCGGAGCTCCGCGCGGGCCTGGAGGAGCACGAACACCATGTCGTACGACTGCTGACCCAGCACGGCACCGACATCGACTGGTGGCTCGGCTATCTCGACACCGGCGCCTCCGACGTCGTCTTCCCGGACGTGCACCGCGTGCGGATGTACTCCGACTGGCCGTACGTGCTGGTCAAGGCCGGTCCCCAGCAGGCGCTGCAGTGGCGGGCAGAGCCCTCGCCGCTGCACTGTGGTCTGCCCGATCTGATGTTCCCGGCCGACCGGTCGTGGCTCATCTCCGCCCTATGGGACGACGACTGGTGGTGCCTCGGGGGGCCGGAGGAGTTGGTCGACGGCTTCGTGCGCGAGCCAGGAGTGGAGGCTCGCCGAGTCGACCCGCACGACGACGCCACACCGCCGGGCCACGTCGCGCGGTAGGGCCGGAACGTCGTCGGCCAGCCTGCGTACCCGCACTCCATGTGCCGCTTCAACGCGCGGAGGCGTCGTCCGCGGTCCGCTCCGTAATACCGGGGCGGGGTGGCAGCTGCGTGCGATCCTGCTCGCGTGCTCCGCTGGCCGTGCCGTCGACACGCTGTGCATCGAGCTGCTGCCTACTCGGCAGCTGGCCGTGCGCCGCTTGCGCCGCCCGCCGGGGTCGAGGTGGTCGCGGTGCCTTCGCCCGGTGGCTGGACGCCGCCGCCGGGGGTCCGGCCAGGCTGGAACTGGACTCCGCCAGGCGGGGCTCGACCGCGCCTCGATCGGGTGCCTCGATGGGTTCAGGCCTGGTACCGCACACCGTTCGTCGACCGCTATGCCCACGAGTGGATGTGGCAGCACGGCGGGTGGGACGTCGAGCCACCCGTCGACGCGTAGTCCCGCGGCGGGTGCATCCATGTGGCCCATCACCAAGATCAATCTGCGGCTTACACACTTGTCTCTGTGATCCTGAGACGGCTCCGCCGCTGTGGCGGGGCGGGTCCCCGTCCTGCGGCTCGCTCTCACATTTGGTGCCGGGGCTGACCGCTCCTGGCTATGCGATGTCTGCGGCCGCAGGGCGTCGGGCCGGGCGGCGTCGCTTGATAGGAGAGCGCCGGGAACAACTCCCGACAGATACGTGCGCACCGCCCGGCCACGGACCCATCCTCACCGCTTCGAGGAGGGGGAGTCCAGGTGCACGCAGGAATCGACACGCACAAGGACACGCTGGCCGCGTCGGTCGTCGACGACAACGGCCGCCAGCAGGCCGCGACCACGGTCCGCAACGAGCCGGCCGGGTTCGGCGAGCTGGCGAAGCTGTTCGCCGACCACGGGGTGCTGCGGGTCGGGCTGGAGTGCTCCGGCACCTACGGCCGGCCGGCCGCGGCCGCGCTGAAGGCCGCCGGGTTCGCGGTGTTCGAGGTGCCTGGGTCGATGACGGTCCGCGAACGCAACCGCAAGCCCGCCCGGGGCAAGAGCGACCCGATCGACGCGCTCGCGGTCGCCCGGGTCGGTCGCTCGCGGGGAGCCGCTGCCGCCGGCCCGCTGCGAGGTCGGCCTGCCCGATGACCTGCAGCAGCTCACGCACTACCGGCGTCAGCTGATCCGTGAACGCACCCGCTACTCCAACCGCGTGCACGTGGAGTTGACCATCCTGCGTCCGGGCTACCAACGCGACCTGCCGCAGCTGACCCGTCCGCAGCACGTGGCCGCGGCCCGCAAGCTGCTGCGCGGGCTGTCCGGTGTCCGGGTGGAGATCACCCGCGCCCGGCTGGACCGCATCCGCCAGCTCGACACCGAGATCAAGACCCTCGGCGCCCGGATCACCGCGATGGTGCTGGCCGCCAAGACCAACCTGCTCGAGATCCGCGGCGTCGGCCCACTCACCGCCGGCCGGATCATGGGCGAGACCCGCGACGTCCGCCGGTTCCGCGACCGCAACGCCTTCGCCACCGCCAACGGCACTGCACCGATCCCGGTCAGTAGCGGCCGCACCGACCGCTACCGGCTCAACCGCGCCGGCAACCGTCGGCTCAACGAAGCCATCCACACCATCGCGCTCGTGCAGTCCCGCGGCCCCTGCCACGGACGCGCCTTCCTCGACCGCAAGAAGGCCGCCGGCAAGACCAACCGCGACGCGATGCGTTCCCTGAAACGCAGACTCAGCGACGTCGTCTACGTCGCGCTACACGCCGACCTCCGCGACGGGATCGGCCTCTACGCAGCGCCGTTGACAACATAGGAGCACATCTCCGAGACGAAGCGACAACTTGCGTTGTCATGGCACGTGCGGGGACGGTCGGCACGGGGACTACGACGTGCGGCGCGGGCAGCGCAAGTCGGTTACGTCCGGTCATGCCGGCGAACCCAGTGCTGACGGGCGGCTTGGCGGCTGACGTCGAGCGCCGCGCCGATCTCGCCCCAGCCGACACCGAGCCCGGCCAGCCGGTCGACCTCGTCGACGACCGCGGCCTCTACCTCGCGCTGGCGCTCGACCAGCTGACGGAGCAGCTTCGTGCGCCCGTGGTTGCGCAGCGTGTTTAGTGAGGTACCGAGCAGCGTCGCGGCCTCGCGCCGGCGTCGTCGGTCACGCTTCCCCATCGGCCACCTGACGCAGCTGGGGGAGTGGTTGAGGTTGCACGAGCTTGCTCATCGCCTCGGCGATCGTCAGATCGCGGTCCTCGGTCGCGTGCTGGTAGATCAGCGCGGCGCGCTGGCTCGAGTGACCCATCCGCCGCATCAGCTCGCGGGTCGTTGCGCCGCTGACCGCGGCCATCGTCGCCGCAAGATGACGCAGGTCGTGGAACCGGTAGTCCGGGACTCCGGCGGCGCGGGTCGCGCGTCGCCACCAGGTGTGAAAGTTCGCCCGATCCAACGACGCACCCGAGGCCTTGGTGAACAACAGCGCCGTCGGCTCAGGGCCGACGTACGCGGCGAGGTGCGCGTCGATCTCCGGCCACAGGTGCGGTGGTACCGCGACCGTACGACGGCCCGCGGCGGACTTCGGCGGACCAATGTGGCGGTGGCCGCCGTCGGCTTGCACCATCGCCTCGACGACGTGCACGACGCCATGCATCCGTTCGACCGCTGCCGCGTAAGCGCCGCCAGCTCGCCCCAGCGCAGGCCGGACCAGGCACCGAGCAGCACCAGCAGCCGGTAGCGCGGCTCAACGCAGTCAGCGATCAGCTCCACCTCGGGCAGCGACGGCGGCCGCCGCTCCGGTGACCGCTCCACTCCGGCCGCCTTGAGCCGGCACGGGTTGCGCGGGATCAGCTCGTCCTCGACCGCCGTGTTGAGGATCGCCTTGAGCAGCCGGTAAGCCTTCGCCGTCGACACCTGCCCGACCCCGCGCTGGCGCAGCGACGCGTGCCACGTCCGCACCGCCGCCGAGGTGATCCGGTTCAGCGGCGTCGCGCCGAACGCCGGATACAGGTAGAGGTTCAGCAACCGCGTGTAGATCTCGACCGTCCGCGGCTGCAGCTCCACCGGCCGCTCGACCAGCCACCGCGGCGCGTACACGTCGAGGCGGATGTCGCCGGCCTCCGGGTCGAACCACGTGCCACGGTTCAGGTCGACCTCGACCATCGCCAGGAACTGCTCGGCCTCCGCTTGTGTCGCGAACGTCGACGGCGCCCGGCGCATTGAGCCGTCGCTGAGGGAGTAGCGCACCTGGAACCGGCCCGACGGCAGCCGGCGCACCCGGCCGAACCGGCGTCGCTTCCCGCTCATGCGCGAAAGGTGGCTATGGGGCGTCCCCGCCACCGTCCCCGCGAGCGCCCCCGGGCGGGGGCGGGGACGTCGGCGGGGACGTCTACGTGCTCACGGGCGTGCCCCACCCAGGGGCACGCGGGGGGCACGAGCGGATCAGAGGCGAGCCGGCGGTCGGCGTACCACCGCTGTGACCTGCGACTTCGCGTGGAGCGGGCGACCGGGATCGAACCGGCATGGCCAGCTTGGAAGGCTGGGGCTCTGCCATTGAGCTACGCCCGCGACGAGCACCCGCGGGCCGGGCCCGCACGAGGACGGTCCCGTAGACTCGCGTGATGCCGCGGGGCGTAGCGTAGTGGCTAGCGCGCCTGCTTTGGGAGCAGGAGATCGGGAGTTCGAGTCTCCCCGCCCCGACTTCGCCGCCACATCGAAGCCGTTTCAGAGGAGAACCGTCCCGTGAAGAGCGCCGTCGAGACCCTCGGCCCGACCCGCGTTCGCCTCACCGTCGAGGTGCCCTTCGACGATCTGAAGCCCTCCGTCGACGCGGCGTACAAGAAGGTCGCCCAGCAGGTGCGCATCCGCGGGTTCCGTCCCGGCAAGGTGCCGCCGCGCATCCTCGACCAGCAGGTCGGTCGCGGCACCATCCTGCAGGAGGCGATCCAGGAGGCGCTGCCGCAGTTCTACGGCCAGGCCATCCGCGACAACGAGGTCCAGGTGCTCGGCCACCCCGAGCTCGAGGTCACGGAGTTCAACGACGGCGACGAGCTGAAGTTCACCGCCGAGGTCGACGTGCGGCCCGAGCTCGAGCTGCCCGACTACGAAGGGCTTCCCGTCACCGTCGACGACGCCGTCGTGGGCGACGAGGAGGTCAACGAACAGGTCGACGGGTTGCGCGAGCGCTTCGCCGTGCTCACCGGAGTCCAGCGGCCGGTCGAGACCGGCGACTACGTGATGATCGACATCAAGAGCAGCGCCGACGGCGAGGAGATCGACGCCGCCTCCGCCACCGGCCTGTCCTACGAGGTCGGCAGCAACTACCTTGCGCCAGGCCTCGACGAGGCACTGGTCGGACTGTCCGAAGGCGAGTCCAAGACGTTCACGACCTCGCTCGCGGCCGGTCCGCGCGCCGGTGACGACATCGACATGACGGTCACCGTGCGCAGCGTCAAGGCCAAGGAGCTGCCCGAGCTCGACGACGACTTCGCCCAGACGGCCAGCGAGTTCGACACTCTGGCGGAACTGCGTGACGACGTACGCCAGCGGCTGGAGCGCGTCCACCGGCTCCAGCAGGGTCTGCAGGCGCGCGACCGCGTCCTCGAGGTGCTGCTCGAGCGGGTCGAGGTGCCGGTGCCCGAGCACGTGCTCGGTGACGAGGTCGCCTGGCGCAAGCAGTCCATGCAGCGCCAGCTGGAGCAGGCGGGTCTCACCGAGGAGGCCTACGCCGAGGCCGAGGGCAAGTCCGTAGAGGACATCGAGAAGGAGATCGACGACAACGCCCGGCAGGCCATCAAGGCGCAGTTCGTGCTCGACGCGATCGCGGCCAAGGAGGAGTTCGGCGTCACCGAGACCGACCTGACCGAGCAGATCATGCAGCGCTCGCGGCAGTCCGGCGTCACCCCGGAGCAGCTGGTCGGCCAGATCATGCAGTCGGGCCAGCTCGGCGCGCTCGCCGGCGAGGTGCTGCGCACCAAGGCGCTCGCGCTGATCCTCGAGCACGCCAAGATCACCGACGAGTCGGGCAACGAGATCGACCTCGAAGCCCTCGACATTCCCGGCGCGAGCTCCGATGGCGCGGAGACCGTCGAGATCGCCGAGGTCGAGGTCGAGGAGACGGCGTACGCCGAAGACGACGCGAGCGACGCCGAGACGCAGGAGGACGCGGAGACCGCTACGCCCACGGCGTAGCACGCTCACAGCGAACATCGCCCCTTCGCGGGAAGCGCGTTCCATCGACGGCGTTAGGGTCGATGAGACGTGATCGTCAGCGACGAAGCAGGTGAGCCAGTGAGCAAGGCCGTGTCCGGCATCGAGCCCGTGACCGCCCGCGGGTCGGTCAGCGGGATGAATCTCGGCGACCAGGTCTACGACCGGTTGCTCCGCGAGCGCATCGTGTTCCTCGGCAGCGCGGTCGACGACCCGGTCGCCAACACGATCTGCGCGCAGCTGCTGCTGCTCTCCGCCGAAGACCCCGAGCGCGACATCTACCTCTACATCAACTCCCCGGGCGGCTCGGTCACCGCCGGCATGGCCATCTACGACACGATGCAGTACGTCGAGAACGACGTGGCCACCGTCGGGCTCGGCCTCGCCGCCTCGATGGGGCAGTTCCTGCTGTGCGCCGGCGCCAAGGGCAAGCGCTACGGCCTGCCGCACGCGCGGATCATGATGCACCAGCCGTCCGGCGGCATCGGCGGCACCGCGAGCGACATCGCGATCCAGGCCGAGCAGATGCTCTACACGAAGAAGACCATGCAGGAGCGCATCGCGTTCCACACCGGGCAGTCGGTGGAGCAGATCGAGAAGGACTCCGACCGCGACCGCTGGTTCACCGCCGAGGAAGCCAAGGACTACGGCTTCATCGACCACGTCGTCGCGACCGCCCGCGAGGTGCCCAGCGCCGGGGCCGTCTCATGAGGTTCGACGCCGCCCAGCCCCTTCGAGCCCCGGAGACGAGTGTGTCCCAGCCGGCCGCCCGCTACGTCCTGCCGCACGTCCTCGAGCAGTCGACCCGCGGCGAGCGGTCCTGGGACGTCTACAGCTACCTGTTCCGCGAGCGCATCGTCTTCCTCGGCCAGGCGATCGACGACGTGGTGGCCAACGACGTGATGGCGCAGCTGCTCCTGCTCGAGTCGCAGGACCCCGACCGCGACATCTTCCTCTACATCAACTCGCCCGGCGGCTCGTTCACGGCGCTCACCGCGATCTACGACACGATGCAGTTCATCCGGCCCGACATCCAGACCTACTGCATGGGGCAGGCCGCCTCCGCCGCCGCGGTGATCCTCGCCGCGGGCACCAAGGGCAAGCGCTACGCCCTCGAGCACGCCCGCATCCTGATCCACCAGCCCTACAGCGAGGGCGGCGGCCAGGGCAGCGACATCGAGATCCAGGCCCGCGAGATCCTGCGCATGCGCTCGCTCCTCGAGGAGCTGATCTCCAAGCACTCGAAGCAGAAGGTCGACGCCGTCCGCAAGGACATCGAGCGCGACAAGATCCTCACCGCCCAGGAGGCCGTCGACTACGGCCTCGTCGACGAGGTGATCACTACCCGCAAGCTGTCGAGCGTGAGCTGAGGCCGGTCAGGGGACCGGCCGCGGCTACGCCTCAGGCGAAACCCGCAAGGTTGGGCTGTCCAAAGCCGAAGGAAACGGTACCGTCGTCATACGGCCCGAAGCCGTACACCCGTGAGGGCGGCTCCGAGGAGCGGGGCCGGTCCGCAGGAGTGAGGAGACACCCGCGTGGCACGCATCGGTGACGGCGGTGACCTGCTGAAGTGCTCCTTCTGCGGCAAGTCTCAAAAGCAGGTCAAGAAGCTCATCGCGGGCCCGGGCGTCTACATCTGTGACGAGTGCATCGACCTCTGCAACGAGATCATCGAGGAGGAGCTCTCCGAGTCCTCCGACGTCACCTTCGACGACCTGCCCAAGCCGCGGGAGATCTACGACTTCCTCGACGCCTACGTCGTCGGGCAGGACGAGGCGAAGAAGACCCTCTCGGTCGCCGTCTACAACCACTACAAGCGGGTGCAGGCCGGCGGCGCCGACAAGGACCCGGTCGAGCTGGCCAAGTCCAACATCCTGCTGCTCGGCCCCACCGGGTGCGGCAAGACGTTGCTGGCTCAGACTCTGGCGCGGATGCTCAACGTGCCGTTCGCGATCGCCGATGCCACCGCGCTCACCGAGGCCGGCTACGTCGGTGAGGACGTCGAGAACATCCTGCTCAAGCTGATCCAGGCCGCCGACTACGACGTCAAGAAGGCCGAAACCGGCATCATCTACATCGACGAGGTCGACAAGATCGCTCGTAAGAGCGAAAACCCGTCGATCACCCGTGACGTCTCCGGCGAGGGTGTCCAGCAGGCGCTGCTGAAGATCCTGGAGGGCACCACCGCGAGCGTCCCGCCGCAGGGTGGTCGCAAGCACCCGCACCAGGAGTTCATCCAGATCGACACCACCAACGTGCTGTTCATCTGCGGCGGTGCGTTCGCGGGCCTCGACAAGATCATCGAGTCGCGCATCGGCAAGAAGTCGGTCGGCTTCGGCGCCGTGCTGCGCCCCGCGGGCGCGCTCGACGCGGCCGACGTCTTCGGCGACGTGATGCCCGAGGACCTGCTCAAGTACGGCATGATCCCCGAGTTCATCGGCCGGCTGCCGGTGATCACCAGCGTGCAGAACCTCGACCGCGAGGCGCTCACCCGCATCCTCACCGAGCCGAAGAACGCGCTGGTCAAGCAGTACCGCCGGCTCTTCGAGCTCGACGGTGTCGAGCTCGAGTTCAGCGACGACGCGCTCGAGGCGATCGCCGACCAGGCGATCCTCCGGGGCACCGGCGCCCGCGGTCTGCGCGCGATCATGGAAGAGGTCCTGCTCTCGGTGATGTACGACATCCCGAGCCGCAAGGACGTCGCCCGTTGCGTGGTGACCGGGGAGGTCGTGCTCGAGCACGTCAACCCGACCTTGGTCCCGCGCGAGACCCCCAAGCGCGAGCGCCGCGAGAAGAGCGCGTAGCCGCTCTCAGACGGTCACGTCGACGCGCAGCTCACCCTCGCCCGGCTCGAACGACAGCTCGCCGATGTGCCCGACCTCGCGCAGGTCGTCGGCGGCCAACCGCACCCGGTCGACCACATCGGCCCCACCGCTCACCACGGCCTTTGCGACGTCGGCCCGCATCGACAGCTTCGCCTCGCTCTTGCCGCGCCGCACCTGGGTCAGTGCGTCGCTGACCGCGGCGATGACCGCCGCGTCACCGCCGCTCGCGAGTCCACGCAGCTCGTCGGCGGACGGCCACGACGCCCGGTGCACCGAGCCTTCCTGCCACCACGACCAGACCTCCTCGCAGGTGAACGCGAGGAACGGCGCGAACAACCGCTGCAGTGTCGACAGCGCGGCGGCGAGCGACGCCCGGGCCGACGCGGCCGGCGCCTCGCCGAGCCCACCGTAGGCGCGCTCCTTGACCAGCTCGACGTAGTCGTCGCAGAACGTCCAGAAGAACGTCTCCGTGACTTCGAGCGAGCGGGCGTAGTCGTAGTCGTCGAACGCCTCGGTCGCTCGTCGCACGACCTCACCGAGCGCGGCCAGCATCGAGCGGTCGACCGGCGCCGTGATCGCGGCCGGGTCGCGTGCCGCCCCCAGCCCGAGGACGAACTTCGACGCGTTGAGCATCTTGATCGCCAACCGCCGGCCGACCTTGATCTGGCCGACGTCGAACGCCGTGTCGGTGCCGGGCCGGCCGCTCGCCGCCCAGTAGCGCACCGCGTCGGACCCGTGCTCCTCGAGCAGCGCGATCGGCGTGATGACGTTGCCCTTGGACTTCGACATCTTCTTGCGGTCGGGGTCGAGCACCCACCCGTTGATCGTCGTGTCGCGCCAGGGCAGCTCGCCGAACTCCAGGTGCGCGCGCACCACGGTCGAGAACAGCCAGGTGCGGATGATCTCCGGGCCCTGCGGGCGCAGGTCCATCGGGAAGACCCGGCCGAACAGGTCGGGGTCGTCCTCCCAGCGCCCGGCGATCTGTGGGGTCAGCGACGAGGTCGCCCAGGTGTCCATGATGTCCGGGTCGCCGATGAAACCGCCGGGCTTGCCCCGCTGCTCCTCGGTGAACCCCGGTGGGGTGTCGGCGCTCGGGTCGATCGGCAGGATGTCCTCGGCGGGGACCAGCGGCGCGGCGTAGACCGGCTCGCCGCTCTCGTCGAGGCGGTACCACAGCGGGATCGGTACGCCGAAGAACCGTTGCCGGCTGATCAGCCAGTCGCCGGCGAGGCCCTGCACCCAGGTCTCGTAGCGGTGGTGCATGTGCGGCGGGTGCCAGCGCAGCTGCTCACCACGCGCCAGCAGCTCGGCGCGCACGGCCTGGTCACGGCCGCCGTTGCGGATGTACCACTGCCTGCTGGTGACGACCTCCAGCGGCCGGTCGCCCTTCTCGTAGAACTTCACCGGGTGGGTGATCGGCTTGGGCTCGCCGTCGAGGTCGCCGGCGGACGACAGCAGCTCGACGATCTTCGCGCGGGCCTGCTTGGCGGTCAGCCCGGCCAGCTGCGACCAGGCGCCGTTGTCGGGCACGTCGGCCGGCGGAGTGGTCACGATCCGCCCGTCGCGGCCGAGCACGCTGCGCACCGGCAGGTCGAGCTCGCGCCACCAGACCACGTCGGTCAGGTCGCCGAACGTGCAGATCATCGCGATGCCGGACCCCTTGTCCGGGTCGGCGAGGGCGTGCGCCTTGACCGGCACCTCGACCCCGAACAGCGGCGTGCGCACGGTCGTGCCGAACAGCGGCTGGTAGCGCTCGTCGTCGGGGTGGGCGACCAGCGCGACGCAGGCGGGGATCAGCTCCGGCCGGGTCGTCTCGATGTAGACCGGGTCGGCGCCGGTGAAGCGGACCCGGTGGTAGGCCCCGGGCACCTCCCGATCCTCGAGCTCGGCCTGGGCCACCGCCGTACGGAAGTCGACGTCCCACAGCGTCGGCGCCTCGGCCGCATAGGCCTCGCCGCGGGCGAGGTTGCGCAGGAACGCCCGCTGCGACGCCCGCTGCGCCACCGGCCCGATCGTCGTGTAGGTCTGCGCCCAGTCGACCGACAGGCCGAGCCGGCGCCACAGCTGCTCGAAGACCTGCTCGTCCTCGGCGGTCAGCCGCAGGCACAGCTCCACGAAGTTGGGCCGAGAGATCGCGATCGGCTGCTTCGGCGGGGTATCCGGCGGGGTGAAGCCGGGGTCGTAGGGCAGGCTCGGCTCGCACCGCACGCCGTAGTAGTTCTGCACCCGGCGCTCGGTCGGCAGGCCGTTGTCGTCCCACCCCATCGGGTAGAAGAGCATCCGCCCGCGCATCCGGTGGTAGCGCGCGATGCTGTCGGTCTGCGCGTAGCCGAAGACCGACCCCATGTGCAGCGACCCGCTGACGGTGGGCGGCGGGGTGTCGATCGAGAAGATCTCGTCACGACCGCGGCTGCGGTCGAAGCGGTAGGTGCCCTGCTCGTCCCATACCCGCGCCCACCGATCCTCGATTCCGTCGAGGGTCGGCTTTTCCGGGACGCGTGCGGACGGGTCGGGCATGGTCACCATGCTAGGTCGAGGCTCCTACGATCCTGTGGTGAGCAACGGCGAGGTCGATCCGCTGACGCGCGTCGAGAAGGCACTCGATGCCCGCGGCCCGACCCGCATGTCACCGGGCCACTCGCGCATCCACGATTTGCTCGGTCTGCTCGGGGACCCGCATCGGGCCTATCCCTCGATCCACCTGACCGGCACCAACGGCAAGACGAGCACCACCCGGATGATCGACACGCTGCTCGGCGGCCTCGGCCTGCGGACCGGCCGTTACATCAGCCCGCACCTGGAGTCGATCACCGAACGGATCGCGATCGACGGGCAGCCGCTCAGCAACGAGCGCTTCGCCGAGGTCTACGACGAGATCGAGCCCTTCGTCGACATCGTCGACGGGCGGCACGACCCGGGCGTCAGCTACTTCGAGGTCGTCACCGCGATGGCGTTCGCCGCCTTCGCCGATGCACCCGTCGACGTCGCGGTCGTCGAGGTCGGGCTCGGCGGCCGGTTCGACACCACCAACGTGCTGCACGCCCCGGTCGCGGTGATCACCCCGATCTCGCTCGACCACACGCAGGTCCTCGGCTCCACCGTCGCGGAGATCGCCGCCGACAAGGCCGGCATCGTGTACGACGGGGCCACGCTGGTCACCGCGCAACAGCCGCCGGAGGCGGCGGAGGTGCTGCTCCGGCGGGCGGTCGAGGTGGGCGCCACGGTAGCCCGCGAAGGGATGGAGTTCGGCGTCGTCCACCGCTCCGTGGCAGTAGGCGGCCAGCTGCTCACCCTGCAGGGACTCGCAGAGCGCTACGACGACGTCTTCCTGCCGCTGCACGGCGCGCACCAGGCCGGCAACGCGGCCTGCGCGCTGGCTGCGGTCGAGGCGTTCCTCGGCGTCGGCGCCCGCGAGCCGCTCGCGGCCGACATCGTCCGCGACGCCTTCGCCTCCGTCGAGTCACCCGGACGCCTGGAGGTGCTGCGGCGAGGGCCGACCGTCATCGTCGACGGCGCGCACAACCCGGCCGGCGCCGATGTGCTCGTCGCCGGGCTGCAGGAGGCCTTCGCGTTCCGCCGCATCGTCGGGGTCGTCGCGGTGCTGGGCGACAAGGACGTGGCCGGCATCCTCGCCGCGCTCGAGCCGCTGCTCGCCGAGGTCGTCGTCACCCAGAACTCCTCGCCTCGGGCCATGCCGGTCGACGACCTGGCGGCGCTGGCGGCCGAGGTCTTCGGCGAGGACCGCGTGACCGTCGCTTCTCGGCTCGACGAGGCGATCGACGAGGCGATCCGACTGGCCGAGGACGACCCGTCGCTCGTCGGCGACGCCGGTGTCGGCGTGCTGGTCACCGGGTCGATCGTCACGGTCGGCGAGGCCCGGCGCCTGCTGCGACCTACCCTGGGCCGGTGAGCACGGCCGCCCCGACCCAGAGCCCCGCGGCCCCGGCGCGCGATCCCCGCAAGGGGCTGCGCGGGGTCGGTGCCGGCCTGCTGGTGCTCGAGTCGTTCACGGTGATGTTCGCGATGCTCGCGGTCTTCGGCACCAGCAACACCGATGGCCACGTCGCGGGCACCAAGCTCGCGACGCTCGGCGGCATCGCCGC
>Ga0070680_100000633_pt1 | contig 24439 bp, 22 predicted proteins | sample KBSC73BmetaG_FD_64672 | JGI IMG/M metagenome (GOLD analysis project Ga0070680, IMG submission 64672) | Corn rhizosphere microbial communities from Kellogg Biological Station, Michigan, USA - KBS C7-3B metaG | ecosystem: Host-associated > Plants > Roots > Rhizosphere | place: USA: Michigan...
AGAGTCGAAGGCGCACGCCGAGGCGGCGTCAGCGAAGGGCATCGAGTTCGTGGACGTCGGGACGAGCGGCGGCGTCTGGGGCCTCGAAGTGGGCTACTGCATGATGGTCGGCGGCAGCGACGAGGCCGTGAAGCGGCTCTCGCCGATCCTCGACGTGCTCGCCCCGCCGGACGGTTGGTCGCACATGGGCCCCCATGGCTCGGGCCACTACGTGAAGATGGTCCACAACGGGATCGAGTACGGCCTGATGGCGGCGTACGGCGAGGGCTTCGACATCCTGCACGCCTCGGAGTACGACCTCGACCTCCACGAGATCGCTCGCGTTTGGGGCCAGGGCTCGGTCGTGCGCTCGTGGCTGCTCGAGCTGACCGAGCGCGCCTTCGCGCAGAACGGCAACGAGCTCGAGCACATCCGCGGCTACGTGGAGGACTCGGGCGAGGGGCGCTGGACCGTGGCCGACGCGATCGACCACAACGTGCCGGCGCCGGTGATCACGCTGAGCCTCCTGTCGCGCTTCAGCTCGCGTGAGGATGAGTCGTACTCGGCCAAGGTCATCGCCGCCCTGCGCAATCAGTTCGGTGGGCATGCGATCAAGAGCGAATAGCCCATAGCCCATAGCCCATAGCCCATAGCCCATAGCCCATAGAACTGAGAACTGAGAACTTGGCCACTGTCCAAGAAAACCCGCTCACCGAAGGGCTCGAGCGCGCGCCCGTTCACCCGACCAACCTGATCATCTTCGGGGCGACCGGTGACCTTGCTCAGCGCAAGCTGTTGCCGGCCGTCTACAACCTCGCGCACGAGGGAGCGCTGCCTGAGCGCTTCAACCTGATCGGGATCGCGCGCACCGACCAGCCGGACGACGAGTACCGCGACTTCGCGCGCGAGGCGATCAAGAAGTACTCCCGCCGCGCGCCCGACGAGACGGTGCTGAGCTCGCTGCTCGAGCGCATGCGCTACGTCGGGGCGTCCTTCGACGACCCCGCCGCGTACGAGGGTCTCTCCACGATCGCCGACGAGCTGGACGAGGAAGCCGGGATGGCGTTCAACCGCGTCTTCTACCTGGCCACCGCGCCGAGCTTCTTCGACACGATCGCGGGGGCGCTCGGCGAGCGCGGCCTCGACAAACGCGAGCGCGCCGAGGTGCGCCTGGTGGTGGAGAAGCCGTTCGGCCACGACCTCGCCTCCGCGAAGGAGCTCAACCGCGCCCTGCTGTCCGTGTTCGACGAGCGCCAGATCTTCCGCATCGACCACTACCTCGGCAAGGAGACGGTGCAGAACATGTTGGTCCTGCGCTTTGGCAACGGGATCTTCGAGCCGCTCTGGAACCGCAGCTACATCGACAACGTGCAGATCACGGCGGCCGAGGACATCGGCATCGGCACGCGCGCCGAGTACTACGACCGCTCGGGCGCGCTGCGCGACATCGTCCAGAACCACCTGCTGCAGCTGCTCACGATCCTGTCGATGGAGCCGCCCGTGTCCTTCTCCGCCGACGAGGTCCGCAACGAGAAGGTGAAGGTGCTGCACGCGATCAAGCCGCCGACGATCGAGGAGGTGCCCGAGCGCGTGGTGCGGGCGCAGTACGGCCCCGGGGTGGCCGAGGGCAAGGACGTGACCGGCTACCTGGAAGAGGAAGGCGTGGCGCCCGGCTCGACCACCGAGACCTACGTGGCCCTGCGCCTGAAGATGGACAACTGGCGCTGGGCCGGTGTGCCGATCTACCTGCGCGCCGGCAAGCGGTTGTCGCGCCGGGTGACCGAGATCGCGGTCACGCTCAAGCCAGTCCCGCACCTGGCGTTCCAGGAGTCCGGGTCGCTGGGCGTGCGCCCCAACCAGCTGATCCTCAACGTGCAGCCCAATGAGGGCGTGTCGCTCTCGCTTGTGGCAAAGATCCCGGGAGCGAAGATGCGCGTGCGGCCGGTGAACATGGAGTTCGCCTACGGCACGTCGTTCATGTCGCAGTCGCCGGAGGCCTACGAGCGCCTGATCCTCGACACGATGCGCGGCGACGCCACGCTGTTCGCCCGCGACGACGAGGTGGAGGCGGCGTGGGGCATCGTCGATCCGATCCTCGAGGCCTGGGAGAACGCGAGCGGACCGCTGCCGCAGTACACGGCGGGCTCGCCCGGTCCCAGCGAGGCGGACGGGATCCTGCTCGACCACGCGGAGTGGCGGCCGCTGTGACCGTCGAGGTCTGGGCGGCCGAGAACACCACACCGGCGGACATCGACTCCGCGCTGCGGAAGCTGCTCGAGGAGCAGCACGCGGCGGGGGAGACTCTCGCGCCGGCGCGAGTCGTGAACATGGTCGCCGTGGTGGACGCCTCCTGGCGCGGCGAGGTGCTCAACCGTCTCGAGCGCGTCGGGCGATACCACCCGTCGCGCACCGTGCTGTGCGCCGTGGAGGAGGGCCGCACCACGCTCGACGCGAGCGCGCGGCTGAGCGCGGACGGCACCGGGGATCCGTCGCTGATATCCGTGGTCGAAGAGCGCGTGGACATCCGCATGGGCCCGAGCCACCTGACGCGGCTCGACGCGATCGTGGACCCGCTGATCCTGCCCGACCTGACCACGGTCGTCTGGGCGCCGCACGGCCACCACGAGGCAATCGAGGCGATGCGCAAGCTCGCCGACGTGGTGCTGCTCGACTCCTCCGACGATCCCAACCCGGGTCGCGCCATCGGCTGGGTGTGCCACCTGCAGGAGAACTGCTACGTGGTGGATCTGGCGTGGCTGCGCGGCACGCCCTGGCGCGAGCGGATCGCGGCCACGTTCGACCCGCCGGAGCGACGGGCCGCGCTGCGGCAGATCTCCAGGGTCACGATCCGTCACCGTCCCGACTCGACGGTGAGCGGCATGTTGATGCTCGGGTGGCTCGCGTCGCGCCTCGGCTGGACGCCCGGATCGCTCGTGGCCGAGGGCGGCCGCCATCACGGCCGCGCCCGCGCGGGCAAGCTCGAGGTCTCGCTCCAGCTCGATCCCGTGCCCGACCTCGGGGCGCCCGGGCTCGGCGGCATCACCCTGGAGACCGCCGACGGCATGATGCTCTCGCTCGACCGCTCGGAGGGCGGTCTTGCCGCCAAGCGCCGGATGCCTGACGGCAGCACGTCCTCGTGGGTCGTGATGGGCGCCTCGCGCGGCGAGGCCGGCATCCTCGGGGAGGGGATCCGGCAGGCGCTGCTGCGCGATCCCACCTACGGACCCGCGGTGCGCTGCGCGGGCGCGATGGTGTCATGAGCGAGCCGCAGATCGAGGTCCTGGACGATCCGAGCCTGGCCGTGGCCGAGCTGATGGTGCAGGCCGCCGCCGACGGGCGCCACATCGTCCTGACGGGCGGCTCCACTCCGCGCGCGGCCTACGAGCACGCGGCGGGGATGGGCGCCGACTGGTCGCGCGCGAGCTTCTGGTTCGGCGACGAGCGCTGCGTGCCGCCCGAGCACGAGCACTCCAACTTCGGAATGGCGAACAAGGCGCTGCTGTCGAAGATCGACGCGGGGGCCGTACACCGGATGAAGGGTGAGCTGGGCCCCCACGCCGGTGCGGATGACTACGAGCAGCAGCTGCGGACCGTCTTCGGCGACGAGGGCGCGCCGCGGTTGGACCTGATCCTGCTCGGCCTGGGTCCCGACGCTCACTGCGCCTCGCTCTTTCCCGGCGACTCCGCGCTGGGCGAGAACGAGCGGCTGGTGACGGGCGTGGAGGTGCCGGGGATGGCGCCGCTCGTGCCGCGCATCAGCTTCACGCTGCCGCTGCTGAACGCGGGTCGCGAGGTCGTGTTCCTCGTGTCTGGTGCGGAGAAAGCCGAGGCGGTCGCGCGCGCGTTCGGCGGGCTGCGCCCCGGTCCCGACGCGCCGGCGAGCCTCGTGCGCCCGCCGTCGGGCAGCCTGCGCGTCCTGCTGGATCAGGCGGCCGCCGAGCACCTATAGATTCCTTGCCCACGTGACGGCCCCAATCGCGCTTCCGGACTCGCTCCGCGGTGGCTTCTCGCCGATCGCCAACTACGGCTTCCTGTCCGACTGCCATACCACCGCGCTCATCGCGCCGACTGGCGCAGTTGAGTGGATGTGCCTTCCGCGGCTCGACTCGCCCAGCGTGTTCAGCGCGATGCTCGACCGCGACGCCGGCAGCTTCCGCCTCGGGCCCGCGGACATCTCCGTGCCCGCCAGCCGTCGCTACATCCCCGGCACGATGGTGCTCGAGACCACCTGGATGACGAAGACCGGCTGGTGCGTCGTGAGGGATGCGCTCGCCATCGGCAAGTGGCATCACGAGAAGGTGCACGAGAGCTCCCACCGCCGGCCGCCCGATGACTACGACGCGGAGCACGCGCTGATCCGCATAGTCAAGTGCGTGCAGGGCACGGTGGAGATGAACATGGCGTGCGAGCCCGTGTTCGACTACGGCCGCGTGTCGCCCGGATGGGAATACGTGGAGGACAGCTACCACCACGCGATCGCGAAGGCGGACGGCGTGGACGAAATGGAGCTGCACCTGTGCACCAACCTGCGCGTGGGATTCGAGGGCCGGCGCTGCGAGGCGCGCACGATGCTCAGGGAGGGCGAGGAATCGTACGTGGCGCTAACGTGGGTGCAGGACCACGACCTGCCGATGAGCGTGGAGGACGCGGGCGCGCGGATCGACTCGACCAAGGAGTACTGGCGCCAGTGGCTCGACCACGGCCAGTTCCCGGACCACCCGTGGCGCGTGTACCTGCAGCGCAGCGCACTGACGCTGAAGGGACTCACCTATGCGCCCACGGGAGCGATTGCGGCGGCGGCAACCACCTCGCTGCCCGAGACGCCTGGCGGCGAGCGCAACTGGGACTACCGCTACACCTGGATCCGCGACTCCACGTTCGCGCTCTGGGGCCTCTACACGCTCGGCTTCGACTACGAGGCCAACGACTTCTTCAACTTCATGGCGGACGCGTGCGGCAATGGCGACGAGCCGCTCCAAATCATGTACGGAATCGGCGGCGAGTCCGAGCTGGAGGAGAAGGTGCTCGACTACCTCGACGGCTACGAGGGCGCGCGGCCGGTGCGCGTGGGCAACGCGGCGTACAAGCAGGAACAGCACGACGTGTGGGGCGCTGCGCTCGACTCGGTCTACATCCACACAAAGTCGCGCGACTACCTGCCGGACCAGCTCTGGCCGATGCTCTCGCGCCAGGTCGAGGCGGCGCTGGAGCACTGGCGCAAACCGGACCGCGGCATCTGGGAGGTGCGCGGCAAGCCCCAGCACTTCACCTCGTCGAAGCTCATGTGCTGGGTGGCGGCCGACCGAGGGGCGCGGCTGGCCCACATGCGCGATGACGTGGACATGGCCGCCCGCTGGCAGAAGGCGGCGGACGAGATTCACGCGGACATCTGCAAGAACGCTCTCGACAAGCGCGGCGTGTTCGTGCAGCACTACGACTCCGACGCGCTCGACGCGTCCAACCTGCTCATGCCACTCGTGCGCTTCCTGCCGCCGGACGACGAGCGCATCGTCAAGACCGTGAGGACGATCGCCGACGAGCTGACCGAGCACGGGCTCGTGCTCCGCTACCGCACCGGCGACACCGACGACGGGCTCGAGGGCGAGGAGGGGACGTTCCTGATCTGCTCGTTCTGGCTCGTGTCGGCGCTCGTCGAGATCGGGGAGATCCGCCGCGCGCGCGATCTTTGCGAGCGCCTGCTCTCCTACGCGAGCCCGCTCCGGCTGTACGCGGAGGAGCTCGACCACAGGTCCGGCCGCCACCTCGGCAACTTCCCGCAGGCGTTCACGCACCTCGCCTTGATCAACGCCGTGATGCACGTGATTCGCTCAGAGAGCGCCGGCGAAGATCCCACGCGATTCGCGCCGGTGCGGTTGACCTCCTAAGATGATTCGCCGTGCCGCGGCCGGGTACTCACGGCGACCAATGAATATCCAGACACTTGATCACGTAGCGCTGTGGGTCGTTAACCGCGACCGCATGTCCGACTTCCTCACACGTCACGTCGGAATGCACGTGATCGAGCGCACCGATGCCTTCACGCTCGTCGGCTCCGACGCCCGCCGCGGCAAGATCACCCTGTTCCGCGCCGAAGGCGACCGCGCGCCAGGGCCGCTCGCGCACATCGCGTTGCGCGTGCGGGATCTCGACCACGCGCTCTCCGAGCTTCCGCCCGGCACGGAGATCGAGCTGCGCGAGGACGGCGCGGCGCTCTTCCACGTCGAGGAGGGACTCCGGCTCGCCCTCATCGAGGACCGTGGCATCGACTACGACATTCACCACGTGACCCTCCGCGTGCCCGATCCCGACGAGACCTTCAAGGAGCTGCTCGGATACGGCTTCCGCGGCGAGGACGGGCACCTCGTCGTCGGCGACTCCTACATAGAGCTCATCTCCGGTGGCGACGGCACCGAGCCCGATCAGCCGCTCCTCAACCACATCGCGCTCCTCGTGGACTCAGCGGAGGACCACATCCAGGAGGCCAAGAGCCGCGGGCTCGAGATCGCCGACATCAAGGACGCGGAGAACACCTACGCCGTGTTCATCTGGGGCCCGGACCGCATCAAGCTCGAGTACGTCGAGCACAAAGAGAGCTTCTCGCTCGTCTAAGCGATGGCCGACCTCGTGGTCGCCGGCGCGGGAATGGCGGGCCTCGCGGCGGCGGCGCGCGCTCGCGAGCTCGGGGCGTCGGTCGACCTGCACGAGAGGGGCGAGCGGCCCGGAGGGTCGATGCTCCTGTCGAGCGGGTTCATCTGGCGCCACCGGGAGTTCGACTCGTTTCGCGAGGAGTGCCCGGGCGGGGATCCGGAACTGCAGCGCGTGGTGTTCGAGCGCCTCGACGGCGCGCTCGACTGGCTGGAGGATCTCGGCGCGCCGGTCGAGGCGCGCGATACCGGCAATCCGCTGACCGTCGGGCGGCGCTTCAACCCGCGCGCGCTCACGGAGCTGCTCGTGGCGCGCGGCGGGCCCGTGCGCCTGGAGGATCCGCTGCGCCGGCTGCCTGGAGACGTTCCGGTCGTGCTCGCCACGGGTGGCTTCCAGGGCGACCGCTCGCTCGTGCGCGAGCACGTCACGCCCGAGGCTTCTCACCTGCTCCTGCGCGCGAATCCGTGGAGCTGCGGCGACGGGCTGCGCCTCGGGCTCGGCGCGGGCGCTGCGCTGAGCGACGGCATGGGGGAGTTCTACGGCCGCAACATGCCGGCGCCGCCCGCGACCGTGCGCGAGGAGGACTTCGTGCGGCTCGCGCAGCTCTACGCGCGGCACGCGCGCGTCGAAAACGAGGCCGGCGAGCGCTTCGAGACCAGCACCTGGTCGGAGATCGATGTTGTGCAGTGGACCGCGCGCCAGCCGCGCGCGCGGGCGCGCTACGTGGTCTCAGACGCGGCGCTGAACGAGCGCGTGCGCGAGCGCACGGTGGGGGAGATGATCGAGGCGGCCGAGCGCGCCGGCGCCGCCGTGGTGCGCGCCGGCGGCACGACCACCGTGGAGGTGGCCGCGGCGATCACCACCACGCTTGGTGGACTGCGGGTCGATACCTCGGCCCGGGCGTCCGACGGCGTGTTCGCTGCGGGTGCCGATGCCGGCGGCATCGCCACTGGCGGCTACTCGAGCGGGCTCGCGGCGGCTCTTGTGTTTGGAATCATCGCGGCGGAGGCGGCCCTCGCGTGAAGCACGCTTTCGGAGAGCGGCCCGGGTTCACCCTGGGAGTGGAGGAGGAGCTGCTGCTGGTCGATCCCGAGACTTACGCGCTCGCGCACGACAGCGCGCGCCTGATCGACACGCTTGGAGCCGATCCGGCGGCCGTGCGCCACGACATCTACGAGGCGCAGATCGAGCTGTCGTCGCCCATCGGGCGAGGCGCCGCGGAGGGAGCTGCCGAGCTGGCTCGGCTCCGTGCGGCGGTGATCGGCGCGGGCGCCACGCCGATGGGCTCCGGCATCCACCCCGCGGCCGAGTTCGGCGACGTGCGGATCGTGCAGCAGCCCCGTTACACGGACCAGCGCGACTACCTGGGCGGCGTGGTCGATCGAACGCCCGACTGCGCGCTGCATGTGCACGTGGGCATGCCCGATCCGGACACCGCGATCCGCGCATGCAACGGCCTGCGCGAGCATCTGCCGTTGCTGCACGCGCTGGCCGCCAACTCACCGTTCTGGCACGGCGTGGACGCGAAGCTGGCGAGCGCGCGCTTCGTGCTGCGGCGCGGCTTCCCGCGCGTGGAGGTGCCGCGCGCGTTCCACAACTTCGCGGACTGGGTCGACGCGATCCAGCCGCTGCTCACGGCCGGCAACCTGCCTGATTACACGTACGTGTGGTGGGACGTGCGCCCGCACCCCAACCTCGGGACGGTGGAGGTGCGCGTGATGGACGCCCAGGCCTCGATCGAGCGCGTGGCGGGGCTTGCGGCTCTCGTGCACGGGCTCGCGATCCACGAGGCGCTGAGCCCGCGGCGCGCATGGCTCGAGCGCGACCCGATCGAGGAGTCCGTGTTCTGGGCGACGAGCCACGGCCTCGAGGCGCGCCTGCTCAGCGACGGCCGGTTACGCCCCGTACCCGAGGTGGCGCGCGACGCCGTCAAGGCCGCCCGCAACCACCTGAGCGGCCTCGGCGCCGAGGAGCCGCTCGACGAGATCGAGCGCATCCTCAGCGAGGGCGGCGGGGCGGACCTGCAACGCAGGGCGTTCGAGCGCGGCGGCATCCAGGCGCTGCTGCGCGATCTGGTGGCCCGGACGGCCCCTTGATTCCAGACGTTTGGTCAGTTTCCCGCGATATACGCGGGAAAGTGACCACACGTCGGGGCGAACCAGCTCGAGTATCAGTCCTGCAGCTCACCCGCGTACAGCGCGAACGTGCCGCCCTGCGGGTCCTGCACGATCGCGATCTTGGCGACGCCGATGTCGACCGGGCCCATCATGTTCTGGCCGCCCAGCTCGCCGAGCTTTGAGAGGCCCTGTTCGATGTCTTCGACCACGAAGTACACGAGCCAGTTGGGCGGCATGTCCGGCTCGGCCAGGCCGCGGATGCCGCCGTTGCCCTTGCCGTTGTTCATGATCACGAAGTAGGGGTCGGGCGAGTTCTCGAACGGCTGCCACTCCCAGCCGAACAGCCCGGAATAGAACTCCTTCGCGGCGTCCAGGTCGGACGTGTACAGCTCGTTCCAGCAGAACGCGCCGGGCGTGTTCACGAGCTCCGCGCCGATGGTGGTCTTCGGCTGCCAGATCATGAAGAACGCGCCCTGCGGATCCTGGATCACCGCCATGCGGCCGACGTCCATCACGTCGAACGGCGGCGCGTGCACGGTGGCTCCGAGCTCGCCGGCGCGGGCGGCGCTGTCGTCCGCGCTCTCCACGGTCACGTACGAGTTCCAGATCGGAGGCAGCCCCATCTTGCGCTGGTCCTCCATCTGCGGCGAGATCGCGGCGACGCTCTTGCCCCGTAGCTGCTCCATCGTGTAGACGACACCGTCGCCAACGGGCCGGTCGTCAGGAGTCCAGCCGAACAGGCCCTGGTAGAAGGTCTTGGCCCCGTCCTGGTCAGGTGTGTTCAGGTCGACCCAGGAGAAGGTCCCTGGTGTGTATGAAGTTCGTTCACCCATGCGGCGGAGGCTAACCGAGAACCCGTTCCACTAGGGCTCGGACGCGGGCCTGGGCTGCCGCCGCGGCTCGAACCGCTCGAGCAGTGCCACGAGTCCCGGCGGCAGCCGGCCGTCCGTGGACAGCCACGACCCCGCGAGGATCAAGAGCAGGCCCGCGATCGCTCCCGCGCCCGGCCGCTCGCCCAGGATCGCCACGCCGAGCGCCACCGCCACGACCGGGTTGATGTAGGTGATGACGAGCGCGCGGCCGGCGCCCACCTCGCTCACGAGGATCCCGTAGAACACGAACGCGGCCGCGGTGCAGAACAGGCCTAGAACCACCAGCGCGCCCCATGCCTCGAGCGACGGCATCGAGCTCGGAAGGTCCGCGCCCGCGAACGGCGTGAGCACCACGGCGGCGATCGCCAGGCTCACGCCCATCGACGCCCGCGGATCCAGGTCGGACAGCTTGCGCTTGAGGGTCATCGGGCCCACCGCGTAGCCGAACGCCGCCACGAGGACCGCCAGCGCGCCCAGCAGCTCGCCACTCGAGCCGGCCACGTCCACGCCCATCAGGGCGACCACTCCGGCCAGGCCCACCACGAGCCCGGCCAGGCGCTTGCGGTCCGGCCGCTCACTGGCGTCGAAGCGCAACGCGAGCAGCGCCACGAACAGCGGCGCGGCCGCCACGATGATCGCCGCGAGCGACGAGGGCACGTGCTGCTCGCCGAAGGCGATCAGCGGGAACGGGATGCAGATCTCGAACACCGCGAACATCAGGAGCCAGCGCCAGCGCCCGCGGAGGCCGCGCAAAGCGCCCGCGCGCCACGCCAAACCAACCAGCACGGCCGCGCCGAGCACCACTCGCACCCACGCGAGGAACGCCGGCGGCACACCGTCGTCCACGGCGACCTTGATGAACAGGTAGGGGACGCCCCAGAGGGTCGAGACTGTCGCGAATGCGGTCCAAGCGCGGGCGCTCATAACCGCTAAGACTACATGAGTGGTTACGCGATGGCTAGAGCCTCGCGTCGGCCACCATCGCGGAGAACAGCAGCGCGAGGTAGGCGAGCGAGAAGAGGTACAGCTTGAGCGCCGTGCGCCGTTCGGCATCGCGGCGCAGCTTGAGCGCCATGGCCGTGAAGGCGGACCCGAGGATCAGCGCCGCCACCAGGTACAGCCCGTCGAACACGCCGAACGCGAACGGCAACAGCGTGACCGCCACGAGCAGGATCGTGTACAGCAGGATCTGCCAGCGCGTCTCCGCCTCGCCGCGGACGACCGGCAGCATCGGCACGCCGGCGCGCGCGTACTCGTCCTTCATCAAAAGCGACAGCGCCCAGAAGTGCGGTGGCGTCCAGTAGAAGACGATCGCGAACAGGTAGATCGCGGTTCCGCTCAGATGGCCGGTAACGGCGGCCCACGCGACTAGCGGCGGCACAGCACCGGCCGCGCCGCCGATCACGATGTTCTGCGGCGTGCGCCTCTTGAGCCACAGCGTGTAGACGAGCACGTAGCCGAGCAGGCCCGACAGCGCCAATGAAGCTGCCAGCACGTTCACCGTCAGCGCCAGCAGGGTGAACGAGCAGATGCCGAGCACGATTCCGTACGCGAGCGCCGCGCCCGGCGCCACGCGCCCGGACGGCACCGGGCGGTTGGCCGTGCGGCTCATCGTCGCGTCGATGTCGCGATCCAGGTAGTGGTTGATCGCGCCGGCGCCGCCCGAGGCAAGCGCGCCACCGAGGCACGTCAGGAGCACGAGCCCGATCGACGGCGTGCCGGCCACGTACATCGTCGTGACGGTGGTGAAGAGGAGCAGCGACTGCACCTTCGGCTTGGTCATGTCGACGTAGTCGCTCACGACCTGGCGAACCGCGCTGGCGCGGCCGACGCGCCTGGGGGCGGCAGGGGCTGCGTGTGTGCGTGCTCCGGCTTCCATCAGCTCACGTGCCAGGCGCAACCGGCTGCGCCACGCTCCCGGCGGGACGGCCGGCGGCAGCCACCTCGCGTCGAATGTCCTTCATCGGCTCGGCGCTGCGCACGCGCGGGATCACGTCGAAGTTGTTCTCGGGCGGCGGCGACTGCACGAACCACTCGAGCGTATTCGCGCTCCACGGATCGTTACCAGCCTTCTTGCCGATCTTGACGCTGCGCACGACGTTGAACAGCGTGACGAGGATGCCCGCGGCCAGGATGAACGAGCCGACGGTGGAGACGAAGTTCTGCGCCCCCCAGCCGTTGGCCGTCGGATACGAGTAGATGCGTCGCGGCATGCCTTCGAGACCGAGCGAATGCTGAACCAGGAAGGTCACATTGAAGCCGATGAACATAAGCCAGAACGAGACCTTCCCGAGCGCCTCCGACATCATCCGCCCCGACATCTTCGGGAACCAGTAGTAGAGCCCCGCGAAGATGCCGAACACGCTGCCGCCGAACAGCACGTAGTGGATGTGGGCGACGATGAAGTACGTGTCCTGGAGCTGCCAGTCGACCGGGAACACGGCGGTCATCACGCCCGAGATGCCACCGATCAGGAACTGGGCGATGAAGCCCACGGCGAAGTACATCGGCACCTTGAAGACGAGCGCACCTCTCCACATGGTCGCGATCCAGTTGAAGATCTTGATGCCCGTCGGCACCGCGATCGCGAACGACGAGAGCATGAAGAAGGCGAGCACCACGATCGGCGTCGGCGTGGTGAACATGTGGTGCGCCCACACCAGCATCCCGAGGAACGCGATGGCCGCCGTGGAGGCCGCGATCGCCTTGTAGCCGAAGATCGGCTTCCGGGAGAACACCGGGATGATCTCCGAGATCATTCCGAACACCGGCAGGATCATGATGTAGACCTCGGGGTGCCCGAAGAACCAGAAGAGGTGCTGCCAGAGCAGCGGATCCCCGCCCTGCGCCACGTCGAAGAAGCCGGTGCCGAAGTGGCGGTCGGTGAGCAGCATCGTCACGGCCGCGGCGATCGATGGCAGGGCCAGCACGAGCAGGTAGCTGTAGATCAGGATGCCCCAGATGAACAGCGGCATTCGGGCCCAGCCCATGCCCTTGGCGCGCATGTTGTGGATCGTCGCGATGAAGTTGATCGCGCCGAGGACCGAGGAGAGGCCCGTGAGGTGGATCAGGAAGATCCACGCGTCGACCCCGTTGGACGGGTTGAACGCGTTGTCGGAGAGCGGCGCGTAGAAGGTCCAGCCGGTGTTCGGAGGCGTGAAGAACACCGAGACGTAGAACAGGATCCCGCCGAAGATCAGCAGCCAGAACGACAGCGCGTTGAGGCGCGGGAACGCCATGTCGCGCGCCCCGATCATCAGCGGCACGAAGTAGTTGCCGAAGCCCGCGAGCACCGGTACGACGAACAGGAAGATCATCGTCGTCCCGTGCATCGTCACGAGCGCGTTGTAGGTGTCCGGCGCGATCAGCGTGTTCTGTGACTCCGCGAGCTGGAGCCGCATCATCAGCGCCTCGACGCCTCCCAGCATGAAGAAGAGGAACGTCGAGTACAGGTACATCAGACCGATCTTCTTGTGGTCGGTCGTGGAGAGCCAGGACAGCCAGCCCGTGGGCTGGTCCTTGATGCCGCGCAGCGCAACCTCGGGCCGCGCCACGCCCCCGTTCACCCGCGGCGGGGTGAGCGGTCCCTGTCCTGCGTACTCCTGCGTTGCCACGTTGTCTCGATTTCCTCTCTTTACTGACCTTCGCCGGCCTTGCGCTGAGCGGCGAGCGCCTGCTGGGACGCGAGGATCTCCTGCCGCTGCTGCGTCAGCCAGGCCTCGAACTTGTCGGGCGGCACCGCGTGCACCTGGGCGAACATGTCGGCGTGGTTGTTGCCGCATAGCTCCGCGCACTGGCCCTTGTAGACCCCCGGCTTCTTGATCTTGAACCAGGTGTAGTTGTTGTGGCCCGGGATCGCGTCGGCCTTGCCGCCGAGCTTGGGGATCCACCACGAGTGCGCGACGTCCGCGGAGTTGATCTGGAGCACCACCGTGGTGTTCGTGGGCACGACCATCGACTCGTATGCGAACACCGGCCGGTTCTCCGTCAGCCGTGGGCGCGCGCTGACGTAGTCGTAGCGCCAGATGTACTGCTGGCCGACCACGTTGATCCGCAGCGCCTTGCCGCTAGGCGGGCTCGGCTGAGGCACTGACGCAAATTCCACTCCGGCGAGCTGCTGCAGCCCGTTGGCGCTCGAGTCGACCGGGTTCTTGATGCCCGGCAGGAACACGAACGTGATCGCCGCGATCACCGCGACGATCAGCGCCGCGCCGATCGTCCAGCCCACCTCGAGTGGCGTGTTGCCGTGCACCATCGCCGGCTCGGGACCGCCGCGCCTGCGCCGGAAGCGCACGATCGCCGTGATCAGCAGCCCCTCCACGAGGACGAAGATCACGATGCCGATGTACAGCACGATCTTGTAGAGCGTGTCGATCTTCTCCGCGTTCGGCGTGCCACCGCCCGACTCGGGGGTCAGCCAGTCGGCCGACGCGATCGGCGCGAAGGCGAGCAGGAGCACGACGGCCCCCGCCAACGCAAGGAGAATTGCTCTGCGGCTCGGCAAGGCGCGCGGAATCATAACGGTGGGCGGTCGTCGGAAAGCCGCCGCTCGTTAAGTGGCAAAAGGTGCTTGAGGCCACAGGCCAGAGGCCACAGGCCACAGCCCTTATGACCCGGCAAAGTTCGCTTCGCGCTTCTCGACAAAAGCCGACACGCCTTCCACGAAGTCATCGCTGCGTGCCAGCTCGTGCTGCAGCTCCGCCTCCAGGTCGAGCTGCTCCTGCATCCGGGGATAGAGCATGTTGTTGAGCGCCCGCTTGGAACTGGCGTAGGAGAGCGTGGGGCCCGCGGCCATCTTGTCCGCCAGCGCGTTCGCCTCGTCCATCAGCTTGTCGCCGGGATGCACCTGGTTCACGAGGCCCCAGTCGAGCGCCTGCTGCGCCGACACGCGCTCGCCGAGCAGCGCCATCTGGAACGCCCGGGTCTTGCCGACGGCGGCCGGCACGAACAGCGTGGAGCCGCCGTCCGGCATCAGGCCGATGTTCACGAACGCGAGGCCGAAGAAGGCGGACTCGGCCGCGAGGATCAGGTCGCATGCGAAAGCGAGCGACGCGCCGATGCCCACCGCCGCGCCGTTCACCGCGGCGATCACCGGCTTCGGCAGCTCGCGCACGCCGCGGATGATCGGGTGGTAGACCTCGTCGAGCTCCTTGCGCACGTCCGGACGGCTGTCGTCGGGATGCGGATCGAAGCCGGCCTTGAGATCGGCGCCGCTCGAGAAGCCGCGGCCCGCGCCCGTGATCAGCACGGCACGCACCGATGCGTCGGCGGCCTCACCGTCGAGCACCTGCCTGAGCTCGTGGCCGAACTGCGCGGTCCATGCGTTCAGGCTGTCCGGGCGGTTGAGGGTGAGCCGCCCGGTGCCGCCGGACTGCTCCCAGATCAGGGTCTCGTAGCTCATCAGTGCTCCCGTTCGGGTGTGCGGAGTCCGCAAATATCCTCGATTCGATGCTCATCGAGGCGCTCGACTGGCTCGGACACTCCGGCTTTCGCCTGCGCGCGGGGCGGGCGCTCGTCTACATCGACCCCTATCGCGTGTCGCCGGAGGCGCCCAAGGCGGATCTGATCCTGGTCACCCACGGCCACTACGACCACTTCTCGCCGCAGGACATCGAGCTGCTGTCCCAGAAGGGCACGCGGCTCGTGGCGCCGGCCGCCGTGGCCGAGCGCGTGTCCGGCAACGTGGTGTCGATCGCCCCTGGGGAGATGCTCGAGGACGAGCTGGTGCGCGGCGTGGCGGTGGCCGCGGTGGCGGCCTACAACACCTCCAAGCGCGACGGTGAGGGCAGGGTGTTCCACCCGCCTGGCGCCGGCTTCGTGGGCTACGACCTGAACGTGCGCGGCGAGCGCCTCTACCACGCGGGCGACACGGACGTGATCCCAGAGATGGACACGGTGGCGGGCGTGGATGTGGCTCTCTTGCCCGTGAGCGGCATCTACGTGATGACCGCGCAGGAGGCGGCCGAGGCCGCTCGGCGGATCGCGCCGCGCGTGGCGGTGCCGATGCACTGGGGCGAGCACATCGGCACGCGCGAGGATGCGGAGGCGTTCGCCGCCGCGGCGCCGGGCGAGGTCAGGATCCTCGAAAAGACGGTCTAGGGCCCTAGGCGGCTTCGGTCCGGCCGGGCCGGCTCTCCACGCGCGAGACCTCGAACCACACGGTGGTGCCGTTCTCCTGGACGACGCCCCAGCGGTCGGCCAGCTGGTCGATCAGGAACAGGCCCCAGCCCGATACCTCGTCCTCGTCCGGCCGGCTCGCGTCCGGCTCGAAGCCCGGGCCCTCGTCGGTCACCTCGATCCGCACGATCTCGGGCTTGACGGAGATCTTCAGGCCGATCGAGTCGTCGGGGCCCACGCCGGCGTGCTGCACGCTGTTCTTCACCGCTTCGGTGACGAGCAGACGCAGGTCCTGGGCGAGCACCGGATCGAGTTCGGCATCCAGGTTGTCGAGTGCGAGCCGTGCCGCGGTTGCCGCGTACGGACCGCCCGCCAACTCGAAGTCGCGCTCAGTAGCGCTCAATAGGAAACCTCCCCCGCCCGTGCTCACGTCTTGCGACATATCCGGGCATGGACCGCCGAAACATACCGGGGTGGGCGGCCGGGCGGCCTCGCGGGAGCCGGTCCGCCGCCTATACTGCGCGCGCCTTGCGGTCAACTCGCGCCCTACGCACCGTCGCTCTGGGCGCCGTTGCGATAGGGGTCGCGGCTCCCCTGGTCCGGCACCGCCTCCGGCTGAAGGCCCCGCTCGTGTCGGCGCTCTCGTGGCAAGCACCCATCGCGCTTGCTCTCACGCGCCAACGCACTCCGGTGCGTGATGCGTGCATCTACGCGCTCCAGATGTGGGCCTACATCGCCCACTACGAGATGCCGAACGACGACGCGGACGAGCTGCTCTCGCGCCTCCGGGTGGGCTACCCCATCAAGGCGGACAGTGCTCTCGGCGGCGGGACGACGCCCACAGTGCGGCTTCAGCGAGCGCTCGGCCGCCCCGGTGAGGTACGCGCGCACGACCTGGCGCTGGCGTGGGTGCACTGGAGCTGGTTCATCGTCCCGCACGGCACGTCGCTCTACATCCTCGTACGCCATCGGTGGCATTTTTCGCGCGCCGCCTGCATGATGGCCGCGGTGTTCGATCTCGGGCTCGTCGCGTACTGGACGATTCCGACGGCGCCGCCGTGGTGGGCGGGACAGGCCGGCTACATGCCGCGGGTGCGCCGGATCATGGTCGAGGCCGGTGAGCACTTCTGGGGACGCCTCTGGCGTCCGCTCTACGATTTTCTCGGCGGAAATCCATTTGCCGCAATGCCCTCTCTGCATTTCGCTACCTCAGTAATGGCCGCGCACGTACTCACCGACGTGGGGCCCGTAGAAGGGGCGATTGGGTGGGGTTACGCTGTGACTCTTGGGTTCGCGCTCGTATACCTCGGGGAGCACTACGTGGTGGACCTGATCGCCGGATTGGCGCTTGCGGAAAGCGTTCGCGCGCTCGCCCCCGCGGCTGAGCGCGCGCTCCAGCCCGTCGTCCGGGCGGTCCAGAGGCTCGAGCCGGGAGCCGCGTGATGGCGGAGAGCGAACAGCGCCTGCGCGCCGTGAGCGACGAGCGCGTCGCGCCGGAGATGGAGCCGACCACGGAGATCGAGCAGGCCGGCACCAGGCTGCTGGGCGATAGGCGGCGGATGCTCACCGTGCTCGCCGCCTTCCTGCTGCTGATCGTCGGAATCTACGTCCTCTTGCCGAAGGTCGTGGGTCTCAGCGGATCGCTCAAGCGCCTGTCCGATCCAAGCTGGTTCTGGATCGTGGTGGCGATCGGCTTCAACGGCTTTTCGTTCCTCGCCTACGCCGCGCTGTTCCGCGGCATCCTCGGCGGGCGCGACGACGGCGACATGATCTACAGGCGTCTCGACTTCAGCGCCTCGTTCAAGATCACGATGGCCGGACTGGCGGCGTCCACGCTCTTCTCGGCCGCGGGCGCCGGCGGGGTGGCCCTCACCTACTGGGCGCTCCGCAAGGCCGGAATGGAGCGCCGGCGCGCGGCCTGCCGGATGGTGGCGTTCCTCGTGCTGCTCTACACCGTGTACGCGGTCGCGATCATCGTTTTCGGCATCCTGCTGAACACGCCCTGGATCCACGGCAAGGCCCCGGTGGCGGGCACGATCGTGCCCGCCGGCCTGGCGCTGGCGGCCATGGTCATCACGGGTCTGATCGCGTTCATCCCGGACGACCTCGAGCGCAGGATCGCGCGCCACCAGGACCGCCGCTGGGTGCACCGCCTGGCCACCGTGCCGGCCACGGTGTCGAGCGGCGTGCGCACCGCGATCTCCTACCTGCGCCACCCGCGCAGCGGCGCGGGGGCGATCGGCGGCGCGGTGGGCTACTGGCTGGGGATGGTGGGGATTCTCTGGGCCTGCTTCCACGCATACGGGGGCGGCGTGCCGTTCGGCGTCGTGGTGCAGGGCTTCTTCCTGGGCATGGTGGCCAACCTGGCGCCGTCTCCCGCTGCCGGCGTGGGCACGCTGGACGCGGGCCTGATCGGCGCTTTCCTGCTCTTCGACATCCCGGTCGATACGGTCCTGCCGGCCGTACTGACCTTCCGCCTCGTGGGCTTCTGGCTGCCGATTATCCCGGGCGTTATCGCGTACTTCGCGCTGCGTAGGCAGGTCAATTCCTGGGCAGATGACCAGGGACAGGTGGCCTATACTTCAGAAAGTAAAGTAAGAGCGGAGGCCAATTGAGCTCACCAGAGAACGTGATCATCATCGGTAGCGGGCCGGCCGGCTACACGGCTGCCCTCTACACCTCGCGGGCAGACCTTCGCCCGCTCGTGATCGAGGGCTTCATCTGGGGCGGCCTGCTTCAGCAGACCACGGACGTCGAGAACTATCCGGGCTTCCCCGAGGGCATCCTCGGCCCGGAGATGATGCAGAAGTTCCGCGACCAGGCCGAGCGCTTCGGCACCCGCTTCATCACCGAGGACGTGGCGCGCGTGGAGCTGTCGCGCGACGGCGGCCTACACAAGGTGTGGGTCGGCGACGAGCTGCACGAGGCGCGGTCGGTGATCCTCTCCATGGGCGCCGAGCCGAAGAAGCTGGGCGTGCCGGGTGAGGACGAGCTTGCCGCGCGCGGAGTCTCCTACTGCGCCACCTGCGACGCCGCGTTCTTCCGCGACAAGCCCACGATCGTGGTGGGCGGCGGCGATACCGCGATGGAGGACGCGATCTTCCTCTCCAAGTTCGCGAGCAAGGTGCAGATCGTGCACCGCCGCGACGAGTTCCGCGCCTCGCAGATCATGTACGAGCGCGCGCGGGACACCGAGAACATCGAGCTGGTGACGCCGTATGTGGTCGAGCGCTTCGAGGGCGAGCCCGGCCTCGAGCGCGTGGTGCTCAAGCACTCCGAGACCGGCGAGGAGAAGACGCTCGAGATCGCGGGGGCGTTCATCGCGATCGGGCACCGGCCCAACTCTCAGATCGTCGCGGACCAGGTGGCGACGGACCAGGAGGGCTACGTGGCCACCGAGGGCAAATCCACGCGGACCGGCCTGCCGGGCGTGTTCGCCGCGGGCGATCTCGTGGACCACACCTACCGCCAGGCAGTGACCGCGGCGGGCTCCGGCTGCATGGCCGCGCTCGACGCCGAGGCGTACCTGCGCGACACGCCGATCATCCCGGAGGAGCACTACCTCCACCACGAGACGGTCGAACAGCCCGTCGAGGCTCAGAGCTAACGCGTACCATCGGTCGACGGCCGACTCGTCACAGGTAACCGCGCCGCCCTCGGCGCGCAAGACGGAGGCACTCGAGCTCTTCTCGGGCCTGCCCCGGCACTACGACCGGGTCGCGGCTCTGTTCAGCTTCGGGCAGGACCCCCGCTGGCGCCGGACGATGGTGGCGGCGGTGGACGCCGCGCCCGACGCGCGCGTGCTCGACGTCGCCACCGGCACGGGCCTGGTGGCGCGGGCCCTGAAGCGCCGCTACGGCTGCCGCGTGGTCGGGCTCGACCAGAGCGAGGACATGCTCTCGCGGGCGCGGCCGCTCGTCGGGTCCGTGTACGAGGACGTGGTGCGCGGCGAGGCCGAGCGCCTGCCGTTCGAGGACGGCTCGTTCGACGCTCTCACCTTCACCTACCTGCTGCGCTACGTGGACGACCCTGCGGCCACCATGCGCGAGCTGGCGCGCGTCGTTCGCCCCGGCGGGCGCGTGGCCATGCTCGAGTTCTTCGTGCCGCCCCGGCCCGTGCTCTATCCCGCGTGGTGGCTCTACACGCGGTTGGGGCTGCCCGCGCTCGGGCGGCTCGTGTCGCGCGACTGGTTCGAGGTGGGCCGCTTCCTTGGGCCGAGCATCGACGGCTTCTGGCGGCGACACCCGCTGCCGCAGGTGGTTGAGATGTGGCGCGCCGCGGGCATCGAGTCCGTGGAGGTGCGGAAGATGAGCCTGGGCGGCGGCGTCGTGATGTGGGGGATGAAAAACGGTGGACGCACATAGGGGAGTCCAGCGGCCGGCCTTCTACGCGCTCGCTCCCGGCGGCTGGCGCGACCTCATCACGCTGCTGCATCCGCCCTACACCGCGTGGCACCTGAGCTACGTCGCGCTGGGCGCCGCTGCGGCGCCGGTCGTGCACGGCGAGCGCCTCCTGGCGGCGCTGGCCGCGTTCTTCCTCGGGGTGGGGGTGTGCGCGCATGCGCTCGACGAGCTCAACGGGCGGCCGCTGCGCACCCGGCTCTCGGATCGCGCGCTGATCGCGCTCGCCGCGGTGAGCCTCGCCGGGGCCGTGGCGATCGGGGTGGCGGGCGTGGTCACCATCTCCGCGTCGCTCGTGCCGTTCGTGGTCGCGGGCGCCTTCATCGTGGTGGCCTACAACCTCGAGCTGTTCGGCGGCCGCTTCCACTCGGACACGTGGTTCGGGGTGGCGTGGGGGGCATTCCCGGCGCTCACCAGCTACTGGGCCAACGCGCTCACGCTGCGGCTGCCAGGGGTGGGCGTGGCGGTGGGCTGCTTCGCGCTGAGCCTCGCGCAGCGGCGGCTGAGCACTCCGGTGCGCGAGCTGCGGCGACGCACCATCCATCTCAGCGGGACGCAGACGCTGGCCGACGGCACCGAGGTCGAACTCGACGTCGAGCACCTGGCGGCGCCGCTCGACGGGGCGCTGCGGGCCATGGCGGTGGCCATTTTGTTGATTAGTGCCGCCGTGGTATGGACCCGCCTGTAGCCGTCTGCCACACTCGCAGCCATGGACTCGCGCGGCCCCGGACCGCGACTGGCGGCGTGCCCGTGACCGAGAGCTCGGGCTTGGACAACGTAGAGGTCGTAAAGCGCGTCTTCGAGGCGTTCGCCGAGCGCAACGTCGACGCCATGGCCGACCTGCTCGACCCCGCGGTGCTGTTCGAGCCGGCGCCCACGTTCGCGCGCCCGCACCGCTCCTATCTCGGCCACTCCGGCATGCGGCAGTACTTCGACGACCTGTCCGAGAGCTGGGAGCGCCTCGAGGTGAACGTGCAGGAGTACCGCTCGGCCGGCAACTACGTTCTCGCGTTCGGTCGCATCTACGCGGTCGGCGGCGGCTCGGTGGCCGACGACCCGGCGAGTTTCGTCTGGCGCCTCGAGGGCGGCAAGGTGGTGTGGGGCAAGGTCTTCCGCCGCCGCGGCGAGGCGCTCGACGTGGTCGGGCTCTCGGAGTAACCAACCACCTACTCACACCGGTCCACGCCGGTTAGGTGAGGTACACGGGGTTGGAGAGGACCCAGGTGCGGTTGTCGAGGTGCGCCTCGACCCGGTAGACGCCGGGCTCGGTGGCGGTGTGCTCGAGCCTCGAGCCCTCGGCACGCGCGATCTGCTCGCCGTTCCTCATCAGCCGTAGCTGCGCTGGTCGCGGTACGGGCGCGACGAGGGTCTGGCCCGCGAACTGCGCCTCGCCGCCCATCGGAATGTCGCCCGCGCTGAGGTTGAACCCGCGCGGCGGCCCCAGCGAGTCCACCGACATGTAACAGCAGCCCGCTCGCAGCGCATCGAACACGAGCGCGCGGTCGTGCTCGAGCGATCCGCTGAGCGGCTCGGGGCACAGAACGTGGGTGTGCAGGTAGCGGAACGAGCGCGCGTACGACATCAGGCGCACGGGCACGCGCTCGCCCACGCGGTAGCCGATCTGGTGGGCGTCGATCCCCGCGATCCCCACCACGCGGCGCCGCTGGCACAGCCGGTCCCACTCGGCCACGTTGAGGCCCGGCGGATGGTCGAGCGCGCGCCCCGGCGCCGCGACGAAGCCCGCGATGTCCGCGATCGACCCGAGCTTCTCCGCCGTGTCGGTCACGAAGCTCCACACCTCGAGACCGGCGAGGCCTTCGCACTCGAAGTCCGTCCACGGCATGCCGGCGATGCGGCTGAAGCGCTCCGAGCCCTTCGAGAACGGATGGGCCGCGAAGCCGAAGCCGCCGCGCTTCGCCACGTCGCGCACGATGCCCGCCGCGGGCTGGTTGCGCGACACCTCGCGGTCGAGCCCGAACGCGAGGTAATGGTCGCGGTTCTTGGGCGTCACCTCCTCGCCCACCAGCACGAGCACGTCGCCGTGCCAGCCCTCCTCGCCGGCGCGGCGGGCGGCCAGCGTGTCGTGGTCTGTCAGAAGCACGACATCGACCGAGTTGCGCGCGGCCGCCCGCGCGATCTCAGGCACGGTGCCGGTTCCGTCCGAGTGCGTGGAGTGCACGTGCACCACGCAGCTGACGTCGTGAAGGGGTCTCACCCCGCAAGAGTAGGGTTCAAGACATGCCGAATCCGAACAGCTTTGATGCTCGCGCGGACCTCAGCGTGGGCGATAACAAGTACGAAATCTTCCGTCTCGACGCTCTGCAGTCCAAGTACGACGTCGCGCGCCTGCCCTACTCGCTGAAGGTCCTACTGGAGAACCTGTTGCGCACCGAGGACGGCGAGAGCGTGACCGCCGAGGACGTGGAGAAGGTGGCCAAGTGGGATTACAAGGCTGCGCCGAGCGAGGAGATCTCCTTCACGCCGAGTCGCGTGCTGATGCAGGACTTCACGGGCGTGCCCGCGATCGTCGACCTGGCCGCCATGCGCGACGCGATCGCCGAGATGAGCGGCGATCCCGCCAAGATCAACCCGCTCCAGCCCGCCGAGCTGGTGATCGACCACTCGATCCAGGTCGACGAGTTCCTCAGCCGCACCTCCTTCGCGCGCAATGCCGAGCTGGAGTTCGAGCGCAACCGCGAGCGCTACGCGTTCCTGCGCTGGGGGCAGACCGCGTTCGACAACTTCGCCGTCGTGCCGCCCAACACGGGCATCTGCCATCAGGTCAATCTCGAGTACCTGGCGCGGGTCGTATACGCGCGCGACGGGCAGGCCTTTCCGGACACGCTCGTCGGCACGGACTCGCACACCACGATGGTCAACGGCCTGGGCGTGCTGGGCTGGGGCGTGGGGGGCATCGAGGCCGAGGCCGCGATGCTGGGCCAGCCGGTGTCGATGCTCGTGCCGCAGGTGGTGGGCTTCAAGCTCGTGGGCGCGCTCCCCGAGGGCTCGACCGCCACGGACCTCGTGCTCACGGTCACCCAGATGCTGCGCGAGAAGGGCGTCGTGGGCAAGTTCGTGGAGTACTACGGCGAGGGCCTGGCGAACATGCCGCTGGCCGACCGCGCCACGATCGGCAACATGTCGCCCGAGTACGGTGCGACCTGCGGGATCTTCCCTGTCGATGCCGAGACGCTCCGCTACCTCGAGTTCACCGGCCGGCCGAAGGAGCTGGTCGCGCTGGTGGAGGCGTACACGAAGGAGCAGGGCCTCTTCCACGACGAGAACTCGGAGGAGGCGACCTACTCGGACACGCTCGAGCTCGACCTCTCGACGGTGGAGCCCAGCCTGGCGGGACCGAAGCGCCCGCAGGATCGCGTGCGGCTGAGCGAGGCGCACGAGGCGTTTGCCCAGGCGCTTGCGTCCGATCTGGGGGAGAACGGCCACGGACACGAGCTGCACGACCGTGACGAGGCGTCGGCCGAGTCGTTCCCCGCGAGCGATCCGCCCACCGGCGGCGAGGGCGACACGGATCCCGATGCCGGCGTGGCGGCGCCCGCCTCCGCGGTGGCAGAGCAGCCGCGCGGAGTGCCCGTCAGCTTCAACGGCCAGGACTTCGAGCTGTCACACGGCGCGGTGGTGATCGCCGCGATCACGAGCTGCACGAACACCTCGAACCCGTACGTGATGGTCGGGGCGGGCCTGCTCGCCAAGAAGGCGGTGGAGCGCGGCCTCACGCGCAAGCCGTGGGTGAAGACCAGCCTGGCGCCGGGCTCCAAGGTGGTCAGCGAGTACCTCGACAAGGCCGGCCTGACCGAGTACCTCGAGCAGCTCCAGTTCAACCTGGTGGGCTACGGCTGCACGACGTGCATCGGCAACTCGGGTCCGCTGCCGGAGGAGATCTCCAAGGCGGTCCTGGACGCCGACCTGTCCGTGTGCTCGGTGCTGTCAGGCAACCGCAACTTCGAGGGCCGCATCCATCCCGAGGTGAAGATGAACTACCTCGCGTCGCCGCCGCTCGTGGTGGCGTACGCGCTGGCCGGGCGGATGGACATCGACATCTTCGAGGAGCCGCTCGGCGAGGGCTCCGACGGCGAGCCGGTGTACCTGCGCGACATCTGGCCGACCCAGCAGGAGATCAACGAGACCGTGGAGCAGTCCGTCAAGTCCGAGATGTTCACGGGCAGCTACGGCGAGGTGTTCGAGGGCGACGAGAACTGGAACGGCCTCGACGTGCCCGAGGGTGACCGCTACGCGTGGGACGACAACTCGACCTACGTGAAGCTCCCTCCGTACTTCAAGGACATGCCGG
>Ga0070680_100000636_pt1 | contig 24427 bp, 20 predicted proteins | sample KBSC73BmetaG_FD_64672 | JGI IMG/M metagenome (GOLD analysis project Ga0070680, IMG submission 64672) | Corn rhizosphere microbial communities from Kellogg Biological Station, Michigan, USA - KBS C7-3B metaG | ecosystem: Host-associated > Plants > Roots > Rhizosphere | place: USA: Michigan...
TTCGACGAACTTCGCGGCGACTTCGATGACGATATCCTCGCCCTCGATCACGTTCATTCCGCCGACGAGGACGAACGGGCGGTCATTCGCGAAGATGACGCCGTTTTGGAGAAGGACTTCAGCGGACAGGATTGCGGGTCCTTTGCATTTTCCGGCTTCGCGCAAATGGTCGAATGCAGCCAGCGCGTCCAGTTGAAATTCGGCCAATGGCGTGTAGCGGCCAAGGCCGAGATTCAGGCTGGAGCAAGCCGCGGCGCGTACCACCATCGGTTGTTGACGGGGCTTGTTGCCGGGCATCGCGTCCACTATCAGCGCTTCAAGGGCATTTGCGGGAAGGTTTCGTTTTTTGTTCAATGTCTTAGATGACCTTTCGAGGTCTGACCGAATCGTTCGCGCGACTCCCCCCTGGGCGAAGTCGACAGCGCTGATCGCGCTGCTGGCGAGCGTGGCCGCCTGTCAGTCGGTCGGTCCCAGCCGAAAAGAAGTCGTCAAGGCGGTCGCCCAGACCTCTCTTCCGGGAGTCCGCATCGTCGACGTGAACGAGCAAGTGGCCCACCAGCTGAATGTGGAATCCGGCGACGAGAAGGACGTGTTCGCGCGGGATTTCAGCGGTGCCGCACCGGTCGGGACGACCGTCGGTGTGGGCGACACGGTGGAAGTGACGATCTGGGAGGCTGCCCCGCCCGCATTATTCGGAACCGCGATCCTCGACGCTGGCTCCGGCAGCGGATCGGTGGTCCAGACCAGCAGAGCGAATACGCTGCCCGGTTTCCTCGTCGGACCGGCCGGGACAATCACCGTCCCGTTCGCGGGGGAAATTCCGGCGGCCGGTCGTACGGTCCATGAGATCGAGCGGGAGATCGTCCGCCGGCTCCAGGGACGCGCCCACCTGCCGCAGGCGATCGTCCGGATCAGCCGCAACGTGGCCGCGACGGTGACCCTGCTCGGCGACGTTAAGCAGCCCGGGCAAATCCCGCTCACGCCGCATGGCGAACGGGTGCTCGACGCGCTTTCCGAAGCAGGAGGGACCAACCAGCCCCTCGACCGGATGACCATTCAACTCACGCGCGGCGGAATCGTCCGACGAATGGCCGCCGAAGATATTGTCGCCGACCCCAGCAATAATGTGGTGCTGAAGACCGGCGACGTGGTCACCGCGCTTTACGAGCCGAACAGCTTCACGGTCCTGGGCGCCGCCGGCAAGAACGATGAGGTCCGCTTCGAAGGAACCGGAATCTCGCTTTCGCAGGCGCTCGGACGAGTCGGCGGACTTCGGGGCGACACTGCGGATCCGAGGGGCGTGTTCATCTTCCGCTGGCAAAAGCCGGCCGGCATTCCGGGCGACCCGCGCGCATCCGCGGGTCAGGGCGTGCCGGTGATCTACCGGATCGATCTCAAGCAACCCGAGACTTATCTCGCCGCGCAGAAGTTCGAGATGCGGGACGGCGACCTGTTGTACATCTCCAATTCGCCCGTCTCCGATTTCCAGCGTTTCCTCGGATTGCTCGGCTCGTCGATCCTGCCGATAGCGACGGCGCGGACCGTCGTCCCCTAGTTGCGGGCCCTGGCGAACGACGCGCGCCTCCTGCTTGACGTCACGCGGCTCATCTGGCGCCGGTGGGACGGCCGCCGGCCGACGGGCGTCGACCGGGTTTGCCTCGCCTATCTCGAACATTTCGCCGACCAGGCGCAGGCCGTGGTCCAGCACCCGCGCTTCCGGCGGATATTCGACCGTCGTTCGTCCAGCGAGCTTTTCCAGCTGTTGCGGGAACCACCGGAAAGCTTTCGAAGAGCCCTCGTCGGGCGCGCGCTTCGCCGCCTCGGCGGCCGCTCATGCGGCTCCGACGGCCGACTTTATCTGAATATCGGGCACACCGGCCTCGACAGCGAGGGCTTCCGCGCGTGGCTGCGCAAGTCCGGGGTGCGCCCGATCTATTTCGTTCACGACCTCATTCCGATCACGCATCCGCAATTCTGTCGCGCCGGTGAGGCCGAAATCCATCGCGAGCGAATGCGCACTGTCCTCGAGACGGGGTGCGGCGTGATCGGCAACAGCCGGACGACGCTGGACGCCCTTAAGCAATTTGCCGACGAGGAAGCGCTCCCGGTTCCACCGGCGGTTGCGGCCTGGCTTGGGTGCACGGCGCTATCGGCGAGCGCCCATGACCTGCCCGCCGCGGAGCGCCCCACCTTCCTAGCGCTCGGTACGATCGAAGGCCGGAAAAACCATCTATTGCTGCTCGAAATCTGGTCCAGGCTCGTTGCGCGGCTCGGTGCAGACGCACCGAGGCTGCTGATTATTGGACAAAGAGGCTGGCAAGCGGAGGGCGTCTTCGAAATTCTCGACAGGGACGAGACCCTCCACGGCCACGTGTTCGAACTCGGCAATTGTTCGGATCAAGAACTTGCACGGCATCTGCTCACTTCGCGCGCGGCGCTTTTCCCGAGCAATGCCGAAGGCTTCGGATTGCCGCTCGTCGAGGCGCTCTCGATCGGGGTGCCGGTGATTGCGAGCGACCTGCCGGCGTTCCACGAGATCGGCCAGGGCGTTCCGCTCCTGATCAGTCCCGCCGACGCGGGTGCGTGGGAAGCAGCTATCCTCGACTATGCGCGCCCGGAGAGCGCCGCACGAGCCGCCCAGCTGGAGCGAGTCCAGAGCTTCCGTCGCTTCGATTGGGCAATGCACTTTCGAATTGTCGAACAGTGGCTGACGAGTCTCGGTTCTGGTGCAGCCGCTCCATCATCGATTCGACCAGGATTGTAACCGCCGATTCGCTGGCGAGACCACCGCGCACCAGGCAGCGGTCGACCAGTATGCGACGGAATGCCCGATAAAGGCCCGCCTCCGGAACGGTGGGATTGTTCCAGAAGCTGTCGAGATGCTGCTGATGGGTGAGGCCGGGCATGTCGTAAATGGCGTCGCCGATGGTACACACTGGCGTATCCGCGGCGAGTGCCAGCGTAGCCGATGTGCTGTTCACACAGACGAGCCCACGAGCGGTTTCGACCATGTCTTCAAGGTCGCCACCGTCGATGAAATGGAGCCGGCCTTCGAGGCCCAGTCGCCGGGCATGATGCCGAACGAAGCGCTTCCAGTTGTAGAAGCTGGAATCGAGAGGATGTGCCTTGAGCAGCAAATGGAGCTCCGAAGCGGCATGTGCGGCAAAGCTCTCGATGACGTAGCTTGCTGCGCTCTGCATGTCCGGGAACGGCGAGTGGGCGCGAATCTGATAATCGCCCGAAAGCTGGAGCGGTAAAAGAAACAGGGGCTTGGTCTCAAGGCCCACCAAGGTACGCTCGGCCGCGGCTTCGCGGCTCGTCCTGCGTGCGAGCCGCCATAGCCAGCCGAAGCCTTCCATCACGATCGAGCCCGACCGGTGGGAACGATAGTGAGGAAAGCGAAGACGGCCGTCGAATACGTGATGATAATGCCGGTAGGAGTCCCGGGCACGGCGGCGGAAGCTCGCTGTTATGGGTGCATAGACCGCCACGGGGCGAAGCCGCATCGCTTCCTGGCGTACCCAGTTCTTGTCCCGGCTCAGCGACGAACGGGCATTCACGCCTTCCTGCTCGAACGTCATCCAGTCGGGCCTCAAATAGCCCTCCTCGAGCACGTGCGTTCGAACATCCCGCAGCACGGCCATGCCATGCGCCGACACATGATAGGGGCGGCAATCGCCGAACAGCACCAAGTCCGTGATCGCGTGCTCGCGCAGGAACTTGTCGAAGAACACCGGCCATTCGGAAAAGCGTCCGCGGAAATTGATCGCGCCGTCGGGCCAGTCATATTGATCGCCGCCGCTGAGGTTGATCCGGTAAACCGGAAATCCGGCTTCAGCGACTGCGGCGCCGAGCCGGCGGAACAGCGGGCCTGGCGGCCCCTGGAGAAATACGAAGGCGCGCCGCTTGCTCATTGAGCCCTCCGCAACGCCGCAAGACCGCGTCTGCAGCTCCCCTGAAGTTTGCGGAAGCGAACAACGATCCCCTCGCGCCGGCGCGCCTGCGGTTCGGCCAGACGCCTGACCAGCACCTCGGCGGGGCATGGCAGCCCGGTCACCGGATCGAGGTACCGAGGGTAGAGTAGCAGCACCGCGGCGACGAGTTCATCGATCGTACGGCGAGTGGTCCGGCGCGACGGCACCGGTCCAACGTCGCGCGTGAGTCCCCATCCCGAGTAAAAAGGCACGCCATAGGTCGTCACCGGTTTGTCCCGCATCAACGCTTCAAAACCTGCGAGCGACGTGTTCACATGAACCTCGTCGGCAAGATCAAGAAGGGCCGAAATCGGTTCACTGGCGACTGTCTCGTCCGCGACGGATAGACAGATTTCCCTGGGAATGGCGCCGGGGCGGTGCCCGGCTTCGACGTCCGGATGCGGCTTGTACATGATGTAGGCGTCCGGCCGCTGCGCACGCACCCGCTTCAGCAATTCGAGATTGCTGGTGAGCCCACCGCCACCGGAAATAACGGCGCGATCGTCCTCCACCTGCCCTGGAACGAGGATGTGCAGCCTGTGTTCGACGCGGCGGTCGAGCGAATGCCGCCCGGAATCATATTTGCTGATTCCCGAGTCGACGATCAGCCGGCGCAGCTCGCGGGCGCGTTCCAGTACATCCGTCGAAAAGACATGATTCTGGAGCATTTCCTCGAGCTCACTCGGGCGTTCGGCCTCGAAATGGGCGGCCAAGCGATCGACCACGATCGAGAGCGGCGGAATGCAATCGGCGCCAAGTCCGGCGGAACGAATGAAGCCGTCTTCCACCTCGACCAGACGCGCTCCCCGACGCTCGAGGTCAGCGATCGCCGACGGCGAGGTTCGCGCTCGCCACAGCGCGACCGCATCGCCCTTCGCAAGGCTGCTCCGCCGTGCTCGAAACGCGGTGTCGTTCACCCCACTCCAAAGAAGGGGCTCTACGGTCGGCCGTTTCCAGAAGGCGAAGCCGACGGCAGCTCGGATGTCGCGATTGCTGTCGATGAGGTTGCGCCAGAAGCTGCAATATTCGACCGCCTGGCGGAAGGAGATCGGGTCTCCCGTATAGGGATCGAAGTAGGTGAACGGATCGATAGCGTAGCGGCGGAATATATCGGCGACGGCTGATGCCGACGCGATACCGCCAAGCTCGGCATATGCCCCGGGGCCGACGCATTCGACCGCGACGCCGGCAAGCACTGCCAGGAGGCAAAGTTCATCGTCCGAATCGACGATGGCGGCCGACGCGCCACCAAGCAGATGCCATGGGTCGCAGATACCCGTAACCGTTCGCGTGGGCCGCTCCGAGGATCTACCCTGGCTCACTCCGGAATCGCACCAAAGAACGACCGGGATCTCGGGATCGACGGACTCAAGCCGCCGCGCGCGCTCGCCGCTGTCGCGGACGCGGACGAGTACATAAGATTGGCTTGGGATCGTCGGCTGACACCCCCAGTACGAACCGCCCACCCGACCGCGACGGACCGCTTCGATCAGGGAGTCGATCCCGTCGTCGCTCGAAGCCGGTTCGCCGGGCGGCGTCCTGCGCGCGAAAACCGGAGCCTTCGAACCCGGGAAGGGAGGCACCCGCAGAAAGGGCTCGACGCTCGATTGCAGGGACAAACCGGTCAACCCGGTTGCGACGTCGCGAGCGCGATCGGCGTGGCGCCGCGAACTGACAGCTTTGCCGTCCCGACCCGGCCGATCCGGCTCATCGAGCGACGTACCACCCCGGCCGGTCTGACCTTCAACCGCTAACATCCTGACTCTTTTGGTCGTTTTTTCGAAGCCGAGCTACTCAGGCATAGGAAAGGAAGTGGCATCTGTCATCGGAAAACTGAACGGTAGACATGCGCCGTTCCCGCGGCGCATCGATCCCAAGTGAAATTCGCGGCGCGTTCCAGCCCCGATTGCCGCGCTCTTGCCCGCCACTTTTCATCCGTCAAAGCGCTCACGATCGCATCGCTGAACTCTCCCACATCGTCCGGCTCTATGTATCCGGCGGCATCGCCGCAGATCTCAGGCAGACACGATCGGTTCGAGACGAGTATGGGTACGCCACTCGCCATCGCCTCGAGCGGCGGCAGTCCGAACCCTTCGTAAACCGATGGATAGATGAACAGGGCAGCGCCTGCGTAGAGCGCGGGAAGTAATGAATCGGGAACATAGCCGAGATGTTTCAGCCATCCCTCCGCGACAGCCTCGCTGATTTCAGCGTGGAGCCGGTCGTTGAGCCACCCTTCGGCGCCTGCGAGGACCAGGGGCGTCGATTGGCGGATCGGTGACGGCAACTCGCGCCAGGCATGGATGAGCTCGCCGATCTTCTTGCGCGGTTCAAGCGTCGAGACGCACAATGCATAGCGGCCGGACGGCAGATCGAGCGCCGCCAATCCCCGCTCGAGCTCCCGCTCGGCACGAGAATGGAATTGAGGGGCGACTCCGAGCGGCACCGAAGTGACCATCGCTTCCGACAGGCCGAATTCGGCAATGACTTCGCGCCTTACCGTTTCAGAATCCGTGATGACATGCGCCGCCCGCGCAAGCGAACTTTCGAAGTTGCGTTCGAATTCCCGAACCCGCTTGGCCGGATGGGTTTCGGGATAGCGCAACACCGAAAGGTCATGGACCGTGATGATCCCCTTCTCCACGCCGGTCGGCAGAAAATAATTGGGCCCGTGGACGACGCTGTCCCGCAGCCGGCGTCGAACAAGTCGCCTGCGCAGCCATTTCGGCATGCGGCTGCGGTCCGCGGGCGGTACGCCCTGGATCAGCGGTTCGACGGTCTTGAAGTACCGTCCGTGAACGAAATATTCGACGCGCCCGATCCCCGGTTGGGAAGGGAGCCTCCGGGATAGTTCCAGGACGTATCGCCCGATACCGCTCAGCTGTGGGCCAAGGGCGTCCGCGAGCAGGGTTACGTCCACCGTCAGTCCTCGAGCATCCAGCGGAGAGTCTCTTCGAGCGGGCGCTTCGCCAACGGTCCGATGACATTCTCGATCCTGGCTGGCGATCCTTGCAGGACTTTCACCTCATCACTCCGAACGAACGCAGGGTTGACGCGGATTCGAAGCTTTCGGCCGGTGATTGCCTCGACCATCTCGACGATCTCGGCGAGCGACGTCGACCGGCCCGAGCAGACATTGAAGGTCCCTCCGATGGCTTCCTGGCTTTCGAGCAGACGTGCGTAGGAATCAACCACCATGCGAACGTCCGAGAAATCGCGCGCAACATCGAGATTGCCGAGTTCGATCTCCTCGGCTCCGCTCCGCACGTGGGAAGCGATCTTCGGTATGAGAAAACTCGGGGACTGCCCCCTGCCCGTGTAGTTGAACGGTCTGACGACGATTAGGGGCAATCTTTTGCGATAGATGGAAGCGACGAGCTCTGTCGCGGCCTTGGTCACACCATAGTCGTTGATCGGAGCCGGGGGCGCGGCCTCGTCCATCTCACCTTCACGCGCATTGCCGTAGATGTTCGCGCTGCTCGCAACGATCGTCGCGGTGGGAGGTTGGTCCGAGTTCGCAAGCGCATCGAGGATGTTGCGCGTACCGAGGACGTTGGATCGGTACATCTCCGCAATGTCGGCGTGCGCGACGAATGAAATTGCTGCCAGATGGACGACCTTGTCGGGGACGACATCGCGCAACAGCTCCACGACTGCCGCCGAATCTCCGATATCGACGCGATGGAATCCCGTGACTTGCGGCGCCGAGCAGTCGTCGTCGCGGTGAACGGTTCCATGGACTTCGTAGCCAGCCTCCGCGAGCTTTGGCGCGAGGTAGCGGCCGGTAAAGCCCGCGACACCGGTGATCAGCGCCCTTTTCATGCCGTGCGCTTCAGCGAGCGATCAGAATGACGCGCCGGCCTGCGTCCGCCGCAGATCGGCCTCGACCATCAAGCTGCACAATTCTTCGAGGCTCGTGCGTGGCTGCCACCCGAGCGTTGCTTTCGCTTTCGCGGGATCACCGATCAGAAGGTCAACTTCGGCGGGCCGATAGAAGCGAGGATCGACGCGCACCATTGTTTTCCCGGACGCGAGGTCAACTCCAATCTCGTCTTCCTTCTCGCCGCGAAAGTCGATCTCGATTCCCGCGGCTTTGAAAGCCATTCGTACGAAGTCTCTCACCGTTTCGGTCCGTTTGGTGGCGAGCACGAACGTGTCGGGCTGCTCGGCCTGAAGCATGCGCCACATGCCTTCGACATATTCCTTGGCGAAGCCCCAGTCGCGTTTCGCGTCCATGTTGCCGAGCGCCAGGTGGTCGAGCTTGCCCAATTTGATCTTGGCGACGCCGTCGCTGATTTTGCGCGTCACGAACTCCCGCCCGCGCAAAGGGCTCTCATGGTTGAAGAGAATTCCGCTGCTACCGAAGATGCCGTAACTTTCGCGATAATTGACGGTCATCCAGTGGGCGTAGAGTTTGGCGACGCCGTACGGGCTGCGCGGGTAGAAAGGCGTGGTTTCCGTCTGCGGAACCGCCTGCACCTTGCCGAACATTTCGGATGTGCTGGCTTGATAGAAGCGGATCTTGGGATCGACGATACGGATCGCTTCGAGCAGGTTGACCGGCCCGATGCCGGTTATCTCGGCGGTTGTGATTGGCTGGTCGAACGATACCCCGACAAAGCTCTGCGCCGCGAGATTGTAGATTTCGGAAGGTTGCGATTCCTGCAGGAGCCGGATCGAGGCCGAAAGATCCGTGAGATCATGCTCGACGAGATGGAGATTGGGATTGTCCTGAACGCCGAGTTCCTCAATCCGCCAGAAGTTGACCGAGCTGGTGCGCCGGTAAGTGCCGTAGACTCGGTAGCCCTTCGAAAGCAGCAGTTCAGCGAGGTACGCGCCGTCCTGGCCCGTGATCCCGGTTATGATTGCGGTTTTCATCGGCGTCGCTATTGTCGGTCCGGCTCGAAATGGCAATCTGCGCTGCCCGTATTCACGGGCTCACGTCGCGGAGTTTGATCAGCAGAAATAACGATCATTTCCGGCTTGGCGGAAATTGGAACGGATGAATTGGGACAATAATGGCGCGCGATACTGATCAGGATTGGATCGAATATGGAGAGTTCGAACCATATTATGGTGTGCTCACCCACGAACGTTTTCTACGCGCGAATTTGACCCCGGAGATTCTGGAAGAATTCTGGCAAACTGGCCGGGACGACGTTCGCTTCATTTGGAATGAGCTACGTCGATTGTTCGGTGAACGGGTTCCGCAACGCGCTCTGGACTTCGGTTGCGGTGTCGGCCGGCTTACCCGCGCTATCGGGGAATTGGTTCCCAATGTGCTAGGACTCGATGTCTCTCCCGACATGGTGAAAGAAGGCAATCTGCACGTCGCCGACAATGTTCGCCTCACGAACAATTTAGGAGATGAGCGGGCCTTCGATTGGATCAATTCGTTCATCGTATTCCAACACATTCCACCGGACCGCGGCTACCCGCTGCTTGAAGACCTGCTCAGTCGCGCTGACGATACATGCCTCCTGTCGCTCCACTTCACGTTCTTCAAGGACGCGCGGGCTCTAAACGATCATGGGCTCGACGCTATTCGGTTCGGTACTTGGGATGGGGAAGTCATTCGTCCGCTGATCCGTTCTGCCGACAAGCGGAGAATGATGATGTACGACTACGACCTGACCCGCATCTTTGCCATGCTGATTGCGCATCGATTCACCGATGTTCATCTCTCTCACACCGATCACGCTGGCGCCCAGGGAGCGTTCGTTTTCGCCGCTCGCTGACTGTGCCACTTAATCGAGCGAGGCGGGGCAATGCTGCGAGCGGCCGACTGATCGATCCAGAGTCTCTTCGCCCGCACAAGGTGAAACGGAGAATTCCAGCAACCGCAAGCCAAGCAAGCGCTGATCGGTCATGCTGAATGGCCGTACCGATTCGAGCAGAATCTCGAGACGATTGCTGCCTTCGAGGATTTCGGCAGGAGGCAGTTCAAGCGTGCCCAAGTCCGTGCTCATCTGGCCGGAATGAATCGGCTTTCCGTTGAATATGAACGTGGCGTTCCACGGGCCCGCTGCGCGAGCGAATAGGAAAATAGCCGCCGCCGAACAGCCTTGTGCGACGTCGAACTGAATTGCGGCACGGCCTCCGACCGTCCATCGCCAATCATACTCGACGGGAGAAAAGCCTTCCCATTGAACATTCGGAGCGCGAACACCGATCCATTCGCCGAGCTTTATTGGGGTTTGCGCCGCGATCCTGAGTTCCTTGAGAGCGATCCCCAGAACGCGACTGTCGTTTACCGGCCTGCCTGCAGCGTCGCTTCGAAATTCGACCCTGTGCTCGCCACTGGCGAGACCCGGCACGGACAGATGAAGTGTTTGAGCAGAATCCGTGGCGACGGCTTGGAAGATTTGTTCCCCATCAATCAGGATTCGAAACGGCATCCGCTTCCAGCTGAAATATTCCAGGTCGATTGAGACTTTATCGAACGATCGATCTGTCTCGAACCGGACCGAGGCACTCGCGCCAGTCCAACGGAAATCATGTTCTTTATCAAAGAATCCTGCACGAACCACGTTGGAGGTCGAAAGCGTCACTGCCTGGTTCAGGTCCACCGCTCCAGCGGGGCGGATCCGACAATCCCATCTGTCCTCGTTCAGCAAAATCGCGAGTTCACGAGCAGACGCCGACCACTTCAGCGGCTTCGCTTTGGATGAAGCGCCACGCGGACGGTCGACACGCCGGGCGAGCCATGCCTCGACTGCTGACCTGATCGTCGATGGGGACCGATCGTCCGGAAAGTAGAATGCGCTATTCCCGGCAACTTCGCGGAATACTGGAATATCGCGTGCGATGACGGATTTGCCGGCGTTCGCCGCTTCAATCAGCGGCAGTCCGAAGCCCTCGCCCTCGGACGCGCATATCACGCAATCGGCGAGGTCATAAAGAGCGTGCAACGTTTGATCGCCCGGCGCTTCGAACCAGAACAGCCGACGACCGAATTGCGGATGCTCGCGAATGTATTTCCCAAGCCGATCCATATTCCAGCCGAGCTTGCCAGCAATGACCAGCCGCCATCGCTTGCCCGCGGACCACGCTTCTTCGAACGCCAGGATCGTCTGCTCGTGTGCTTTCCTTGGCTCGAGGGTCCCGACCATCAGGAACTTGAGTTCCTTGCCTAGCAGTTCGGCGAGCTTCTCCGGACTCTCTGAAGACTTGGCCCGCGCGGAGGGCTCGGCGAAATCGGAGCCGAGATGGAAATGACCGATCGCGAGCGCGTCCGGTCGCCTGACGCCGAAGCGGGAAAGATAGGCGGCGGCCTCATCCGCAACGGTCCGCGAGATGCAAGCGAGGCCATCTGAACGACTGATACATTCGAGCCATCGGTAAAACTGCTGCACTAGATCCGGCCAAAACTTCTCGGGCTTGAGAACCGGCAAGATGTCATAAACGACGTGGTAGATCTTCACGCCGAGAACTCGCAAACGCTGCGAGTAATGTTCCATGCGAATTGCAAGACCTGGATGAAGGTCCAGAAATAAGATCTTATCCCCCGCGGCGAAATCGACGATCTGATCGACGCTCTGATTCGGGATGAACGAGCCGTCGGTCGAAAAGGATTGAAGGACTCGGAAGTCCATCGATCCTTCCGCGACGTAAACGACCTCGGCCACGCTGCCATATTTGCGCAATGCTTGAGAGAGGTTGGGCGCGATCTTTCGGGCCACGCGCTGGATTCCGGAGTTGCCGCCGAATTGGGCGACCGAACTGACATCCAGGAACAGCCGCGGCTGCCGAGCAGCCGGCAAAGTTTCCGCTATCGATACGGCCGTCGATGCAAGGACGTCTGCCGGACTGTCGCCCAGAAGCCCGGACACCCGTCGAGACACGAAAGAAAATGACGTGGCGTGCACATGCCGGTCATGTTCCTCGCTCATAACGGCCAACAGCCGAGTGGCCGACTTCCTCCAGGAGAAGTCGGACGCGCGCTTCAGTCCATTCGTCCGCAATGAATCGCGAAAAGCCTTGTCGCGCAGCGCTCTCGACATGAGGCGTGCCATCTCGTCGACGTCGAGAGGATCGAACGTCGCCTTGGTATCGCCCAGAACCTCGCCGACTGCGGAGGTCTTTGACCCGATTGTCGGTGTGCCGCACGCCATTGCTTCGAGAGGCGGCAGCCCGAACCCTTCGTGCGTCGAGGGAAAGACAAACAGCGCGGCCTGGCGAATGATCGCGGGCAAGTCTGAATCCGCAACGAAGCCGGTGAATATGACGTCGTCTCTGACGCCGCTACGCTCGACCGCGTTCAAGATCTCGAAGGCTTTCATGAATCCGCCGCCGGCGAGCACAAGGGGATGGTCCTTGCGGATATCGGCCGGTAGCGACGCGTAAGCTTCAACCAGCCTGACGATGTTCTTGTGCTTGTCCGCCGCACCCACGTAGAGCAGGTAATCCCGGCGCGCACCTACAACAGACTCGACTGCCTCGAGCTCGCCCGCGGAGCGTTTTGGATTATACCGTCTGGAGTTGAATCCGTTCGGTACGACGGCGATCTTCGAAGGATCGAGTCCAACGAACCTGATAATATCGGATTTCGAGTTTTCAGAGACGGTTACGATTCTGTCGCATCGTTTGGCGTCGAGAATCTTTCGAATATACCATCGTCTTGTTCCAGGGTCGGATAGGTATTCGTCTTCCAAATGCATCGGCACCATGTCGTGCAGCGTTGCAATTTGAACGAAACGGCCCGCTCCAGCCGCGAAACTCGTCACGGCCCGGTCATGCAGGCCTTCCTGTAAATTCGGCGAAAACAGGACATCCGGCCTGATCGATTCAATAAACGAGCTGACGAATGCCTCGGCCGCAATCATCTGATGTTCGTTGCCGGACTGATAATTGTCCAGAATTGCTTGCGTAAACACGTGAGTGTTTCCGGTTGAAATGAAGTCAGAATATCTAGTCTGACAATTGAAGTACTCCTCCGGAAACTCAGCGTTGAACAGGTATTCGACGTCATGTTCAACGGCTAACGTACTGATCTCTCTAACGATTCCGTCGATGTATGTTCCAACCCCCCTTCTCGCTGAAAAGGGGGTCTGGAGACCTTGCATATCAATGAGTATTTTCACCGGGATTTCTTGCTGATCAAAATGTCGAAAGATTGGCGCGCGAGCGCCGAGAGTTCGTTCGCGGCAGGAGTCTTGATCGGTTCAAAATCGATCCTTTTGGACGCGGATTGCCCGATCAGACTGGTTAAGCGGTCGACACCGCGCTGCTCGTCGATCGCCATCCTCACGGCGGCAAGTTCGCTCTGGAGAGCATTATGCATTCGCCGGAGCCGGTCGTCGGCCTCCCCTCCGGTCAACATGCGGATGAACCATCCGATGACCGGTTTGCGGCTCCACGCGGCCTTCCTCAGTTCACGATCAAGTCCCGGAATAGTTGGATTGCGCCTACGGCCTTCGGCAGACTTTCGCAGTTGCCACAGGATTTCCAGTTTGGAGTGCCCGCTGCGAAGCCGCTCAAGATAATAAGCTTCTCCTTCGCGATCCGGCTGACGTCCCAAGAGCGTGGCATAGGCTCGCCAAATGAAGTCCAGGTTGTCGGACATGAGAAGCCGAGGCAGCGAATCGGCAGCCAGCAGCGGATCTGAATCTTCAACGCGCATTGAAATTTTCCATTGGACTTCGGAATTGGCCTCTCGAGAAAGAACGGAACGTCAGGACGCTTTTCGGAGAGGCGAGACGCGCGCCGAACTTGCATCGGCCCCCAGGCCAAGATGATTCAGCAGCCCGTCGACACAATCGCCCCAGGTCGGAAGAATGGCGGAGTCGGCCGGTCCGGCTTTGCCAATTTTCGCCAGTTCCATCAGGCGGTCCGCGAGCGAAGTCGGCGAATCGTCCTCGAAGAAGATGGTGTTCACCAGTCGATGCTCGCGAAAAACGGGCAGATCGCGCGCAAGCACATGACGCCGAAATTGCGCGGCTTCGATCAGCGGAAGGCCAAACCCCTCCGCCCGCGAGGTGACGAAAACTCCGGCGCATGCCTTGTAGAGATCGCACAACGCCTCGTCGCTGGTCTGGCTTAGCCAGTGAAGCCTGCTACCCCGGTAGGGATGTCGATCCAGGCGCGCCTGGATCGAGGATGTCTTCCACCCCGGTTTGCCGACGATGATCAGATCGGGCCCGTCGGGTCGAGTGCGCCAGAGCAACTCGAACGCGTCCAACGCGACATCATATGCTTTGCGCGGTTCAATCGTGCCGACCATCAAGATGGCAGGCCGAAAACGCGCTAGTCCCAGCAGGGTGGATATCTCAGGTGATACTCCTGTCGACGGGATGGAGGCGGAAATGTCCCCTCCCATCTGCATCCGGACTATTTCCGGGTGCCCGTCGCAGCTGTCGGTCAGCCACTGCTCAAGGCAGTGAGCGACATTATCTGAAATGCAGATCGCCTGGTCCGCATTCGCAGCGAGAATCTTCAACCATCTGCGAAAGTTCGATGCCGCGGCGGAGTTGAACCATTGCGGGTACATCAAGGGGATCAAGTCATAGACAAGCAGGTGAATAGATGCGCCGCGCGACTTCCACTCGAGAAGCTGGCGGCGATAGCCTGGAAGCAGATGAGCCGCCAAATCCAAGCCGAGGAATTTGTCACCGGCGTTCACGTTCATCGGCTTGGCGATCCAGTCGCTGCCCACCCCGTTGAGGAAGTCGGCCGGCGCACAGCAATAGCCCCGCGTCCGCGTTGCAAAAACGGGCTGGACCAGGAAGTCATCCCCGCTTCGGCGGCTGAGTTCCGACCACACCGCGCGCACGACACGCTGAATGCCGGTTCGAGCATCATGACGAATGATCGTGGAAACGTCGACGAACAGTCGACGGCGCTTCTCTTCAGGATTCGAATCCTGAACCGTCGAGCGATTACGCCAGAGCCATGCCTGGCGAACGCCGGCGGCCGCGAGCGCAACAGCCTTGTTCATGCCGCAATCGCCGTCGTGCGATCGTAGAAGGCGAAGGCCTCATCGAGGCTTCCCGCGTGATGCAACTGACCATCGACGAGGACGGCGGCACGGCTGCAATGTTCGCGAATGTAAGCGGCGTTGTGCGACACGATGATCATCGCGCGGTCACCGCGTTTGACGAACAGCTCATGGTTGCACTTGGCGTGAAAACGGGCGTCACCGACAGCTACGATTTCATCGATGAGAAAGCAGTCGAAGTCGATGACCATCGATATCGCAAAGGCGAGACGCGCACGCATTCCCGACGAATAAGTTTTAACCTCCTCGCGAAGGTAAATCCCCAGTTCGGAGAATTCTTCGACGAAACCGATCCTTTCAGTCGCGTCCACGCCATAGATCCGGCAGATGACTCGCAGATTGTCCAGACCGGTAAGCGAGCCCTGGAAGGCGCCGCCAAAAGCGAGTGGCCATGACACGCTCATGCTGCGCTCGATGACCCCGCTGGTGGGAAGCTCCGCACCGCTGACGAGCCGAATCAAGGTCGATTTGCCGGCGCCATTGCGACCCAGAATTCCCACGCGCTCGCCTGGTCGAACGGTAAGATGCACGTCACGCAGAATGCGCGTCGGGCCGACGCGAGTCAGATAGTCCTTGTTGACATTATCGAGGCAGATCATTCGAGTTCCAAGGTCATGCTGACGTTTCTGACCTGCGACAAGCCGAGCAGCGTCAGTACCGCGTTCCAAATGGCCATGTATGCGAAGCTATAATGGGCCACCATCTGCGAGCCGAAATAGCCTTCGCGAAGCATTTCCACTCCGTGAACCATCGGCAACAGCAAGATGTAGTGCTGCGCCTGTACCGGAAGTGCATCGACCAGGAAGCCGGAGCCGGACAGCGGAAACAGGAGGTATTGCGCGGGATGCCACAGCTTTTCGACGGCCTCGGAAGATTCCGAAAGCGCCCCGATGAATAACGCCAGTCCTGCGCCGAACCATGCGAGCATCAGCCAACTTCCGATTACTTCGAGAACGTCTTCCGGAAAGGCGAGCCAACCAATGAAGTGAAAGAACAGGGTCAGAACGACGAATGAGATACCCGCACCCGCCGCTTCGAGGATCAGACGCGACAGGTAAATGTCGATGGGCCGGACGTTCCGATGATAGAGGAGGCCCATATTCGGCTCCATCGCCATAATGCAGCGGGTGGGCATGTTTCGCCACAGGAGCACACTTGAATAACCGGTGACCGCAAATGCAACGATCGGCAGGTTCGAGCCGTGCACCGATTTGGTTGCGGACCATAGCGCGGTCACGCCCACGGTGAACAGCATCGGTTCCACGAAAAGCCACAGGAAGCCGATATTATGCCGGCCGTAGCGCGTCAGAATTTCACGGAGAAGCAGCGCCCAGATCACGCGACGTTGAATCCGCCAGGATTGGGCAAGACTTCCGTTTGCAGTGCCGTCAGCCGAGACTGGCATCAGCCGTGGTGCTCCCGCAGACCCGCGAGCAACAGCCGCAAAATTCCCCACGCTATAAGCCCGAGCATGAACGTCGCGAAGATGCCCCGGAGCCGTCTCGGTTCCGCAGCCTCGTCCGGCCTGCTCGGCTCGGCGATGCGCTCCACATAAGCCTGCTTGCGCTGCGCTTCGTCCTCGGCGCTTTGCAGCGAGGTCATCGCAGCAGCGACGCGCTTGTCAGCAAGCTCTCTCTCGAGCTCGAGCTTTTCATATTGCACCGCGCTCGCAGACAGCGACCGGCGGTCACCTGCAACCCGTCCCATCTGCTGGTCTATCTGATTCTGGAGACCCGCGATCCGCGTTCTCAAAATCGGAACCTGAGGGTTCTCCGGCGCCATGCTCTGCAGCTGCTCGAGCTGGACTCGCGAACCAATCAGCTCGTCTTGCAATTTTGAGATCATCGCGAGCTGGGCTTTCGCCTGCTCCTCCGGATCGACGACGCCATGGTTGTTTCGGAACGCCGCAAGCGCGACGGCGGCATTTCGCGCCGCCATTTGCGCGTCCTGCACTTCTCGCGAGGCATATTCGATCATATCGCGGCGCCCGCGGGTATTGAGCCGGTTTACGAGCCCCTCCGCAAGCGCCAGAAGTTGGCTGTTGAAGCGGTAGGCATCATCAGGCGAAAAGGCCCGAACGGTCAACGTCGCAACGGCCGAGCTGGTATCGTAGCCGACCCCGACCTTGCCCTGGTAGAATTTATAAAGCGCCTCGAACGAGCCGCTAAACCCGAGCGGATTGAAGCGATCGAAAATCGACACATGCTCGTTGCCGTAGGCCCGCGCTACCGCATCATTCGCGTTCAACGCTCTCAGCGCGTCGCGCGACTGCACGTAATCCTGAGCTGCGTACACCTCGTCATCCGCGCTCGAAAAGCCGCTCGATTTCAGGAGGACGCCCAGCCCGGTGGTGGACTGCTTATCGGGGCTTCGAATGACGAATTGCGATTCCGACACGTAGACGTCGGATGCGAAGAACCCAAAATACAAAATAGCCAAAAGCGTCGGCAAGACGACTGCCAGAAGGAACAGCTTGTCAGCGCGAACGAGCGCAATGCGCGCTCTCGCCGGCAGGGAAGTGCCGCCGCTCTGCAGAAATTTTTCGCGAACTTTCAACATCTATGCCGGAACCACACTCAGAATTGAACCATCATACGCTGAGGCGCCCCCGCAACCTTCAGTCCACCCCGGCTCGACTCCTGCGACGCCGACTGCCGTTCAAGCCGCCATGGACTCCATGGCGGAAAGCAATTTTTTTACCTCTTGGGATCTGCCTCTCGGCAATATCAACAAACGCTGCCCCGACGCAACGATAATGAGATCCCGAATTCCAAGAGCTGCAACCTGAAGGCCGTCGCTCCGAATATAGCAGTCGTCACATTCGAGCGCGGTGATCGGTCCATGAGCCGCCGATTCCAGGAGTTGCGCCAGTGCGTCCCAGCTCCCGAGATCCGACCAGCCGGGCGAAATCGGCACTACCACGACCCGCGATGAATGCTCCATGACTGCATAGTCGACGGACATGCTCGGACAGGCGTCGAACGCGTCGCCATCGGCAATGATTGAATTGTCCTCAATGCGTCCGAGCTCAATCGCTCGTTCCGCTGCCGCGGCGATTGCCGGTGCGTGCAGCCGCACCTCTTCAAGGAAGGTTCCCGCCCTGAACAGGAAAATCCCGGCATTCCACAGATGGTTCCCGTCGGCGACCATGTGCGCGGCGAGGTCGAATGACGGTTTCTCGACGAACTGGACCACCCTTTTGACCCCCGCCGAGCCCGCCAGCTCCTCACCCGTCCGGAGGTAGCCAAACCCGGTGTCGGCGCAGGACGGCCGAATTCCGAACGTGACGAGATTCCCCGCCCGGGCAGCCGATTCGCCGATTCTAATTCCGTCGAGGAATGCCGTTACGTCCTCAATGACGTGATCGCTCGGCATGACGAGAAGGAGCGCGTCCTCGCCGTCGCTTTGGCGTACCGCAGCCGCGGCCATTGTGATCGCCGCCGCCGTGTTTCGCGCAGAGGGCTCGAGAATCAGCTTCGCCGCCTCGCCAGCCTGCAACTCGCGCCGACAAAGGTCCGCATGACGGATGTTGCCGACGATAACCGGCCTTTTGAAGTGCTTTGGATTGCCGACCCGATCGAGGGTCAGCCGGAACAGGCTCTTCGAGCCGGTGATCGCCAGGAATTGCTTGGGCGTCTCCTCGGTCGAATAGGGCCACAGCCGGCTTCCCGTTCCGCCGCTCAGGATCACCGGCACTATCAATTGGCCGCCACCATCGCGACCGCCGCTGGCCAGTCCGGTTTCGCGAATCAGACCGCTCGCCTCAGCCCCGTCCAGCGTCTCGTAGTTCCGGTTGTCGAAATCCATTTCCCCCCCCCTGCGGGCGCACGCCTGATACTCCACGGCCCCAAGTCCGAAGACTCGTGACCGCACCGCTGAATCACAACTACCGAGCAACTGGTCACCCAGCCGCTCTTCACAAGCCTCAGTAACTAGCTCTCGTCAATATCTTCAATCACTTGTCCGGTTGAAAAGGTCAGCGCGAGGGCCCTAACTTTAGGAAGTGTTGTCGGAAGGCCACGATTTACGACCTCCGGCCCTCTGCCGGAAAAGAAATTGATCCGAAATGAACTGGGTTCCCGGGATCGCGACCCGCCCACCCGTCCGCGCTGGCGTGTCCAGGACGCTACGCCCCGCCCAGCCGATCTGAATAGAAAAAGCGCGGAAATTCAATGTTCAGAACCAGAATTCATTTGGTTTTGCATGGGCTCGGCATTCGGTCTCCGCCGAGCACGGAACCGTCAGCAAACTTGAACATTGAGCTGCCTGGGATGTCAGGCAAAGGGCAGCATCACTGTTGCGGCGTAACAACAACGCTCCAAAATCTGGAAATTCTGGAACCGACGGGCTACTGTTTCGTCTCGCCTCCTGCTGGCCTCAAGCTTTATGAGGATTATTGTGCGAGTTAATTGATGAGTAACAAGGTTCAATGAGACTCGAAGCGTCGAAGCAGTCCGAAATGCGATGGACGATTTCTGCTCCGTCGGTGCGGGGGACCTTCGGGTCCAGGTGAATTACAAGTAACTGGTGTAGAAAGGGGTTTCTAATGAGGCGTTTCCATACAAGCGCTCTAACCGCGCTCGTTTTGGTTCTTGGAATGGGTGCGACGGCCGCAAACGCGCAGGCAGTCAGCTTCCATGCCGACGGCGACGTCGGTATCAGCAGCTTCAGCGCGGACGGCCACAGCAAGAGCAAGATCGGCTGGGGCGCGGCGGCTGGCGCGGACTTCGACCTTGGCGGGTTCTTCGTCGGCGGCGAAGGCACTTTCTGGTGGGCGCCTGCTGAGAATCACGGCACCGACGGTCCCGGCTTTGTCGACCACAGGACCTTCCAGGAATGGGGAATCGGCCTGCGTGCGGGCGTCTATGTTACGCCGGAAACCAAGGTCTACGGCAAGATCGCCTATGTCACCAACGAACAGCGCAAGCGGTTCACCCCGTTCAACCCTGCAAACGGGCTGCTCGATTCCAGCCTGCCCGGCTTCTACTATGATCACTACAACGTGCACGGCATCCAGTGGGGCGCCGGCCTTCAGCAGCAGATCATGGGGGGCTTCTACGTTAAGGCGGAAGGCCGCTACTCGCGATATGGGAGGAAGCAATTCTCTCCCACCAACGGCGCTGGCCACTCGCACACGCTGACCGGTCTCCTCGGTATCGGCTATGAGTTCGGCGCGGCCGCCGCGGCTCCGCCGCCTCCGCCGCCGCCGCCTCCTCCGCCGCCGCCTCCGGCGACGCAGACCTGCCCGGACGGCTCGGTCATTCCAGTGACGAGCACTTGCCCGGCTCCGCCTCCGCCGCCGCCTCCTCCTCCGCCGCCTCCGGCCGAGCGGGGTGAGCGCGGCCAGTAAGGCTCGGTTCGCGTGCAAATCCGAAAGGGCGGGCTTCGGCCCGCCCTTTCTTGTTGCCGCCGTCCGCAGTCACGAAACAATGTTGCTAACCTGCGTCATCCATTGAAAATCCGCCGAAGCGGATGGAGCGCGGTTGAAGACGGGGATATTGGCGGCCAGTGGACACCACGATGACCAACCCGCCCCGCGGCCTCCCGGAATAATGAAGCTCGAACGGCATTTCGTCGACAAACCCTGGGGTCGCACCAACCTCCCGCCAATGTTCGGCAGGCCGGCCGGCGAACGGGTCGGGGAAATCTGGTTCGTCGGCGCGCCCGACGCGCCGCTGCTCGCCAAATATCTGTTCACCAGCGAACGCCTGTCGGTCCAGGTCCACCCTGACGACCGTCAGGCGCAGCGCCGCGGCCTGACACGCGGGAAGAGCGAATGCTGGTACGTGCTCGACGCGGAGCCGGGGGCAAGGATCGGCATCGGCCTGCGGAGCGAACTGACCAAGGACGAGCTTCGCAGCGCCGCGGTCGATGGCTCGATCGTGGAGCAGATCGACTGGCGGCCGGTCCGGGCGGGCGATTTCCTTTATGTCCCCGCCGGCACGATCCATGCGATTGGCGCGGGAATTTCGCTGATCGAATTTCAGCAAAGCGCCGATGTTACGTACCGGCTCTACGACTACGGCCGTCCGCGTGAGCTCCACCTCGACGATGCGGTCTCCGTGTCGACGCGGGGGCCATATCCGGACGCACTCGCGAAAAGCGTGGACGAAGCGGAGGACCTGGTGCTGGTCGACGGTCCGAAGTTCGTGCTGCTTCACTGCCACGCCGATGGGCTGCAAGATCGCAGGCGCTGGATCCTGCCGCTGCGTGGAAGCGTCCACAGCAAGGGCGAATCCGCCGGCCCCGGCGAATGCCTTCTCGCCGAAGCCGGAGAGCGGGTCGAAACGGATCAGGCGCGCCTGCTGATCGGAGCGGCGGTCTAGGCGCGATGGCGACCCATTTCACCAGCCTTGGCGCGCAGGCGCCGGCCGCTGCACTCGGCAAACGTTCGCTCGCCACGGTTGTGCGGTTGCTCGGCTGGTGGCGGGCCCCGTTCTGGGCACTTGCGCTGTTCACCGGGGCAAAGTCCTTCGTCGACAACCCGATTATCGGCTCGCGCCGCCTCAATCGCGCGGGACTGCATGTCTGGCGGCTGAGGACGGCGCACGCCCTCACTCGCTACAGGCGAGCGCGGCTTTCCTCGCGCGTCCCAAAGCATTTGCGCGAGCAGTTCGACCGCGACGGATTTGTCGTGGTCAGGGACGTCCTGCCCGCCGAGGCCTTCCGGCGCGTTCAGCGCGCCATCCTGGGGACCGAGCTCGAGTGCAGGGCTCATCAGCAGGGCGACACGATCACTCGCCGAGTGCCGATGGGTCCAGGCATGGCGATGCTCTGTCCGGAGCTCGACCGGCTCCTCCGCACGCCCTGGTGGCGTGGTTTGATGGCCTATGTGGCGAGCGCCTGCACTGCGCCGCTCTACTACATCCAGACCATAGCCGGCGGAGTCGCCGAAGGCCCGCCCGACCCCCAGCTGCAGCTGCATTCGGACACTTTTCATCCTTCGCTCAAGGCATGGCTTTTCCTCACCGACGTCGAGGAGGACGGCCGCCCCCTCACCTACGTCGCGGGATCGCACCGCCTTTCGCCAGAACGGATCGCCTGGGAGCAGCGCACGAGCATCGAGGTCGTCGAGAGTGGCGATCGACTGTCGCAGCGGGGCTCGTTGCGGATCCGCCCCGACGAGCTCGGCGCCCTCGGGCTGCCCGAGCCGACGCGATTTTGCGTGCCCGCCAATACACTGGTCATTGCCGACACGTCCGGATTTCACGCCCGGGCAGGCTCGCACCGGCAGACGATCCGGGTGGAGCTTTGGGCCTATTGCCGCCGCAACCCCTTCCTACCCTGGACCTCGGCAGGCATCTTCTCGCTCCAGCGGTTCGCGGAACGCCGCGCGGAACTTCTCCTCATGCTGCTCGACTGGCTCGACCGATCCGGCCTCCGGAAGCAGCATTGGACCCGCGCGGGCCGGCGGCGCCCCATCGACCTCTAAGGATCCGCCGCGGAGAGTTTCGAAATTGGCTGGGGCGGCAGGATTCGAACCTGCGAATGCCGGTACCAAAAACCGGTGCCTTACCACTTGGCTACGCCCCAGCAGGCGCTTGCCGCACAGGCGGGAGAAGCGGCGCTTATACCGGCCACGTCCGGCGTTGGAAGGGCGGATGGGGTCGCGGCTCGGAACCGGCTAAGATGGCCCAATGGACGAACCCTCGATCCGCGATTTCCACGCGCACCTTTATTACGATCCCGCCGACGTCGAGCTCGCAAGGCAGCTCGCCGCAGCGGTCCAGGAACGCTTTCCTGTCGCCGTCGGGCACTTCCACGTCCGTCCAGTCGGCCCCCACCCGCGCGGCAGCGTCCAGCTGACGGTGCCGACGCACCTGTTCGGCGAGGTCGCCCAGTTCCTCGCCATCAACCGCGGACCCCTCACCGTCTTCGCCCATGCGAACACCGGCGACGATCTCGCCGACCATACGGCGCATGTGATCTGGTTCGGCCCGAGCGAGCCGCTCGATTTGTCGATTTTCAACTAGGCGTTCGGGATGCGCCCGTTCACCAGGTCTTCGTAGTCCTTGTCGAGCTGCTTCGTCAGCTCACCGACCTCGAACGTCCACGGGCCGATGGACTGGATTGGAGTCACCTCGGCAGCCGTGCCGGTCAGGAATGCCTGCTGAAAGCTTTCCAGCTCCTCCGGCCAGATCGCCCGCTCGACCACTTCCACACCGCGCCGCCGCGCCAGGTCCATGATCGTTCGCCGCGTGATGCCGTCGAGGAAACAGTCGGGCACCGGCGTGTGCAGCGCACCGTCCCTGACGAAGAAGATGTTCGCGCCGGTCGCTTCGGCCACCCGCCCGCGCCAGTCGAGCATCATCGCGTCTTGATAGCCGTGGCTCTCCGCATGCTGCTTCGACAGCGTGCAGATCATGTACAGCCCCGACGCCTTCGACGCGGTCGGAGCGGTGTAGGGCGCCGGACGTCGCCACGGCGCGATCTCCATCCGGATACCTTGCCTGGCGATCTCCGGGTCGAAATATTTGCCCCATTCCCACGCGGCGATCGCCAAATGCGGCCTGGTGTTCCCCGGCGCGACGCCCATCGATTCCGACCCGCGCCACGCGACCGGACGCATATAGGCGTCGGTCCAACCGTTGGCCTTCAGCACCTCGTTGCAGGCCGTCTCGATCTGTTCGACGCTCCACGGTAGTTCGAAGCCCAGAAGCTCCGCGCTTCGCCGCAGCCGTTCGCTATGTTCGCGAAGCTTGAAGATCACGCCGTTATACGCGCGCTGCCCTTCGAACACGCTACTGGCATAATGCAATGCGTGGGTGAGGACGTGGATCCGCGCGTCGCGCCACGGGACCAGCTCTCCGTCGAACCAGATCCAGCCGTCGCGGTCGTCGAACGGGCCTTGTTTCGATGTCGCCATGAGCCGCGCCTAGGACAGGCGCTGCGGCTCCGCAAGCGAGGCGCTCTTGGCCTCCTGGGCAAGCTGCGCGCCGCGGCGCGCGGCCGCTTCGATGGTGATCCCGATCAGCTGGTCGAGAACGCCTTCGCGGTCGAGCACGTCGAGGCCGGCCTGGGTCGTGCCTTTCGGACTTGCCACGCGCTTTGCGATCGATTCCATGCTCTCGCCGCTGCTCGCCGCCATCCAGGCGGTGCCGAGCACCGTCTCCAGCGCCAGGACCGACGCAATCTCTTCGCTCAGCCCGCGCTTCATGCCCGCCTTCGCGAGCGCGGCGATGAACCGGGCGACATAGGCGGGACCGGCGCCCGCGACAGCGCCCAAAGCGCCAAGCTTCTGCTCGTCGGTCATCCACATCGCGAAGCCGAGCGCGACGAACAGGTCGCCGATCTGCTGCTTGAGTGGCCCCCCGGCGAGATCGCCGTAGAGCCCCGTGACTCCACGGCGCACGGCGACGGGCAGGTTCGGCGTCGCACGAATGATCCCGGGGGCTCGGGGGAGGTGCCCGCGCAACGTCGCAAGCTCGACGCCGGCAAGCAGTGAAAGCACGACCGT
>Ga0070680_100000637_pt1 | contig 24387 bp, 24 predicted proteins | sample KBSC73BmetaG_FD_64672 | JGI IMG/M metagenome (GOLD analysis project Ga0070680, IMG submission 64672) | Corn rhizosphere microbial communities from Kellogg Biological Station, Michigan, USA - KBS C7-3B metaG | ecosystem: Host-associated > Plants > Roots > Rhizosphere | place: USA: Michigan...
CTGATCAACTCTGCCGCGCCAGCGGCTGCGTCATTCCGGGGATCTGCGCCGGGGGGCGCTGGATTTCCCGGCCTTCTTCGCACTCGCTTTGGATTTCACCGGCGCTTTCGCGACTGATTTCTTCGCGCCGCGGTTCATCGTCGCATTCTTCTCTACGCGACGCTTCCATGCCGTTTGGAGCGCGCCGGTGAGCACGTCTTCGCTCGCCTTCGCAAGGCGGATGTGGGTTGCGCCCATTCTGCCCCAGCCGCCATGGATCGGCAGGAAAACATCGGGTAGTTCCTCCACGAACATCGCCTGCTGTCCGGGGTCGAGCATGAGATTGCCGTATCCCTGATCGACAGACGCGAGGGTGGCGAAGATGCGGCCGCCCACGCGGAAATCGATCGCCCCCATATGAGAACCTTCTTCGGCGCCTTCGAGACTGAGCGCGATGCGACGGAAATCATCGGGTGTCATTGCGCGAGCCTTTCCTGGAAGAGAACGGAGACGAGACGCTTGCCGTCAGCGACATCCCGGGATGATGTATCGACCTGCTGGTAACCGTGCGCGGCGAAAGCAGCCGCCAGCTGGTCGTATGAAACAAGTACGGGATGAGCCTGGCTGGCAGCTTCGGCCATCGAAGGCGGCAGCACGCGGCCGGGCGTTATCGCCGATTTCATCTCCGGAGGATTCTCCTGAATAATAATGCCGCAGGCGGCGGGGCGAAGCGCGGCAATGGTCTCCATGCCGCGGCGCCAGTCAATATTTTCGAGCAGGAGGGTGGCGATGAGAAGATCCGGCCCTGGTTCGAGCGCCGTGTTCTCGAAATCATCTTCGATGACGTCTGCAGGTAAGTTGAGTTGCGCCAGGCGGCGCTTCAGGCGTTCGAGGAAGCGCGCGTTCAAGTCCGTAAATACGAGGCGGAACGGCCGCAACAGGGAAGCATCCAGGAAATCGAGCATCTGTCCTGTTCCGACGCCGGCGAATACGACGCGGGCACCGGGAGACGGGCTGGCGGTTTCAAGCAGATGGCGCGTGAGATCGGCGCCGGCCTGCGCCTGACCGATGCGCACCATGTGTTCTTCGTAGTCGCCCGGCGTGACGATTTCGGTCCAGGCGCGGCGGAGAGCTTCGTCCATGGTCGTTCGGGAGCAGCCTCGTCCAGCGGAATCGAAGCGTGCTCGTACGAACGTATCTTATCTGCGCGGCGCATCGACCATGCCAGCATCGGCATCCCCGATATCGATGGAAAGTCGTGACAGGTTTAAAGATTTCCTGGGCATCGAGCGGCCGGTCGTCCAGGCGCCGATGGCGGGCGTTCAGGGCAGCGCGATGGCGATTGCGGTATCGAACGCCGGCGGGCTCGGGTCACTGCCATGCGCGATGCTGAGCGCCGACGGCGTGCGTTCGGAACTGGCGGCCATTCGGGCCGGGACAGACCGCCCGATCAACGTGAATTTCTTTTGCCATGTTCAGCCCGAACCGGACGCGCGGCGTGAGGCGGAGTGGCGCGCGCTGCTCGCGCCGTACTACAAGGAGTTTGGAATCGATGCGGCCGTGATTTCTGGCGGCGCCGCGCGGAGGCCGTTCAGCGAAGAGTCTGCGGATGTGCTCGAGGAATTCAGACCGGAAGTGGTGAGTTTCCATTTTGGGTTGCCGTCGGATCGGCTGATGGCGCGAGTCAGGGCGACCGGCGCCAGGATCTTCGGCTGCGCAACAACTGTGGACGAAGCGCGCTGGCTCGAAAATCGCGGCGCGGACGCCATTGTCGCCCAGGGCTTTGAGGCAGGTGGGCATCGCGGGATGTTTCTCTCCGACGACGTGACTACGCAGTCAGGGACATTCGCGCTTGTGCGCCAGATTGTGAGCACAGTGAAATTGCCCGTGATTGCAGCGGGTGGAATCGCCGACACGGCCGGCGTGGAGGCTGCCCTGGCGCTGGGCGCAGTTGCCGCGCAGGTGGGGACGGCTTACCTGCTGTGCCCGGAGGCGACTACAAGCGCGGTGCACCGGGCGGCCCTGAAGAGCGTCGCAGCACGGCATACGGCCCTTACCAATCTTTTTTCAGGCAGGCCGGCGCGGGGTATCGTGAACCGGCTCATGCGCGAACTGGGCCCGATGAATGAATCGGCTCCTGCTTTTCCGCTCGCATCGACGGCTCTCGCTCCGCTGCGGAAAAAAGCCGAAAGCATGGGCGATGGCGCATTTTCGCCTCTGTGGTGCGGGCAGAATGCGAAGGGCTGCATCGAGATTTCGGCTGGTGAACTGACGCGGATGCTGGCCGGTTGACGCTGGACGGGCGAAAACCGCGCTACCTAAAACGGCACGTCGTCGTCTGTAATTCCCTGCGCGTAGTCGTCCTGCGCAGCAGGGGGCGCGGAACTGCGCTGGGCGCCGCGGGGCATCGAGACCGGCTGCTGCGAGTATTCGTCGCCGCCACGCGGACCACCGCCACCCTGTCCACTCAGCAGGATCACGTCCTCTGCGACGACCTCGGTCGCGTAAACCTTCTTTCCATCCTTATCTTCGTAACTGCGTGTTTGCAGCCGGCCTTCCACGTAGACCTGCTTGCCCTTCGTGAGATAGTTGGCGAGGTTCTCGCTGCGCCATAGCACCACATTCGACCAGTCAGTCTCTTCTTTCCATTCGCCCGATTGCTGATCTTTCCAGCGGCGGTTCGTGGCCACGGAGAAACGCGTGACGGCGGCGCCTCCCGGGGTGAATTTGGTTTCGGCGTCCCGGCCCAAATGGCCGATCAGGATCACCTTGTTGACGCTGCGCGATGCCATATAAAAATGAACTCTAGCACGTTCAGGACGCGAGGCCCGCGGCGCGCAGATCGTTCAACAGTTCGCCCGCCGCGTTCCGCGGATAACCCTTAACCCAGAAGGCATCGGCGGAATCGCTGGACCAGACGGGCTGGTCGGTATGGGCCAGTAACGCCCGGAACCGCGCGTCTTCGCCCGCCACCTCCGGGCCGAGTCCGACAGCCTCGATCAGAGTGCGGATATCGAGATCGTTGCGATAGTCGTCGAGACCCACACGATAGCCGGATTCGACCTGTTCCACGAATTCACGCCAGCGCGCGAGCAGGCCCCCGGCGCCTTCGCGGACAATGTAGTCCGCCGCGCCGCGCGCGCGCAACTTCGCGCGAATTTCGTCATCGTCTGCTCGCGCCACCGTAATTTCTCGCCTGCGACTCAAAATAGCGGATCCCCTCGGCGGGAATAAAGAAAGTGCGGATGGCGCCGTCGCCGTCATAGGCAACGAACCAGCCGCGCCGCCGGTCGAATTTCGCGCCACCGCCACCCGGGCGCTTCGATTCGAGGATATCTCTGCCGGGCCGGCTGTCGCGCAGATGCTGCGCCATGCGCAGATACTGTTGTTTCGTGATGGAGCCGAATTCGCGGCGATGTTTGGAGTAGTGATCGTCGAGCAGATCGCGCGTGCGGAATCCCGGTCCCCCTGCAAACAGCAGGAGCGCGAACGAGAACAGCGCGAGGATCGCGGACGCAGCTCTATTGCTTCGCAATGATTTTGTCTTTGATCTTGTTGTACGTCGCGTCCGGAATCACGTTTCGGCTTCGAAGCTGCGTTTTGTTCTTGTACGGCCGGTTCTTGATAATGGCGTTCGCGAAGGCATCGCCGATGCCCGGCAGCGTTTTCAGATCGTCCTTCGAAGCGTGATTGATATCGACGGCTCCGGCCGGCGTAGCCTCAGCCCTACTCGTCATCTTCGCGGAACCGGATTTGGCGGAACCCGATGTTTTGGCCGGACTTGAAGCGCCGCTTTTGCTTCCGGTCGTGGGCGCCTGCCACCCGGAGGCGGACACGGCGGCAAATATGATAGTTATATAGAGCACAATCCAGCGGATGGATCTCATATCCACCTCAATATAAGCGAAAACTGAGGCGCTGGATTGGAATCGGCTCTTTTTCTTTTTTTGTCGAAGGAAGTAGCAAAACTATGGACGTGCGATGAGTGCGTTTTGCAATAATGAACTACATATGTGTTCGAAGTTGTTGCTCGCTGGAGCTTTGATAGCCACCGGTGTGCTCCCGCCCGGCTTTGCTGTGGCCGCGGAGCGCGCGCCGGATGTTCCACCGGTTGTCGTCGAGGAAATCGTGGCGAAAGTGAATGGCGACATCATCACACGCGGCGAACTGGAGCAGCAGCGCGCGATGCTGAAGGCCAAACTCGAACAGCAGGGCCTGATCGGCGCGCGGCTCGATCAGGAGGTGAATAAGGAAGCCTCGGATGCGCTGCGCGACAAGATCGATTCCCTCCTGCTGGTTCAAAAGGGCAAAGAGCTCAGCATCAATGTGGATGCGGATGTGAACCGCCGCATTGCGGAGGTTCAATCCGAAAGCAAGATCGCCGATCCCGAGAAGTTTCACGAGTGGGTGCGCCAACAGACGGGGCAGACTTTCGAAGATCTGAAGCAGCAGTTTCATGACGGGATCCTCACCCAGCGCGTCATCGGCGAAGAGGTATATCGCAACGTCGTAATCCCCAAGGCGGAGCTGCAGGATTACTACAATAAGCACAAGGCGGAGTTCGTTCGTCAGGAAGCGGTCCATCTCCGCGACATTCTCGTCTCTACCGGAGATAACAGCCCGGCCAAAGTCGCCGCAGCAGAGAAGAAGGCGAAGGATCTGGTCGACCGCGCGCGAAAAGGCGGCGAGAAGTTCAGCGACCTTGCGCGACAGAATTCGGACGGCCCCACGGCCGCTCAGGACGGAGAGCTGGGGACGTTCAAGCGCGGCGAACTTGCATCCGCAATTGAACAAGTCGTGTTCAAACAGAACAAGGGCTACGTGACGGACCCGATTCGCACACCCGCCGGATTCGAGATTATCCGCGTAGAAGAACATTACACGGCCGGTCAGGAGAGCTTCGACGAAGCGCAGCAGGAGATTCAGGGCAAGCTGGCGGAGCAGCGAGTCGCGCCAAAGGTGCGCGAGTATCTGACTCAGCTTCGGCAGAACGCGTTTCTCGAGATCAAGCCGGGCTATATGGATAGCGGCGCGGCGCCGGGCAAAGACACTACCTGGCGGGATGCGCTGCAACTCAGACCGGAAACCACGACAAAGGCTGCGGTTCAGAATCAGCGGCATTTCAAAAAATTTCTGCACGTTGTGCCGTATGGCCGCACGGGCGTGAAGGATTCGAGCGCCGCGACGCCAACTGTAACGCCGGCGCCGAGCACGCCTGTTCAAAACGCGGACGGCTCGAGTCCGAAATGAAGTCGCCGCTGGCCAGCGAACTGAAAGCCAACGAGATCGCCACCGCCGTTTTCCTGGTCCATTCCAAGGAAATCCGGCAAAAGCGTACGGGCGAACCTTATCTGTGTTTGCAGTTGGGGGACCGCTCGGGAGAAGTCGAAGCCCGGATGTGGGACAACGTGCCTGACGTGATGGACACGTTCGATCGAGACGACTTCGTGAAGGTGAAGGGGCTGTTCCAGCTCTACAACAACCGGCCGCAGCTCACGATTCACAAGATGCGGCGCGTACTCGACCACGAGGTGGACCTCGCGGATTTTTTCCCCGCCTCCGAGCGCAACCCGGACGAGATGTGGGCCGAGCTGCGACGAATCGTGGCGGAGCTCGGAAACGAGCACATCCGCCGGCTGCTCGATGCGTTTCTGGACGATCCCGACATCGCGCCGAAATACAGGATTGCGCCGGCTGCCAAAACCATCCACCACGCATTTCGCAGCGGTCTCCTGGAACACGTGCTATCGCTTTGCGCTCTCGCGCGACGGGTCGCCGACCATTATCCGTGGATTGACCGGGAACTTCTGGTGGCGGGCGCGGTGCTTCACGATATCGGCAAGATTCACGAGCTGAGCTATGAGCGGGGCTTCGCTTATACCGCCGAAGGCCAGCTCCTGGGGCATATCGCGATCGGCGTGAGGATGATGGCGGAGAAACTGCGCGCATTTCCGGATTTCCCGCCGGAGTTGCGAAATCTTCTCGAGCATATTATTCTGAGCCACCATGGCCAGCTCGAGTTCGGCTCGCCGAAGACGCCGGCCTTTCCGGAGGCGCTGCTGTTTCATTTCCTAGATGACATGGATTCGAAGATGGAGTGTATGCGCGCCCTGCTCGGAAAAGAGCCACAATCGGAATCTCTGTTCACTCCCTGGAGTTCCGCGCTCGAGCGGGTGACTTTGCGCAAGGATCGTTATCTTTCGAGCCTGGGCGCGCCAGAGGAGGCCACATCGAAGCCGGCCAGCGCGGCGGCGCCCGAGGCTGCCTCGCCTGCCTCTGAACCCTTTCGGGAGACCGGCCCCGGCATCATCGATCACTTGAATGCGGCTTCAGATGCGGACGTGAATGCGGCTTTTGCCGCAGCGTCCATCAATGGTTCTTCGCCTTCCATTTCCGGCCGCGGCGCGCCCGCGCAGCCGAAACCGAAAACCGCGCCCGCTTCCAACTCGATTTTTGGAGAGAAGCTTCAACAGGCGCTCAACGACGAAAGGAAATAGCCGTGGGTAGAGACCGTGAGCTTCCTCCGCCGCTCGAGATGCTGTGCCTGAACGCCCTCTGGGACATCTCCGAGGGCAATGTTGAAGACGTTCGCAAGGTGATTTCGCAAACGAGACCACTCGCGTACACGACCGTGCTTACTCTGCTGGACCGTCTGGCCCGGCGGGGAGCCGTTTCCCGACGCAAGGAGGGCCGCGGCTTCCGCTATCAGCCGACGGTGGAAAGGGACAAGCTGCGGCGGCTCGCCCTGAAGCAGTTCCTCGAATATCACTTCGACGGCTCTGCGGCCAAGTTGAAGATATTTCTGGAACAGCCAGTGGCGGATTCGGCGTCACCCGGTGAGACCGGAAGACCGTTCGCCATGGCGATTGCGCTTCCGGAAAGTCCCGTCGGGCCGGCCATCGACGAAGAGTGAGGATTCTCGTCCGCGCGGCGAACTGGATCGGGGATGCGGTAATGTCGCTTCCCGCCGTTCGTGCGATCCGCGGACGATTTCCCGACGCCGCCATTCACGTGCTCGCAAGGCCGTGGGTGGCAGCTCTGTATGAGCGCGAAGGCTCGATCGACCAGATTATTGCGCTCGAAGGAAAGCCGGGCGGTCGGGACCTGCGCGAGAAATGGCACGCCGTGCAGCATCTTCGCGATGAACGATACGACGTCGCGATCCTGTTGCCAAACTCCTTCGAAAGCGCGGCCCTGGTATGGCTGGCCGGCATCACCGAGCGGATCGGCTATGCCCGCGACGGTCGTTCTCCCCTCCTGACGCTTGCGCCTTCTCCTCCAAAGCGCGGAGAAATTCCGAAACACGAGCGCTATTACTATCTCGAACTGCTGCGCCGGGCGGAAATAATCTCTTCCCTGCCGGACGTGCCGGAGATACGATTCGATCGCATTGATGAGGCAGGCGCGCGAGGGGAGCAACTGCTAAAAGCGGAGGGTTGCGATGGAGCGGTAATCGGAGTGAGCCCGGGCGCTGCATACGGCGGCGCGAAGCGCTGGCCTGCCGAGCGCTTCGCCGAGGCTGCAGCGCGTGTCGCCCGTGACCGGAATGCTTCCGTTGCCGTTTTCGGGTCGGCCGCAGAGCGTGAACTATGCGAAGCCGTCGCGCGCCTGACCGGCGGCGTCAATTTCGCCGGACGTACCAGCCTGCGCGACTTCATCGATATGACGGCCGCCTGTCAGTTGTTCCTGACGAACGATTCGGGCGCAATGCACATCGCCTCGGCGTCGGGCGTTCCCACCGTGACGATTTTCGGGCCCACGGACGAAGATGCCACGGGGCCTGCCGGTTCAAAAGCGATTGTGGTCCGGAACGCGGTCGAGTGCGCGCCCTGTCTGCTGCGCGAATGCCCCATCGATCATCGCTGTATGACTGGAATCACGGCAGAGGACGTCATTCAGTCGATCCGGCCCCGGCCGGAGTGAGATTTCATACGCAAGCATCCACTGAAAAGGCAGTGCCGATCGGTGGCGGCCAGGGCGCGGGCTGGACCGATACGGGAAAGCATCCGTTCGCGTATGGAGTGTGGGCGGCGCTTTATCCGCTCTCGGCCAACGAGTTTGCGATGGTGATTACAGGCGGTGGAGATAACGGGCAGGCTGGCGAATATGTTCGTTTCGGCCGGATCGAGAGCGCAACGCCGGCGCTGCGCCCCCGCTTCCATCCGATCCGCAATCCCGTAGCTAACAGCAACACCAGATTCGGGCGCTAAGCCCGAGTCTTACCGATGGTCCCGACGATCGTCGCGACGATCATCACGATGCTCCTCGCGAGCCCCCGGGCCACGCCATTCGCGCAATTCGTGGTGTTCGTTGCGGGGCGCATCGAAATGGCCTCGCGGCGCAATATACGGATGCGCATACACCCCCCGGTTCGCCCAGGTGCGTTGCCAGGGCCGGTTGTTCACGATGATTGCGTGCTCTCTCCAGCCGAAGTGGACGCCGCCCCAGCCCCAGGGAGCGAAGCCGGCTCCAATCGCGATGCCGGGGCCGAAGCGGACCACGCCTCCGACGGCAAACCCGGGCCGCGGGCGGACGTACACGACGTACGGATTGTAGTAGGGAACGTACACCACCGTGGGGTTCACCGGAAGTATCTCAATGACTCCCGGCGTATTCACGACCCGGACGTACTGGTTTGATTGCAGATACCCGTAACTGGCGGCAAGCGACCGCTGGCGCTGCACAGCATCCATTACGGCCGCGCGGCTCGCCAGGACCGCATCACCCAGTTCCTGCGTCCAGCCCATATTGCCGGCCATTTGATCGAGCACCTGCGGGAACGGCAGGAGCGAAATGACGCTCGGGTCCCATGGCAAGGCGTCCTGCTGAATGGCGCGGGCCAGCGCGTCGCCGGTCAGGTAAGCATGGTCCCGTGCCCATCCGGCGGCGTCCGGAATCTGGTTGTAATAGGTTGCCGCGGTCAGCACCTGCGCGAGCAGCGGATCCGGGTAAAGCGCGATGGGCCCGACGACCTGATCGAGTTGCTGGGGCGAGAAAGTCGGAGGCGGCGGGTTATAGTTCGGCTGCTGGCCGTAAGGCGGATAAGCCTGCGACGGATACTGTTGTTGCGGCGGATACTGGCCCGCCGGATAACCCTGTTGCGGATATTGCTGAGCCGGCGGGTAGGGCTGCTGGGGGTAGCCCTGCTCCTGCGGCGGATAACTTTGTTGCGGTGGATAAGGTTGCTGGGGCGGGTTCTGCGCGATGAGCGGCGTCATCGCCACACCGAGCACCAGTGTGATAGCCAGGGATTTCGGGCTCGTCTTCATGAGAGCGCTGCGTGCACTGCTCGGTCCAAAGGCAGTATACAGCTTTTAAAGCACTTAGCCGCCCTGCAGAGGGATGCTTCGGGGTCCGCTGCGCACCAACCCGGTGGAAATCCACCATCGGTGCTGAGTCATCAGATCTCTTCGAGGAGGTCTTCGCCGGCACGAGCCGCTTCATCCTCGATTCGCTTCCGCTCTTCGATCATGGGTATCCATTCCCGAACCAGGGATTCCGGATCGCTCGCGAGGTCGACCGGTTTTCGCCGGACCTCCCTCGCGTCGCCAAACATCACAGCCATAACCCCCTCGGGAGTCGGTTGTAGTTCCAGACGTTGTTGTCTTCCCTCGAGACGCAACACCGGTCCGATCCACGTGATGTGGACTTTCGTCCTCAGTTGAAAGCCAGCGCGGGTCGCCTGCTGCATCAGATTTTTTACGAACTCGCTGTTTTTCAACTTCTCGGCCCAGGGCGCGATGGCTCGGGCGTTATGGCGGTCCGATTCGCGCCGCCGCTGAACAGTGGAGTCCGCCTCGTCGCGCGATTCAAGCGCCTTCAGGTTGTTTTCCAGATTATCGAGAAAGCTCACTCACCCGCCAGTTTCGCTCATCCCGACGACGGAGTGTACCGTGTCCACACCTGGGTTCTGCCGAAAAGCGCTAATCCAAGGTACCCGCGCACGCTCAGCTTCTTTCCGCCATCCTCGACCGTGATTTTGCAGCGGTAACTCTCGCCGGTGTCGGGATCGACAATCGTCCCCCCGGAAAATTCGTCCCCCTTCTGGCGCATATCCCGGAGAATCACCAAACCGATAATCGGTTTGTTGCGCAGCGCGCCTGAGCAGGACTTGCAGACCTCGTGCGCTTGCTCTGGATCGAAGGCAGACACGATTTTGCCAAAATACTGCCCGTGCTCCTCGTAAATATGAACCACGCCGCGTGGTTGCCCGGTTTTATCGTCCACCGTTTTCCAGAGGCCCTGGATCCCGCCTCCGGGGCCGGCGGCCCGAGCCAGCAGGGCTACCGAGAGGAGTACGAGCATTCCGGTGAAACGTTTTCCGTGCATTGGACAATCAGTACAAATACAATAGTGCACTTGAGCTTCCAAAGGGGTATGGAATGACCCACGGGGAAACCAGACCTTTCCGATCTGGTTCGGGGGATCTGTTTAACGGCTTTTTCGGTTCCGGACGGCTTCGATCATTCGGCCGGGGCGACCTCGTGGACGGGCGCGCGCGCCGGGTGTTCGATCTGATGGGCCGCGCCTGCGACGCCGGCGTGTATCCGTATCAGCTTCCGCTCGAAAGCCGTTCCGGTCCATGGGTCCGCGCGGAAGGCCGCGACATGCTGATGCTCTCGTCATACGATTACCTGGGACTGATCGGCGATCCGCGCATCGATCAGGCGGCAATCGAAGCGGTCAGGAAATACGGCACGGGTACCGGCGGAGTCCGCATGCTGACCGGAACGGTCGATCTGCACCATCAGATGGAGCGGCGTGTCGCTGCATGGAAAGGCACGGCGGGAGCGATCACGTTCAGCTCGGGATATCTGGCGAATCTGGCCGTGATGGCCAGCCTCCTCGCCCCGCAGGACCGTGTGATTCTCGATTCGCTCGCGCACCGCAGCCTCGTCGATGCGTGCCGACTCGCCGGCGTCCCCCTGCAGCGATTTCGGCATAACGATATGGACTCGCTCGTGAGCGAGATCCAGAGCGCCGCCGGTCCGGGGCGCACGCTGATCGTCGCCGATGGCGTCTTCTCGATGGATGGCGACATCTGCCCCCTTCCCGATCTGATCGAGATCAGGAAACGCTACGGATGCTTCCTGATGATTGATGAATCGCACGCATCCGGGGTTCTTGGCGCGCATGGCCGGGGTACAGACGAGCATTTCGGAGTTTGCGCTTCGGAGGTCGATATCTGGACCGGGTCGCTTGCGAAAGCCATTCCAGCGAACGGCGGATTCGTGGCCGGGAGCGAGGAACTGGTCATTTATCTCCAGCACTCGGCCGCGCCGTTCATCTTTTCAGCGGCCTTGTGCCCGGCGGCGGTCGCTGCAGTAATTGCGGCGCTCGAGATTCTCGAGACCGAGCCGCAGCGCGTGGCGAAAATCCAGGCCAACGCTGCTTTTCTCCGTGAAGGACTGCAGGGTCTCGGCTTCGACACCGCGCGCTCGGAAACAGCAGTGATCCCGGTGATCGCGGAGAACGAAGTCTGCGCCGCGCTACTTGCCGGACGCCTGCGCGAACTGGGCGTGATAGTAACGCCTATTCTGTTCCCCGCAGTTCCGATGGGCTCGGCAAGGCTCCGCTTGTGCGTTACAGCCGCGCATTCAACGGAAGATCTGGAATTCGCGCTCGAGGCGTTTCGTAAGGCGCGGGGGTGAATCGCCGTGAGGGCCGCGGAATTGGTTCCGCGGCGCGAAAAAGACGCTGAAACTGCGTCGATTTCCAGGTTACGCTCTAAGACCCCGGTTTCGCCGAGTGCTGACCTGCTATGTAACCGCGCCACCGGCCACGGCGACAGCGACCGGGTTTCCAACTATCGACACAATCTGATAACACTTCGCCAGAACTCCGTTTTCGATTTTCAGATTCTTCGGCTGCCATGAATCATGATGCTGAAGGCGTATCGCGACGCTGTCCGCAATCGAGGCGTTGTCCGCAATCGCGCGTGGCCGCGGGAATCCCCAGATCGGATTCCACGAGTTGTGCAGGGTATCGAGCGCGTACTTCGGATCGAGAGGCAATGTGTACTGCTTCCTCAGATCCGTATTGATCGCAAGACCAAGCGCGCAGGCTTTGTCCATCATCCACGCGAGCGGGATATCCGAAAGCGCCATCGTATCGGACGCATCCTGCGGTTCTCCGCCACCAACATCGCTGTGAACGCCGCAAAACCAGACCTGCTCGACCGTTTGGCCTGGCGCGGGCGTCGAAGTCCAGAGTGTGGGCGGAAACTCGATCCGCCGTTCGTCAATCGCGAGCGCATGATACGCGTTCAGTACGTTCGGGTTCAGTGACGTATCGAGAAATCCGTAAAGAAGCGGGCTCACGCCACCGAAGATCGCGGGTATCCCGAGCGAGCCGACGGTATCCCATACGCCGAGCATTTTGATCTTCGGGGTGGCTATTTCATATTTCTGCTTCAATTGCGCAAGCAGATTCGCTCGCTGGTCCTTCTTCCGGTAAGCATCGAAGGCGGTGTCCACCATTGAGTCATCGAAGTTCTTCGTTGGCAGGCCACACGCGGCGATCATTCCGGCGATGCTTCTCGCTGTGTAAGCGCCGCGGCTGAAGCCGAAGATGAACAAGTCATCGCCTTCTTCATAAACATGCGCGATTTCCGTGTATCCCTGCTTCACCTTCGCAAACAGCCCGGTTCCGAACGCGCCGCCAAGCACCCGGTCCAGCGGAAGTCCGCTGGCGCCGACGCCGTCGTCATAGAACGCGATCTGGTCTGCGCTGGTCGCGAGCGCCTTGTAGAGCCGATAGACGTTGGTCTTGTTGCTGGTGTTATCCCAGGTGCCATCGGCGCACAGAACGATTCTCTTGCTCATGATTTTTCTCCGTCCAAACCGGCTACTTTATCGCCGCCGCAGTGGTGGTAGCGGCAGGCGATTTAAATGCATCGTCCGCCTCAGCCCCGTGGCGCGGCTTCCATTCGAGCGTGTAATACTCACCGCGATCTCTTGCCCACGGATCGAAGGCGTTCACCACCGAATCGAGTTCCGGCTGCAACTCCGGAATGTTCCTCATCAACACGCGCTTCATCGGCAGCACAGGCTGCTTGTGGCCGTTCGGCGCGCCTTTCTCCATCATTACCGGCCCTGGCCCGTTGTTATTCACCCAGTCGATGCCCAGCGTGGTGTAAAACTCCGGCCGGAAGCTCGAAGTGAAGAAGCGGTCGCTGAACAGCCGCCGCGAGGCGTTCAGGATGAATACGACAAACTGCGTCTCTGAGATGGCGAAGCCGTGCGGCCTCACCGGCTCGGCAAGATAGCCGACGACAGTATCGACGTCCTCGATATTGTCGACCATCGATCCGTTTGGATGGCCAAGGCAATCGTTGATCGGTGAATTGTCGGCATTGCGCTGCGCATCCGTAATGATCTTCGAGGCGTCGCAAGCATGCTGGCCGTATACTTCCCGCATTGTCTTCACTGTTTCTTCCTGCTCGCGCCGGTCTGGCGAAGCGGCTGGAAGCGAGTGATCGATGAAATCATCAAAGCTCGTCAGCTGACGAAGACCATATTGCCGGCGGAATTCATTGAATCGGGGAACGCCGTGTTCGCGATCGCGGATGATATCGAGGGCCAGTATGTCAACCTGCCCCGTCTTCGTATCCAGCCGCGGCAGCTTCAGGCTTTGCATGAAGACCGGCGAGTTGTGCAACTGCAGCAACCCGAGCCGCTGCCGTCCCAACGTCAGTCCCCAGTTCGCCATGCCGCGCGTCCGCATGGCGTCTGTCGCGCGCGCCTCGAAGGTATTGATCACGGCAACCTTTTCCGCAATCTTGTTCGGGTCCTTCTTCAGGTCGCGATATTCCAGCAGATCCGGCATTAGCGGGTGCAGCCGGTAGACGCTTACGAATTCCTCGGGGAAGTTGAACGGCGAGCCGAAATGGTTGACGCCGCCATTCGTGTACTCGGGCTTCGTAATGTCGTACCCGTGCACCTTGCTGCCGATTCCAAAGATTCCCGGCCCGGACGCGAATACCGAATACCATTGCGTCGCTTTCGTCGCGTCTTTCGATTTGCCGAAGTTGCTCACGATGATGTTGCTGAGCGCCTTCGAGACGTCCGGATCGCCTGTGCCGAGCAGCCCATTCCAGTTGCCGTTCATACCCTTATAGAGCGGCTCGCCGTAAAGCAACTGCGGCGTCCATTCCGTGGTGTGGATCTTCGCGATCTCCGCCGCCACCACGAGCCGGGCAGCCGCAAACAAGTCATCGGGCGTTACATCCTTGTAGCGGATTACTTTCTTCGGGTTCGCCGGATTACGCAGTCCGCAATCCGCGTTCGGCGTCTTCGCGGCCACGCGCCGGAATTCGTCGACGAACGAATTGTGCTCTCGCGTAAAGAGATTGTGCAGGAAACTGAGCCCGACCGTCCAGTTATCCGGAAACGCAGCCGATTCCTGCCCCGCCCATTGGGGGTTCTTCGGATCATCTGCCGTGAGCACCGGCAAATATCCGCCGTTCTGGCCTGCGACGGGTTCGAGCAGAAGCTTCGCCGGATCCTTCGGGTCGCGCTTTACGCGGCGCACCGAAGTATCGTCATATCCATAGATCTGCGACGCGTCCCACCACGCCGTGTTCTTGTTGGCCATGACCTTCGGCGCGCGGGTCAGGTACTGATGCCCATCTTTCGTAAACGTGCCGGGCGCTGAATCGTCCGCGACGTAGCCCTTATCGATCTGGTCGTCCGGACGGCAGCCGAGCTCTTTCACCTGATCCGGAGTCAGCGGCGTTGGCAAGCCGTTCACCAACTGCGAGTCGCATCCGGTCTTCATCATCTCCGGCGCGTTATGGCCTTCCTCCATGTGCGAAAACCAGTCGTGCGTCATGAACTGGATCCAATAGGCCGCCAGCACGTTGAAGAACGACGCCTTTTTGTAATCGCAGTTCGCGCTCACTGAATTGCCGGGCAGGCCGAAGCCGTTGCCGCACGCTGCAGGATCGGACTGGATGCGCGTGAGCAAGCGCCGGCTGATCACCTGTGGATCGGGCTGAAGCAGCGCCAGCCGGCCGCCATGGCGGTTACGCGTAAAAACCGCCGGCGACGATTCAGGGAATGCGCTTTCAAATTCGACGTTTCGGGCGAACAATGTCCCGCTTGAACCCATAGCCGGGTTGAGTACGTCGTTACAGATACCGGTCGTCGTCCGGCCGCGAATGAGGCTGCCTTTGCATTCCTGCGGGCCATCGCCGCCCACCTGGCTGAAAGCAGGATTATCGGGCTTGAGGCGCATTTCGGGCCAGACCTTCAGCGCGGGTCCGGGCGTGCCGTCGTGCCCGTTTATGAACTGCTCATAAGTGCCGGAGTTGTCAAACAGGTTGAACTTAATCAGCTCGACGCGCTGGAACTCGAGGTCGATAAGAGCGCCGGCCACGCCTCGCGCGGTTACAGCTTTGCTCACCACAGGAGCGAGTTTCGGCAGCGAAGAATCATCGCCGGTTCCCCAATAGTTCGACCAATCGACCCACGGCGTATCGCGAAATTGCATCGCGCGGTCTCCGCCGCGGCAGAGCGCGTTGGCTTCGGATACCTTGCCTTCAAAGCGGACGTCTCGCGTCGGCGCGATCTTGCGGAAGCCCGCCAGAACTGCATCAGCGCAAGCCTTCACCGCATCAGCTTCCTGCTTTTGAGGAGACGGCTGGCCATCAGCGGCCAGCGCGAGCGACGCTGCAAGCAGCGCGATACCGAATGCTTTCATCGGGTCCTTTCCGTTTGTTTCGGACGCACGGCTTGCCGGAATCCGACTCAGTGCAGCCGTCTATCCGTATATGTGAACCAGAACAATCGATCGTTTCAGCCGCCGATACGCGGTTTGAGGCGCCTGACCAGTCGAATCAGTTTACAGGAATTTCGTCTCGCAGGAAAAGGAGCCAAAAGCTCTGGTACCTGAATACTACGGCCGTTCCCGATCCTGCATGCCTGGTAAAGCGTGGATTGTGGATGAGTAACCAGGGGCAAGAGAGGATGGAAAGCATGGGAACCTATCCTGCCGCGCGCGCTGTCGCCACCAGAGTGCTGCATCGTCTGCAGCGCCACCCGGCGCAAGGCTCGCAGTCGCATCCTGCGGAAAAGATGGCGCCAATTCCTGCGGTTGATGTGATCGAAGCCATGGTGGAGGCCGGTTTTTGGGCAAGCCTTCGGCGTGAAGAGGGGCGCACGCCGTTGCTATCGCTGGCGTTTGTCGGACTCCGACAGGCGCCCGGCGCGCTCGTGCTCGAGCACGCAGTAGAACTGTCGCCGGAACCGTTAACACGCCTGGCTCCGGCAGTTGAGCGCCCGGGCATTCATCTGGGCGTTTGGGAGCAGGAGGGCGCATTGAGGGTGTGGGGCGCTACCCGCACTCTGCCGCATGGCTGCTTCGTCCTCGAGGTGATCGCCCCGGGTTTTCTCGTCCTGAAACAGAGCCCGCCAGATACGGCCGGCAAGTTCGTGAACCTCGCGGTCGTACAGGGAAATGACATCAGGATTATCGGCCAGGAGATGCCGCCGGATGGTCCGGCGCTGATGAGATCGCTGTTTGAGTTCGAACCGCCGTATCCCGGGGCCGCCTCTGCGAATGTGCTGATCCAGTTGGCGGCGTCGATGCGCGCTCATGGACATGGCGGCGCTCTGCTCGTGGTACCGGCGAATACGAACGAATGGCGGGAGTCCATAGCAGGCCCGGTTCTCTATTCGCTTTCACCGCCGTCCAGCATCCTCGCGGACCTGATGAGCGCGCGGGAGGACACAATGAGCACGAGACCGTGGCAGGATGCGCTCGACCGCGCGGTGGAGGCCGTGGCGGGCCTGACCGCCGTCGACGGAGCTACGATCCTGAGCGACCGGTATGAGTTACTCGCCTTCGGCGCGAAGATCGTCCGTAGACGCGGAAGTCCCCTCGTAAGCAGGATCGTGATGATGGAGCCGGTCGAAGACTCGAAACCCGAAAGTATGGAGCCGACGCAGCTCGGAGGAACGCGGCATCTTTCCGCAGCGCAGTTCGCCTGCGATCAGAGGGACTCGGTCGCATTGGTCGCATCGCAGGACGGACGCTTTACGGTTCTTGCGTGGTGCTCGAGCGAGCAGGTTGTACAGGCGCATCGGATCGAGACCCTGCTGTTTTGACGCGGACAGATGCTCTCAGAACTGATTCCTGCGGTGTCGTGCGGACCGGGTGCGCGGGATTATTGTGGCGTGGCCGGGGCTTTGGGTGGCGGTGGCAGTTTCGCTAATTCTGACTTCATCCGGGAGAAGTCGCCGGTTTGCCAGGTATAGCTTCGCTGCGGCAATGTCTCCATTTCAGCCTGAATCGCCTTCTCGCGGTTCCCGGGATTTGGGTGGTCAGAAAGGAGTTGAGGAGGATGAGGACCGGCCGAAAGCTTTTCGAAGAAGCGCGCCATCTCAATTGGGTTATAGCCGGCTGCGGCCATCAGGTGCGATCCCAGAGCATCGGCCTCGCTTTCGGCGTCGCGCGAGAATTTCAGGATGACTGATTTCGCGCCCAAACCCAGACCCATATTGGCGAGTTTGCCCGCGATGCTGTTTTCTCCAATGACAGCGCCGGCAAGCAGCGCCGGCAACTGAACGAAATTCGCTTTTGTCGCCTCATGAGTGCCGTGCCGCAGGATGACGTGGGACATCTCATGCCCCATCACGCCGGCAAGCTGCGCCTCGTTGTCACAGGCTTTGAGCAAACCGGTATAGATGAACATGGGACCACCCGGTAAAGCGAAGGCGTTGATTTCCCCGACGTTCAAAACCGTGAAACTGAACTCAAATCCGCTTTCCCTGGCTTCAGGTTGTTCGGCCAGGCGGTTGCCGACACGGCGGACATAGTCCTGAAGAAACTGGTTATTCACGGCCTGGTACTGCTCGCGCACTTGTTTTGCGTTCGCCTGGCCCAGTTGAATGTCCTGTTGTTTGGAGAACATGTTATATCCGGGCCTGATCGGTTCGCCTGGCTTTCGGGCCAGGGCCGCTGCGACTAAGAGAGTCGCGAAGATCCCCGGAATTCGCGCGCTTCGTGACATCACAAACCTCCCCGAACTACATCGAATCTGCCTTCATCATAGGCCACAGCGCAGGCTCGAAAACTTCGGCGTCACGTCTCTGAGCGCGAACGAAAATTGATTTGTATTTGCAGCAGCCATGATCATGGTCGCGTGGAAAAAGCGTCCCCAACGGCCGGTAGCGCCGATTGACAGGTCAGAAATTTTCGTTGTGCGCTGGCGGGCGGGAAGCGCCTCGGGAATTACGGCCGATCTGTCCTGCACCCCAGCCGAAGCTGAGCCCTGGAACACCGCCCGCTACTTCGCGGGCGCTTCCGGCAAATTAGCCGGCAGTTCCGGCGTCCGCGCTGTTTTTCCGGATTTCGCCTCGGCCAGCGTGATGTGGTTGGCTTCGAGCGTCATTCCTGTCATCTGATCGAGCGCGATCTTAGCCCCCTGCCACGTCACCTCGGCGTCCAGTTGGCTCGCCTGCGCGGCCAGCAGGTCCCGCTGCTGCGCCGCCACATTCGACGACATCGATTCTCCTGCTGCGAACTTCTTCTGCTCCGCCTCGAGCAGCTTCCCCGAAAGGATGCGGCTCTCGACCGCAGCTTCGTATCGGGCGCGCGCCTGCCGCATCGCGACATAGGCGTTCATCACATCCACTTCAGCCTGATGTGAATCTTTCGCGACGCTCAACTGCTGCTGGCGAAGGCTGAGCTGATCGACCCCGTAATCGGCCTGCGCCTGGCGGTTGTTGAACGGAACTCTGAAAAATACTCCGGCGCTCTGGCTCGGAAAATTACGGCGAAAGATCTGCCCCAGGGCCGTGCCGGTTCCGCCAACGAAATAGGCGTCGGGCGGCCGCACGCCGCCTACTCCACTCGGCACCGCCTTCGGCTTTCCAGCGAGTCCCGCGTTGCACGTGGAGGCGAGACCCACGGCGAGCGGAAGCAGACCGCTTTTCGTGCCGCGGTCCGATACCTCAGTCGCCTTCAGATTTTCCTTCTGGGCCAGCAGATCACTCCGATTCGCCATTGCGCGTTTAATCAGATCTTCCACCGGCGGAAGGTTGTCCTGAGCCGGCACCACAATCCGATCGAGCGGAATGATCCGGGTTTCGGCAATCACGGGATCGCCGATTCCCGTTCGGCTGATCAGATTCTTCAGCGTCAGCTCGTCCTGCCGCATGGCCGATTGCGAATTCACGAGACTCTGCCGCGCCGCCGCGAGCTGGTTCTGAGCGGTCGTCACGTCGAGTTGCGCGAGCGCGCCCAGTTCCAGACGGCGCGAGTTCTCCCGAACCGTCGTGTCCGCCGTTTCCACCGCCTGCTGCTTCGCGCGCAGATCTTCGAAATCTCCGGCGAGCTGATAATAGGCATTCAGCACGTTTGTAATCACGCCCGAAACACTCGTCTTGAAATTTAAGTCGGACGAGTTCAGGTTCATCTTCGCGACCTCGATCGATCGTTCATTCACCTTGATCCCAAACCCCGAGAGCAGATTGTGCTGAATCGAGAACGAGAGACTCGGCGCGACGGAAGGATTCAAATTGTCCGTAGGCGCGTTCTCACTCAGGTAGTGATCGTTGTAGCTGATATTGATGGTTCCGCCGGTCAGAAATCCCTGCTGATACGAGCCCAGATAGACTTTCTGATTCAGAATCAGATTCGTGGTGCGGCTCTGAATGGAATTCGATTGCGGAATGCTGCGGTGGCTGAAGGTATTCGCCTCCTGAATCGAGGGATCGAGAGTGGGCGTTACCGGACCGATCTGCGTCACGGTAGTACCTGTGCTCGCGCCTACCTGCCCATTGTTTCCCGGCGCCCTCACGCCGGCCGACGCCTGGCTGCCAAGCACCCCCTGGCCGTTCGCTACCGATGTCGCCTGCGAAGCGTTATTCGGTACGCCAGGCAGCGCGCCGCCCGCTTCATAGCGCTCCAGAGTCCAGGCCAGATTAATCGGCGCGTAGCGAGCCACTGCGATATCGATGTTGTTGGCAAGCGCGAGCGCGATGGCATCCTGCGCCGTCAGGTACATGCGTCCTGCGCGAATCAGATTCGCAAAGGAACCCTGATTCGTGAGGCGCGCAGGCGGAACCTCGGGCGTCAGGTAAGGACGGATCACCACCGGCGCCTCAGGCTTTTGCGGTTCGATATCCGCCATCTGATCCTGCGCAAAAACCGGCGCGCCGAAAATGGCAGGCAGAACGCCTGCGGTAATGAGAAGCAGCGATCGTCTCACTGTTTGCCCCCCGCGGGAATTTTCGCTCCGGGAGGAACTCGTGATTTGCCCGCCTTCGCTTCCTCTATCGTGATCTGATTGGCTTCGAGCGTGTTTCCAATCGCCTGATCGTAACTAATGCGCGCGTGGCTGTAGTTCGCGAGAGCTTCCATCTCAGAGCTTTGCGCCGACGAAAGGTCCCGCTGATCCTGCACGACCTGATAGGAGGTCGTGGCGCCGAGTTGGAATTTTTTCTCGTCGCCGTCGAATGTCGCCCTGGAAAGAATTCGCGCCTGCACGGCCGCATCCAGCCGCGCCCGCGCCTGCTGCAGCCCGACGATCGCGTTCTGCACGTCCAGTCGAACCTGGTTCACCTGCTTCTGCAGATCGAGTTCGCTCTGGCGAATATCGATCACGCTGGTCACGTAGTCGGATTGCGCGGCCCGGTTGCGCAGCGGGATGTTGAGGGAGATTCCGGCCGAATAGTTGGGGAAGTTGCGGCGGAATACCTGGGCAACCAGGTTCGAATACCCGCCCGCGAAATAACCTATACCCGGCGATTGCATGCCGAACTCCGTCGCGCTGCCCGTCAGCCCGTTATTAGTCACCTCGGCAAACGCCTGCAGGGTCGGACGCAGTTCATTTCGAATGCCGACGAGGCCAGTCTTCTTGGAATCGATGTTCAACCGCGCCTGCTCGAGTTCCGGCCGCTTCTGAAGCGCCGAGGCGACCGCCTGTTCGATCGAGGGGAGATTCTCGCTGGACGGCGCGGTCATACGGTCAAGCGGAACGATATGAATGTTTTCGAGTTCCGGGCTCGCGATGCCCGAACGGCTCAGCGCGTTCTTCAGAATCGCTTCCTGCTGAATCAGATTGGTCTGCGCAATCAACAGATCCTGTTTGGCCGTATAAAGCTGCGATTGCGCGCGTGTCACTTCGATCTCGGCCAGAGTGCCCAACCGAACCTGCTCGCGGTTATTGTCAAGCAATTGCTGCGCAACGCGCACCTCTTCGTTTCGTGACTGCAGTTCCTGGTTGTATGCCACCAGATCCCAGTACAGATTCAGCACCGAAGAAATCGTGGTCGCGACCTGTTGTTTGAACTGCAGATCCGTCACCTTCATATTGTTTTTCTGGATCCGGATGTTGCGCCCGTTGACCGCAGAGCCGAAACCCTGCAGCAGATTTTGCGTGACCTGCAGATCGAGGTAACCGTTCTGAAACGGATTCAGGCTGAACAGATCGCTGTTGATTTTCGTGTACTGGCTGGCCCACGTAACCTGCGCCGAAGTGCCGGTCAGCCAGTTCTGCGAATACTGAAACTGATACGTGTGCAGATCTTCGATTTCTTCATTAGTTCCGATGAGAAACGTGTTGCTCTGCGGGCTCGTAACGTGCTGCCACTGCGCAAAAACCGAGAACGCCGGGTCGAGCGACGGCGGTTGCGGCCCGAGCTGGGTGACGATGCCGCCGCTCGAACTCACGCCCGTTCCCGCCGTGGAAGATAGCCCATTGGTGTTCACGCTCACGCCCTGAAGGTTCACGCTGGTGGGTCCGGCCGACACACCGAGACCCACGGTTCGCAACAGTCCGCCCGCCTCGGCGCGCCGCAGGATTTCGCGCGCGAGCAGCGGGCCGTAGCGCTGGATTTCAATGTCGATGTTGTTCTCGAGCGCGAGCGCGACGACATCCTGCGCGGTCAGATAAAGATTGCCGGCGCGAATCATGGAATCGAGCCGCGATGAGTTGGCCAGATTCACCGGAGGGACATACCGGGCCTGGTACGGGTGGGTGACCCATCCGAGTTTCCCATGCGCCGGTTCTATGCGCACGCTCCCTTCGGCCTGAGCTGCTGCGGCAGGGAGCGCGAAAACCGCCACGCAAAAAACGGCGAGGAAATGGATGAACCGCTCCATCGACGGTCCGCACACGCCCGCCGTACGATTGCACAGAGTCATTCTTCTTACATTAACGGGCGGGCACGCGCTGTAGTTCGAGAAGAATGCTTCGTGCGCGCGGCAACAAACAGGCGCGTTACCGGTTCCGCGGGACAATCTGGATCTGGTAGAGCTTCGGCCAGAGTTTGCCGGTTACAAATAACCGCTTTGTTCGCGCATCATATGCGATCCCGTTCAGTACGGCGTCCGGGCTCGAGCGGAATACCGGGGGCAGCATGCCCGCACAGTCGATCCAGCCGGCGATCTGCCCGGTCGCGGGCGAAATGCGGGCGATCCGGTCCGTCTGCCACACATTCGCCAGGATCTCGCCGTTCACCCATTCGAGTTCGTTCAGCTCATTAACCGGCGCCCCCCCGTCTCGCACCTGGATTCGCCGCTTTTCCGCAAACGTACGCGGATCGAGAACGCGGATGGCCGCGCTGCCGTCACTCATGTAGATCTGGCGGCCATCGTTCGTCAGACCCCAGCCTTCGCCCGGGTAGCTGAACCGCCGCTCGACGCGAAAACCGGCGCGGCTATATACGAAACCGATATGCGACTGCCAGGTAAGCTGGAAAATCTCCCGGCCGAGCACCGTAATCCCCTCGCCAAAATAATCCGGCGAGAGACTTGTCTGCTGCAGAACCTCGCCCGTCTCGAGGCGCTCTTTCCGTAACGACGATCGGCCGTTCAGACCGGTCCCTTCGTATAAGAAGCCGTCCCGGTATTCCAGCCCCTGCGTGAACGCCTTCGGGTCATGTGGGTAATCGCGAACGATTTTGTACGTAAATACCGGCGCGGCGACTCCCGATGCCCCTGCGCCCAGCAAAGCCGCGGCCGCGAGCCAGCGCGCCAGCGAACGCGTCAAGCCGTGCGGCTCCAGGTTTCCGGCAGCAGCCGATCGATTTCCGCCATATCTTCGGGAGAAACCGTCCAGCTTACCGCTTCCGCATTCGCGCGGACCTGTTCCGGCGTTCTTGCGCCCGCAATCACCGACGCGACGGGCCTCCGCGCCAGCAACCATCCGAACGCGAGCTCGAGCAGCGAGTGCCCGCGGGAAGCCGCAAAGTCGATCAGCGTTTCCACCAGCTGAAGATTCTCCTCAGTGAAGACCTTCGGACCGAAACCTGCTGTCGCGCGGCTGTCCACGGGGGGCGCCTGACCGCGCCGGTATTTGCCCGTCAGCAGACCATTCGCCAGCGGAAAATACGGAATAAACGCGATCCCTCTCCGCTCGCATTCCTGGAGCACGCCGTTTTCCGGATCGCGATGCAGCATGCTGTAGTGATTCTGCACGCTGACGAAGCGTGCCGCTCCCGGTCGAACCGCCTCCTCGGCCTCCTGAATCTGTTCGGCCGAAAAGTTCGAGCAGCCGATCTCCCGCACCTTTCCCGCCTTCACCAGATCATCCAGAGCCCCCAGAGTATCGTTGATGGGCGTCGATGGGTCGGGCTGATGCAGTTGATATAAATCGATGCGATCCGTCCGCAAGCGGCGAAGGCTGTCTTCGATCGCGCGCCGGATGTATTCCGGCTTTCCGCCCTGCCGGCCTTCGCCCATACTCATGCCGAACTTTGTCGCCAGCACCACGCGATTCCGCCGGCTCCCCAGCGTTCGTCCAAGGAACTCTTCGCTTTCGCCGCGACCGTAAATGTCCGCAGTGTCGAAGAAGTTCATTCCGGAATCGAGAGCCGCGTCAACAACGCGCGCGGTACCCGCCTCGTCGATTCTCCAGCCGAAATTATTGCAACCGAGGCCCGCGACGGAGACCTCGAGTGAGCCAATTCTGCACGTTTGCATGTGAATCAGAACTTTCCTGCATCCTTTTTTCGCAACTCGCGTTACCGCGACACTCGCAAAGCAGCTCGCGGCCACACGCCTTTAGGTCGCATTTAGATGACCAGACCTGCTACATAGCGGGTCGAAAAACAAGATGGTCCCAAAACCCGTGGCGTTTCTCGCCGTCCGTTAAACTCGAATAGTGGCGGCCAATCTCCTGCCTGCTTCGGGAACGGTCGGCGAGCTGGCCGCGCTTTCCGGTATCCGCGAGGCCCTCCAGTGGTTCACGCGCGAAAAGCAGTGGGTGAACGATATTCACCTGCAGCTTTGCCGTATTCCTGCGCCAACATTCATGGAGCAGCAGCGCGCCGAATGGATAGCCGCGCAGTTTCGCGCGCTGGGGTGGCACGCCGGAATCGATCGCGCAGGCAATGTTCTGGCCTCGCTCGAGTCCAATCCTCCCGGACCTCTGGTGGCCATTACTGCGCATCTGGATAC
>Ga0070680_100000641_pt1 | contig 24333 bp, 25 predicted proteins | sample KBSC73BmetaG_FD_64672 | JGI IMG/M metagenome (GOLD analysis project Ga0070680, IMG submission 64672) | Corn rhizosphere microbial communities from Kellogg Biological Station, Michigan, USA - KBS C7-3B metaG | ecosystem: Host-associated > Plants > Roots > Rhizosphere | place: USA: Michigan...
GCCCGACGGATCCCACATCGGCCACGCATGGCGCGACGGATCCGAGACAAGGCGCACGTAGCCCGTCGGCTGGTCGATCGTCTTCAGCCACAGCTGCGCCTGGTCGATGTGCGAGCTTCCGTGCCGCCACCATTGGCTGCCGCTGATCCCGAAGGCCGCGAAGACGACCTTGTCGCCCGCCGGCGACGGAGCGGATTCGAACTCGTTCAGATAGCGCTCGGCGCTGATTTCGCCCGGCGTGCCGCCGGTCGCGGCAACGCGCATGATGTCGGTGCGGCGCCCGACGTCGTTGCCGCTGGTCGTGAAATAGATCCACCGCCCGTCGTTCGACCAGCCGTCGAGCTGCTCATTGGCTTCGGCATAGGTCAGCCGGCTGATCGCCCCGCTGCCGAGGTCGAGCACGTAGATGTTGCTGCTTCCGCCGCGGGTCGAGTTGAAGGCGAGCTTGCGGCCGTCGGGCGAATAGAGCGGCCGCGAATCGTCGGCGGGGCCGGAGACGAGCAAATGCGCGACGCCGCCTTGGGCGGGCGCTTCCCAGATGTCTCCGCCGGATGCGAAGGCGACCATCGACCCGTCGGGAGAAAGGCTGGGCTGCGCCAGCATCGGCCGGCCTTCGGCCGTCGGCTGCGCCTCGACAGGCGACGATGCGATCAGGCAGGCGGCGGCAGTGGACAGGGCCAAGGCCCAGAAACGACGATTCACAAGGATCCTCCCCCGAGAGAATGGACGATTGGATATCAGCTGGGTTGACCGCCGCAATCCGCTCCGTCGAGGAGACAGCCGTCTTAGTCGAAATGAAGGCGGCGGTAGCTGCCGCGGAAATAGAGCAACGGGTCCATGCTCGCGTCGAAGCTCGCCTTCACGACTTCGCCGATCAGCATGTGATGGTCGCCGCCGTCGTGGACCGCGTGACGCTTGCACTCGAACACGCCGAGCGAATCCCCGAGGATCGGCGCGCCGGCCTCCCCGCAAGCCCACGGAGTCGTTCCGAACCGGTCCTCGTCGCGCGTCGAAAAGCGGATCGACGCGGGTTGCTGTCCCGTCTGCAGCACATTGACGGCGAAGTGCGAGGCGGCGACCAGCGCCTCGGCGCTCGACGCCTTTTTGTCGATGCAGACGAGCAGCAGTGGCGGCTTCAGCGAAACCGAGGTGAAGCTGTTGACCGTGAGCCCGGCCGGTGAACCGTCCGGCTTCAGGCAGGTGACGACCGTGACGCCGGTGGCGAAACAGCCGAGCGCGTCGCGAAGGGTGCGCGGATCGTGGCCGCTGCGATATTCGCCTTTCGTCGTCTCCGCCATGCGGTTCGCTATAGCCGTCTCGACTGTCATTGCGAGGCGCGATAGCTGGGGCCCGCAAGCAGAGAGGGACTTCAAATGAACCGAGTGGCGCATGCGATCGCGGCGATGGGCTTGTTGGCGGCGGCGTCGGTCGTCGGCGCGGCGGCCCCGGCACCCGACCCGAACCTCTACCTCGAGCAGATCGACGGCGCCCGTGCGCTCGCCAAGGTGAAGGGCTGGAACGCGGCGACTCTCGCGGCGCTGGAGAAGCAGCCCGGCTTCGCCGATTACCGTTCGAGGGCGCTCGCGCTCCTCTCGACAAACCAGAAGATCGCCGAGCCCGACCAGATCCTCGGCGACAAGGTTCTCAATTTCTGGAAGGACGAGCAGCATCCGCGCGGCATCTGGCGCGTCTCGCCGCTTGCCGACTTCGCCGCCGGTCATCCGCAGTGGCGGACGCTGATCGACATCGACGCGATGAGCGCCGCCGACAACAAGAAATGGGTGTTCAAGGGCGCGACCTGCCTCTCGCCCGCTTACGTCGATTGCATGGTCAGCCTGTCGAACGGCGGCGGCGATGCGGTCGAAGTGCGCGAGTTCGACCTCGACAAGGCAGCGTTCATTCCCAATGGCTTCTTCATTCCGAATGCGAAGAACGAAGTGTCCTGGGCAGGTCCAGACGCTCTGTTCGTCGGCACCGACTTCGGCCCCGGGACCCTCACCGACTCGGGCTATGCGCGGATCGTCAAGCTGTGGAAGCGCGGAACGCCGCTCGCCGCCGCGACGCAGCTCGCCGAAGGTCAGAAGGCCGACGTCTCGGTCAATGCGCGAAGCCTCGTCGACGGCAACCGGACCTGGCCGGTCGTCACACGCGCGGTTGATTTCTATCACCATATCGTTTGGCACATCGCGCCCGAGGGCCACCTCGTCCCGTCGCCTCTGCCGCAAGATGCGGACATCGAGGACGTGCTCGACGGCCGGGTCATCGCCTCGCTGAAGACGGCGTGGCAGGGTCATCCTGCGGGCGCGCTCGTCGCTTATTCGATCCCCGATCTGCTCGCCGGCCGGACTCCCGCGATAGAGACCGTCTTCGTCCCCAACGAGCACCAGGCGGTCGAGCAGGTTTCGGCCAGCCGCTCCAAGCTGTGGGTCAAATATCTCGACGACGTCTCGGGCCGGCTCGCCGCGCTGACCCGCGCGCCCGACGGCACGTGGACCAGCACTCCGGTTGCGCTGCCGGACAAGTCGACGATCCACCTCAATGCGACCGCATCGAATTCCGACCTCGCGTTCGCCACCGTCGAAGGCATGCTCACGCCGCCGACCCTGTTCCGTGCCGAACCTGCCGCAGCGCCGGCCGTCGTCCAGTCGCTCCCCGCCCAGTTCGACGCGTCGAACATGATCGTCGAGCAGCATTTCGCGACCTCGAAGGACGGTACGAAAATTCCGTATTTCCTCGTCCGCCGGAAGGACGTGAGCGGCCCGGTCCCCGTGCTCATGCACGCTTATGGCGGCTTCGAGCTCGCGCAGACTCCGACCTACATGGTGACCGAGCCCTACCGCTCGGGCCCGCTCGCGCTCTTCTGGGTGCAGCAGGGCAATGTCTACGTCCTCGCCAACATCCGCGGCGGCGGCGAATATGGCCCGCGCTGGCATCATGCGACGATGCGCGAGAAGCACCAGAACGCGTTCGACGACGTGTTCGGCGTCGCTCAGGACCTGATCGATCGCGGCGTCACGCAAAAGGGCCGCATCGCCATTTCCGGCCGCTCGAACGGCGGGCTGATGGCGGCCGCCTCGATCACCGAGCGCCCGGACCTGTTCGGCGGCGCGATCATTGGCTCGCCGCTGATCGACATGAAGCGCTATTCGCACCTGCTCGCGGGCGCCTCGTGGATGGGCGAATACGGCAATCCCGACGTCCCCGCCGACTGGGCGTTCATCAGCAAATATTCGCCCTACCAGAACCTCAAATGCGGCGTTCACTACCCGGTGCCGTTCATCTACACCTCGACGCGTGACGACCGCGTCCATCCCGGCCACGCGCGCAAGTTCGCGGCCAGGCTCGAGCAATGCGGCGACCGGTTCTTCTACGACGAGGCGATCGAGGGCGGCCATGAAGCCGGCGTCGTCCCGGCCGAAGACGCGGAGCGCGTCGCGCTCGAGGCGGTGTACCTCAACATGGTCCTGCCGCGCAGTCGTGCGGTGGCGGCGACCGAGCGGGGCTTCTAGAGCGCGAGCAGCTCTTCGGGCGTCAGGCCCATCACTTCGCCGACCGTGGTCTCCAGCGACTGCGAGACGAGGTAGCGCGGCTGGAACGCGTCATGTTTGTACGGCGTGTTGACGGCTCGCTCGACGGAGAAGGGCAGGCGCTCGACGCGATCGCTCTCCAGGCTGAAGTGCGCCTCGCCGAAACTCGAAGCGAGTCCTGCGCCGAGGATCTTGAGCTCGCCATGCTCCATCGCGAGGCCGAACTCGACGCTGTGCCAGTAAAGCCGCGCGGCCTTGTGCCCCTGCTCCGCGGCGATCGCGGCTGAGCCCAGTTCGCCGATGTGCCGCGTCATCTCGGCATAGTCGTGGTGCGCGAGCATCGGGATATGCCCGAACATGTCGTGGAAGCAGTCCGGCGCCTCGAGGTAGTCGAGCTGGTCGCGCGTGCGGATGAAATTGCCGACCGGGAAGACGCGCTCTGACAGCATCGCGAAGAAGATGTCGTCGGGCACGAGCCCCGGAACCGCGACCGTTCGCCAGCCCGTCCGCGGCTCGAGGATCGCATTCAGCCCTTCGACGTCAGGAACGCCCGGGTGGGAGAGCTTCAGAAGGTCGATGCCGTCGAGGAACGCCGAGACCACTCGGCTTCCGAGCAGCTCCACCTGGCGCGCGAACAGCAGGTCCCACACCGTATGATCGTCGGCAGTGAAGCTTTCCCAGCATTGCGGGACCACATATTCGCTCCAGCTCCGCGCGGGCTGGTCCGTGGCGATCCTCTCTTGCAGCATTTTTCGTCGTTCCTTTGCTTGGCCAATAAAAAACCCGCCGAGCTTGGCGCTGGCGGGTCCGGAGGCTGGTGATCTGTCGCTTAGGCGCGCGTCAGCTCGTTCCAGCCTCCCGCGAATAATAATAGCCCGCCGGCGCGGCCGCAGCGGCGCGCATCACGTCAGCAAGGGCGAGCAAGCACTTCATCGCTGTTCTTATCTCAGCTTTCGCCTGAACGATCAATGTCGCTCAAGGATGCACGTCACATGTGGTTGGAAACGTTGTTGAACATCGTGTTCACTTTGTCGCCGAGGTTCGTCATGGCGGCCAGAGCGGCGATGGAGATCAGCGCACCGACCAGCGCATATTCGATCGCAGTGGCACCGCGTTCGCTCAGGATAATTCGCGTTAACCTGCGCATTGCCCACTCCTTGGTTAACAACGCCGCGCACCGCGAGCGTCTGTGTGGGCGCATTTTCCTCTCACACGGCCTGCCAAACCCTTCCCGAACATAGTTAACCGAACCGGCCTTCGCGGATCGCGCCAGGGGGCTGGTAAACGGATTGGCAACCATGTTTTGCGAAGCTGTTCTTAACCCGGATCGATCAAACGGAGCGGGGCGGGGCGTCGCACAGTGGGAGCCGTGAATGCCGAGTTTCGGACGTAGAGTTGATGGGCCGGCCGGCCGCCGTCGCGCTCAGCGCGAAGAAGTGGTCCTTGCCGGCTCCGCCTTGACCCTGGGCGCGTCGCGATCCGTCGTCGTCACCGACGTTTCGCCTTCGGGAGCCAAGCTCCTCGGCCGCAGGCTGCCCCAGGCCGGGACGGACGTCCTCTTGACCGTCGGCAATGTCGAGCTGTTCGCGAAGATCGCCTGGCTCGGGCACGACGAATGCGGGATTTCCTTCGAATCGCCGCTGGGACCGCAGCTCACCGACCACCTCAAGCGTGAGGGCCGCTGGGCCAAGGTGATGGGAATCCCGGCTCCCTAGTCGCCGATGAGGCGGTTGATCGCCTCCGCCAGCTTCATGTCCCGCTCGGTAACGCCGCCCGCGTCGTGGCTCGTCAGCCGGAAATCGACGCGGTTCCACACGCTCGTGAATTCGGGATGGTGGTCGGCCTTCTCGGCATAGAGGGCGACGCGGGCGAGGAATCCGAAGGCCTCGCTGAAATCCTTGAAGGTGCAGGTGCGGCTAAGCGCCTTGCCGCCCTCCTCGAAAGTCCAGCCGCTGGGAGCGTCCATCGCGATTCTCCTGTCCTACACGCAGTTTGACCGTTACACCTGCGAACCATGCGCCGGCACGCATTCTCTTGTCGCGCACAAGTCGCCGCGCCGCCGCTTAAGTTCACGAAAAACGGCCACGCACCGCGTGTCATTAGTGACCTTAAGCGCGTCCGCTGCGCTTGAAATGGCCCGATCTCAAGAGCAATTGGGCGGCAAGGAGCAAGTGATGGCGACGCAACTCGCCGGGGAAAAGTCTGTCCTCGGCCTCGACAATCCGATGGGCACCGACGGCTTTGAGTTCGTCGAATATACCGCGCCCGACACCGCCTTGCTGCGCGACCTGTTCACCAGGATGGGCTTCCCGGCGATCGCGCGGCACAAGCGCAAGGACGTGACCCTCCACCGCCAGGGCGAGATCAACTTCATCATCAACGCCGAAAGCGGCAGCTATGCCGAGCAATATGCCGCCGAGCATGGCCCGAGTGCCTGCGCCATGGCCTTCCGCGTCAAGGATTCGAAAGCGGCGTTCGAGCGTGCCGTCCGCCTGGGCGCGACGCCGGTCAAGAACGATGTCGCCCACGGCGAGATGAACATCCCCGCGATCGAAGGCATCGGCGGCTCACGGCTGTTCTTCGTCGACCGCTACGGCGAGAATGGCTCGATCTACGAGGTCGATTTCGACTTCTTTCCCGATGCCGACGAGCGGCTGAAAGAGCTCGACAGCCGCCTCACCTATATCGACCATCTGACGCACAATGTGCACCGTGGCCGGATGGCCGTGTGGGCCGACTTCTACGAGCGGCTCTTCAACTTCCGCGAGATCCGTTACTTCGACATCGAGGGCCAGCAGACCGGCCTTTTCTCCAAGGCGATGACCAGCCCGTGCGGCAAGATCCGCATCCCCCTGAACGAGAGCCAGGACGACAAAAGCCAGATCGAGGAGTTCCTGCGCGAATACAAAGGCGAGGGCATACAGCACATCGCGCTCGGCACGTCGAACATCTACGAAGCGGTCGACATCATCCGGGCCCGCGGCATCCAGTTCCAGGACACGCCCGACACTTATTACGAGGGCATCGACGAGCGCGTGACCGGCCACAGCGAGCCGACTGCGGAGCTGGAGAAGCGACGCATCCTGATCGACGGCGCGCCCACCGAGGGCCAGGGGCTGCTGCTGCAGATCTTCACCCAGAACGTGATCGGCCCGATCTTCTTCGAGATCATCCAGCGCAAGGGCAACGAGGGCTTCGGCGAGGGCAATTTCAAGGCGTTGTTCGAATCGATCGAGCTCGACCAGATGCGCCGCGGAGTGCTCGAATCCGAATGACCGAAGCGTTCGTTTGCGACTATGTGCGGACGCCGATCGGCCGCTATGGCGGAGCGCTCGCCCATGTCCGCGCCGACGACCTCGCCGCAATCCCGATCAAGGCGCTGATCGAGCGCAACCCGCAAGTCGACTGGGCCGAGCTCGACGACGTGATCCTCGGGTGCGCCAACCAGGCGGGCGAGGACAACCGCAACCTCGCGCGCATGGCGGGCCTGCTTTCCGGCCTCCCCGACAGCTCGGGCGGAGTCACCCTCAACCGCTTGTGCGGCTCGGGCCTCGACGCGGTCGCGATGGCCGCGCGCACCATTCGCGGTAGCGAGGCCGACCTGATCGTCGCCGGCGGCTCGGAAAGCATGAGCCGGGCGCCGTTCGTCGTCGCCAAGGCTACATCCGCCTTCGACCGCAACGCCGAGATGTACGACACCACCATCGGCTGGCGCTTCGTCAATCCGAAGATGAAATCGACCTACGGCGACGACACCATGCCGAGCACCGGCGAGAATGTCGCCGAGGAGTTCCAGATCAGCCGCGACGACCAGGACGCCTTCGCGCTTCGCAGCCAGGAACGGGCGGCCGCGGCCCAGGCGAATGGCCGGCTCGCCGCCGAGATCGTCGCGGTCGAGATCCCGCAGCGCAAGGGCGACGCGCTGGTGGTCGGCAAGGACGAGCACCCGCGCGCGACCAGCATGGAATCGCTGGCGAAGCTGAGGCCGATCGTTCGCCCCGACGGCACCGTCACGGCGGGCAACGCCTCGGGCGTCAACGACGGCGCAGCGGCGCTGATCATCGCATCCGAGGAAGCGGCGAAGCGCAACGGCCTGACTCCCAGGGCGCGGATCCTCGGCGCCGCGGTCGCCGGCGTCCCGCCGCGGATCATGGGCATCGGCCCGGCCCCGGCGAGCGAGAAGCTCATGAAGCGCCTCGGCCTCAAGATCGGCGACTTCGACACGATCGAATTGAACGAGGCCTTCGCCGCGCAAGCGCTGGCGGTCCTCCGCCAGCTCGGCCTCTCCGACGATGCCGAGCAGGTGAATCCGAACGGCGGCGCGATCGCGCTCGGCCACCCGCTCGGCATGTCCGGCGCGCGGCTCGCGCTCACCGCGACCGAGCAGCTGCAACGGAGCGGCGGCAAGCTCGCGCTCGCCACCATGTGCATCGGCGTCGGTCAGGGAATCGCGCTCGCGCTCGAACGGGTGTAAATTGCTGCGATGGCGACGGCGGTCAAAGACCTGGACGAAGCGGCGGTCATGGCCGTGCTCGAGAAGATCCCGGACCCGGAAATCCCGGTGCTGTCGATCACCGACCTCGGCATCGTTCGCGGCTTCGCCGACGATCCGCCGCGGGTCAGGATCAGCCCGACCTACACCGGCTGCCCGGCAACGATCGCGATCGAGATCATGATCCGCGAGGCGCTCGACGCTGCCGGCTTCCGCGATGTGCATATCGAGCGCGTGCTTTTCCCGCCCTGGACCACCGACTGGATCAGCCAGCGCGGCCGCGAGCGCCTGAAGGCCTATGGGATCGCGCCGCCCGACCCGTCAGCCACCGCCGAATGCCCGCTGTGCGGCTCGATCGACACCGAGGAGGTCAGCCGCTTCGGCTCGACCCCGTGCAAGGCGCAGTGGCGCTGCAAGGCCTGTTTGGAGCCGTTCGAGCGCTTCAAGTGCCACTGAGCGGTTAGGCGCTCCTCACCACTCCGCGAAGCTGCCGTCGCTGGTCCGCCAGACCGGGTTGCGCCAGCGGTGCCGATCCTTGTCGGCCTCCCGCACCGCGGCCTCGTCGATCTCCACGCCGAGGCCCGGTGCTTCCGGCACCGGCAGGAACCCGTCGATCGGAGTCAGCGCCTCCTTGTTGGTGCAGAAGTTCAGAAGGTCGTGCCCGCCCGTATTGTAATGGATGCCGAGGCTGATCTCCTGGATCGCGTGGTTGGGCGTGCAGGCGGCGACCTGCAGGCAGGCTCCGAGGGCTAGCGGCCCCAGCGGGCAATGCGGGGCCAAAGCGACATCGTAGGTTTCCGCCATCGCGGCGATCTTGCGCACCTCGAGGATCCCGCCGGCATGGCTCAGGTCCGGCTGGATGATGTCGACCGCGCCGCTTTGGAAGACGGGCTTGAATTCCCACCGCGTGTAGAGCCGTTCGCCAAGCGCGATCGGCGTCGACACCAGCCCCGCGATCTCGCGCAGCCCCACGAGGTTCTCGGACAGCAGCGGCTCTTCGATGAACAGAAGCCCCAGGGGCTCGAGCACCTTGGCGAGCTGCTTGGCCATCGGCCGGTGCACGCGGCCGTGGAAGTCGAGCCCGACGTCCATCCGCTGCGCCTTGGCGGCCTCGACGCGGCTGATCACTTCGTCGAAGGCCTTGGACGTGCCGATCCAGTCGAGCTCGGCCGTCGCATTCATCTTGACCGCGGTGAAGCCCTGGTTCTTGCGCACCTCCGCGGCAGCGGCGATCTCGTTCGGGCGGTCGCCGCCGATCCAGGCATAGGAACGGACGCGCTCGCGCACCTTGCCGCCGAGCATCTGCCACGCGGGGAGGCCGAGCGCGCGGCCTTTCAGGTCCCACAGCGCCTGCTCGAGGCCGGAGAGCGCCGACATGAGCACCGCGCCGCCGCGGTAGAAGCCGCCGCGAAAGCCGACTTGCCAGATGTCCTCGATGTTGAACGGGTCGGCGCCGATGAACCGGTCGCGATAGGCTTCGAACACGCCCTCGACCGCTTCGGCCCATCCCTCGAGGCTCGCCTCGCCCCAGCCGAACGCGCCATCGTCGCTCTCGACGCGGACGAACAGCCAGCGCGGAGGGACGAGGAAGGTCTCGATCTTCGCGATCTTGCGGCCGCTCACCCTTCCGCCTCGCTCGCCTGGGTGCCGCTGCCGCTCATCATTCGGCCCGCCGCATCGTCGTCATCATCCAGATTGTCGGTGACTTTCTTGATCGGCACCACGAGGCACACGCTCGACGCCGGAAGCACGTTGCGCCAGTCGGCGATCAGCTGCTTGTAGGCGCGCCCGACGTTCCGGATCTTCCGGTCGAGGTCGAACAGGCCGAGCGGGTTCACATTGCCGTTCTGCTCGCGAAGCGCGGTGTCCCAGTCGACCTGGTCGGTGAGGCTGTACCAGGTGAAGCCCACGGTGGGGATGCCGACGTTGCGCAGGCGGAGCACGTTGGCCCATTCCTTCCACAACCACTTGACCGCTTCGTCGCCGTGCGGCCCCTCCCACAGGTTGGTCTCGGTGTGCATCACCGGCACCCGGTAGCGGTTGTAATATTGCCGGGTGATCTCGCAGTAGCCGAAGGTCTCGCCGGCAGCGACGGTATGGCCGTCGGCGAACACGCGGTGCTCGTTGAGCTGGTAATAATCGTTGCCGAGGATGCAGTGCTGCTTCAGCCGGTGCTCGAGGAACCAGCTATATTCCTCGCGGGTCATGCCGTTATCCAACAGGAACTGGTACATGCCGCTGTCGACGCGCCGGCCGTAATTGAGGTCGAGCGACAGGAAGCGCAGCTGGTTGAGGACTTCCGCGCGCCCGATCGCCGCGGGCGAATCGGCGTGGTAATATTCCGACGATTCCGACTGGATGAAGATCGCGTCGTGGCGGCGCTTCAGGATTTCGATCATCGCCATGACATTGGCTTTGACGATATGCTTCAGCGCCGTGATGAATGAGCGGTCGTCCTTCTTCTGCTCGTTCCACCACCCGTACTTCGCGGAGAAGATCGAGCAGATCAGCATCTCGTTGATCGGCGTGTAGAGCTGGACCCACGGGAAGCGCTCGGCGAACTCGCCGCAATAATCGGCGAACAGCCGCGGGAAGTCGGGATTCTGGAAGTTCTCGATCCAGTCGGGAACGCCGAAATGGCAGAGGTCGACGATCGGCGTGATCTCGCGCCGCTTGAGGTCGGCGAAGGTGAGGTCGGCGAACTCCCAGTCGAACTTGTTGGGCCCGAGATAGGTCCGGTGGATGGGCGGCCCGTAGCGGAGATAGTTGATCCCGATTTCCTGGACGCAGTCGAAATCCTCGCGCCACCGCTCGTAATGGCCGCACACGGCCATCTCGTCGATCCGAGTCTTGCCGTGGTTGATCGTCGGGATGCTGTTCTCAATCCCGGTCGCGAACATGAAGTTGGCGATGGGTCGGTCTCCTCGGGGCTTGCTTCACTTCATCGGCCCTGTCGGACCAGTCGCGCGGCGCACCGATAGCGGCACAAGGCGCAAACGAAAACCTTCCGTGCGCATGTCGCGCGGGCCGGTTTTTCCGCTAAGGCGAATAAAGCATGCGCTGGCCTGACGGTTTCATTGCAGTGGACTGGGGCACGACCAACAGGCGCGCCTACCGGCTCGATCCGGCGGGTGCCTGCGACGCGGAATTTGAGGACGGCCAAGGGATATTGTCGGTGGCGCGGGAGGAGTTTCCGAGCGCCGTCGCGGAAATCCGCCGCCGCCTCGGTGACCTGCCTCTGCTACTCGCCGGGATGGTCGGATCGAACCGCGGCTGGGTCGAGGCGCCTTATGTGCCGTGCCCCGCGGGCCTCGACGCTCTCGCCGGCAATCTCGCCTGGCCGGGCGAGCGCGAGGCGATCGTTCCCGGCGTGTCCTTCATCGGCCAGTCCCGGGCCGACGTGATGCGCGGCGAGGAGGTGCAGCTGCTCGGCGCCGTCGCCGCCGGCCACGTTCCCGCCGAAGCCCTCGTCTGCCACCCCGGCACGCACAACAAATGGGTGGTCGTCGAAGACGGCCGCATCGCCTCGTTCCGCACCGTGATGACCGGCGAGCTGTTCAACCTGCTGAGGCAGCACAGCATCCTCGCCGACCTGCTCGAGGCCGATGCCGAGCCCGACGAGGCCTTCCGCCGCGGCGTCCGCCACGGCCTGGATCAGGACGACCTCACCTCCGACCTCTTCGCGGTCCGCGCTCGCGTTCTGCTCGGCGAAGCGCCGCGCGAGCATGCCGCCTCCTATACGAGCGGCCTGCTGATCGGGACGGACGTCCGGATCGGCCTTTCAGGCAACGTCGCGTCGACCATATGTGTCATGGGACGTCCCGAGCTCACCCGGCTCTATGCCGCGGCCATCCGCGAAGCGCGCCGAGAGGTGAATGAACTCGACGGCGAGCAAAGCTTTCTGTCGGGTATCCAGGCAATCGCAACAAGGATCTGACGTGAGCGCCACCGAGCTGCTGCATCGCTATCTCGACGAATGTCCGCTGATCGCGATCCTCCGCGGGGTGAAGCCCGACGAAGCCGAAGCGGTTGCCGAGGCTGCTTACGAGGGCGGCATCCGGATCATCGAGATCCCGCTCAATTCGCCCGATCCCCTGAAGAGCATCGAGCTGGTCGCGAAGCGATTGGGTGAACGCGCACTGGTCGGCGCCGGGACCGTTCTCGATCCGGCTGACGTGGCGCGGGTCCGCAATGCGGGCGCCCGTCTGGTCGTCTCGCCGGATACGAATCCGGAGGTGATCGCCGCGACGGCGGCCGTCGGGATGGTCTCCTCGCCCGCTTTCTTCACGCCATCTGAAGCGTTCCTCGCGCTCCGCTCGGGCGCGACCGCGCTCAAGCTCTTCCCGGCCGAAGCCGCGACGCCCGCGGTGCTCAAGGCCCAGCTCGCGATTCTGCCGAAAGACGTCACCGTCCTCATCGTCGGCGGCGTCAAGCCCGACAATATGCGCCCGTGGCTCGACGCCGGCGCCAGCGGCTTTGGGCTCGGCTCCGGTCTCTACAAGCCCGGCCAGTCTGCAGCCGACATCCTCGAAAGAGCGCGCGCCTATGTGACGGGTCTGAAGCCGTGAAACCGATCAAGATCGCGATCATCGGCTACGGAAAGATCGCGCAGGACCAGCACGTGCCGTCGATCGAAGCGAACCCGCGTTTCGAGCTGGTCGCGACGTCCAGCCGCTCGAGCCAGGGCGTCGCGCGCAAATTCACCGACTGGCGCGAGCTCGTTCGCTCGATCGACGGCCTTGAAGCGGTCGCGATCACCACGCCGCCGGGGGCGCGATACGCGATCGCGCGTGAATGCATCGAGGCGGGGCTGCACTGCTTGCTCGAGAAGCCGCCGACCGTCGGGCTCGCGGAGATTGCCGACCTCGACTGCCTCGCGCAGGCGAAGGGGGTCACGCTCTTCACGACGTGGCACGCGCAGCATCATTCGACCGTGCAGCAGGCAGCCAAAGCGCTCGCCGGCAAGCGCATCAAGTCGATGCAGATCCACTGGCACGAGGACGTCGACAAATGGCACCCGGGCCAGACGTGGATCTGGCAGGCGGGCGGCTTCGGCGTGTTCGATCCCGGCATCAACGCCTTCTCGATCGCGACGAAGATTTTCCCGGGCGGCCTGTTCGTCCAGTCGGCCGAGCTCAGCGTGCCGGCGAACGCGCAGACGCCGATCGCCGCCGACGTCACCTTCTACAGCCCCGAAGCCGAGGGCCCCCTGACCGCCAGCCTCGACTGGCGCCGGACGCAAGGCGAGGAATGGACCGTGGCGGTCGACGCCGCCGACGGAACCAGCGTCCGGCTCGAAGCCGGCGGGGCCCGCCTGATCCTCAACGGCGAAGCGAGCGCCGACAGCGGCGAGGGCGAATATCCCGATATCTACCGGACCTTCGTCGACCTGATCGACGAACGCCGCAGCCTCGTCGACGTCGCGCCGTTGCGGCTCGTCGCCGACTGCCTGCTCGTCGGCGGGCGCTCGATCGTCGAGGCCGTCCACGGCTGATGGAGCAAGTTGGGGCGACGGGCATTATCCCTATCAGCCCGCGTTCGTAACGATCGACCGCAGGCGCGGAAAATCAGGCATGGTGCAGGTGACGACGGACGAACTCATTCAGGCTGACGAGGCATTCGCAGGCAATCGCCTGCTTTCGACCTTCGCGCGCGAGGCACGGGCGCTGCTCGAGCCGTTCGGGACCATGGTCGAGTTCGACACCGGAGACCTGGTGCTCGAACGTGGGGACCAGGTCCACTCGAGCGTCTTCCCGATCGGGTCCACCATGATTTCGATGGTGGTGGAATTGTCTGGAGGCCGCTCGATCGAAGTCGCGTCGATTGGAAAGGAAGGCGCGGTCGGCGGAATCATCAGTTGCGGCCACGCACCGGCCTTCTCACGCGCCGAAGTGCTGGTCCCCGGATCGGCTTTCCGGGTGCCGATGGAAGCGCTCGAGGACGCGAAGAAAAGGTCCCCATTCGTCAGCAACCTCTTCTGCCGCTACTCCGATTATCTGCTCTCGACCGTCATGCAGTCGGTGGCGTGCAACGCCTTCCACTCGATCCCGGAACGGGCGGCGCGCTGGCTGCTTCACGTGCAGGACCGCGCCGGCGACCGGATCGAGCTCACCCAGGAGGCGCTCGCGGCGCTGCTCGGGGTGCAGCGCACGACGGTCAATGCGGTGATCAAGGAGCTCACCTCGGAAGGGCTGATCACGACCAGCCGCGGGATCGTAGGCGTGATCGACCGGGCCGGCCTCAAGCGCCGCGCGTGCGAGTGCTACCAGCAGCTGCAGGACCATTATGCCGCGGTGATCGGGACCAGCGGCCGCGGCGGCTGATCAGCCTGCGAGCTTCCACCCGAGCGTCTCGCCCGCATGGAAGGGCACCAGCTCGATCCCATCCGATTCGACCTGCTCCGGGACCTGCACGTCGGCCCGTTCGAGCGTCACCGTGCCCTCGTTCAGCGGCAGGCCGTAAAAGCGCGGCCCGTTCTCCGAGGCGAATGCTTCGAAATTGTCGAGCTTGCCGTCGGCGTCGAACACGCTGGCGTAGCTTTCCAGCGCGAACGGCGCGTTGAAGATGCCCGCGCAGCCGCAGGCGGATTCCTTCGCATGCCGCGCGTGCGGCGCGCTGTCGGTGCCGAGGAAGAATCGCGGCGACCCTGACGTCGCCGCCTTGCGCACCGCGAGCCGGTGCTTCTCCCGCTTCGCGACCGGAAGGCAGTAAGCGTGGGGCCTCAACCCGCCGGCGAAGATCGCATTGCGATTGATGATCAGGTGCTGCGGCGTGACGGTGGCGGCGATCGTCGCGCCCGCGCTCTCGACGAACTGCACGGCTTCGGCGGTCGTGATGTGCTCGAGCACGATCTTGAGTTGCGGAAAATCGCGCGTCACCGCTTTGAGCACGCGCTCGATGAACACCGCCTCCCGGTCGAACACGTCGACATCGGGGTCGGTTACTTCCCCATGGACGCACAGCACCATGCCGATCCGCTGCATGCGTTCGAGCGCCGGATAAATGTTGCGGACGTCGGTGACGCCGGACGCCGAGTTCGTCGTCGCCCCCGCAGGATAGAGCTTGGCGGCGACCCATGCGCCTTCGTCGAATCCACGCGCGAGCTCCTCGGGCATGGTCTCGTCGGTCAAATAGCACGTCATCAGCGGGGTGAAGCCGGGTCCCGCCGCTTCGACGACCCGGTCTCGATAGGCCGCCGCGGTCTCCGGCTTGGTCACGGGCGGCGCCAGGTTCGGCATCACGATCGCTCGGGCGAACTGCCGCGCCGTATGAGGCGCCACTGCCCGAAGCATGTCGCCGTCGCGCAAATGCACGTGCCAGTCGTCGGGACGGCGAATGGTCAACGTTTGCGTAGCCACCGCCCGCTCCCTAACTGAGAGCCATGCCCCAGAACAGCCCGGCCACCACCCTCACCGACCGAGCGCTGGTGCGCGTCTCGGGTGAAGACGTGCCTGGGTTCGTGCAGGGCCTCGTCACCAGCGACGTCACGGGATTACTGCCGGTCTGGACCGGGCTCCTGACTCCGCAAGGCAAATGCCTGTTCGACTTCCTCGTCTGGGCGGACGGCGACGACCTGCTCCTCGACTGCGAAGCCGCGGCCGCCGACGACCTCATCAAGCGCTTGTCGATCTACCGCCTGCGCCGCCGCATCGTGATCGAGCGCGACGGCTCGCTCGCCGTCCATTGGTCGAACGATGCCGGCGAAGGTCGCGCGGACCCGCGCCTCGCCGGGCTCGGCAACCGCTGGCTTGCCCCGGCCGACCAGCCGGCGAGCGGATGGCTCGAGCATCGCCTGCGTTTTGGCGTGTGCGAAGGACGCGCCGAGCTCGCCGACCTGCTCTGGCTCGAATGCAATGCGGCCGAGCTGAACGGCGTCAGCTTCGCCAAGGGCTGCTTCGTCGGCCAGGAGAATACGGCGCGCATGAACTGGCGGCAGAAGATCAACCGCCGCCTGTTCGTGACCGTCGGCGGCGGCGGCGAGCGTGCCCGCGTCGAATATCCCGGCCTCGACCGCTCGGTCGTTCACTCGCGGATCGACGCTATTCCCGACAACGCCATCATCCCCGACTGGCTCGCGCCCGCGCTGGCTCAGTCGAGCACCGCGTAGGCGCGCACCGGAAAGCTGCCCATCCCGCGCACCTTCGGCGGGGCGGCGGTGAAGCGGAAACCCTCGTCGGGAAGCTGCCCGAGGCCCGTCATATGCTCGCAGATCGGGATCTCCGCGGCGAGCAGCCTGGTATGCACCGGGCGCGCCCGCTGCCGCGTGTCGTCGATATTGTTGCTGTCGATCCCGACCAGCGCGGCGCCATGCTCGACCAGCCAATCCGCCGCCGCCGCGGTCAGGAAGCTGTGATCCTTCCCGTATCGCTCGGTGCGCCAATGCCGGTCCCAGCCGGTCTGCACCAGCACTGCCTTGCCGCGGACATCGAGGCCTTCGAAGGCCGCGGCGTCAACAGCGACCTCCGTCTCCCACGGCTGGCGCACGACGATGCCGGGGAGGTCGGCAAGCGAGCCCAGCGGAAGCTCCGACAGGTCCTTGCCGTCGGCGTAGCGGTGGAACGGCGAATCCAGGTACGTGCCGGTATTTGCGACCATGTCGATGCGCCCGATCTGGAAGGTCGATCCGTCGTCGTAATTCGCGGCGGTGCCTTCGCGCGTCCAGAAGTCGCAGATGTTCGGCCCGGGCAGCCCCGGATAGGTCGTCATCCCATGCTCGATCACATGGCTGAGGTCGACGATCCTCTTTTCCTGATGATCCGCCATGAAGCGATCGCTCCGATGAGTAGCCATAAGACGTTGAGCGCGGCCGAGGGAATGGCGCCGTGCCACCAGCCGTTGATCACGAAGCCCGCCGCGCCAACCACGTTCATCGCCTGGTAGCTCAGCGACTGGCCGGTCGTCCTCCCGGCCGAAAGCAACAGATAGGCGAGCAGGATCAGCGCCGCTCCGCCCCAGCCCGCAATTTCGACCAGCCAGCGGGTGAGGTCCCAGGCCGGCAGGGTCATCACGCCGCCGCGAGCCTCCGCAGCACGTAATGGAGAATGCCGCCCGATTTGAAATATTCGAGCTCGTTGAACGTATCGATGCGGCAACGGGCGGTGAAGCTCAGCTCCTCGCCATTGTCGCGGATGACGTGCACCTCGAGGTCCTGCCGCGGCTGGACCCCGGCCACGCCTGTCACCGTATATTTCTCCTCTCCGGTGAGGCCGAACGTCGCGGCGGTCTCGCCATCGCGGAACTGGAGCGGCAGCACGCCCATGCCGACGAGGTTCGACCGGTGAATGCGCTCGAAGCTCTCGGCGATGACCGCGCGCACGCCGAGCAGCACCGTGCCCTTTGCTGCCCAGTCGCGCGAGCTGCCCGTGCCGTATTCCTTGCCGGCGATGACGACGAGCGGTCGCCCGTCATGCTTGTAGAGCATGGCGGCGTCGTAGATCGGCATCACCTCGCCGGTCGGCGCGTAGCGGGTGAACCCGCCCTCGACATTGTCGAGCATCCGGTTGCGGATGCGGATGTTGGCGAACGTGCCGCGCATCATCACTTCATGGTTGCCCCGGCGTGATCCGTAGCTGTTGAACTGTCCGCGCGAGACATTGCGGTTGAGAAGATAATGGCCCGCCGGGCTGTCGGGCTTGATCGCGCCCGCGGGCGAAATGTGATCGGTGGTGATCGAATCGCCGAAGATCGCCAGCGGCCGGGCGCGCTCGATGTCGGCAGGCGCAGCCGCCTGCATCGTCATTCCCGTGAAATAGGGCGGGTTCTGGATGTAGGTGGAATCGGGCGGCCAGCTGTAGGTGTCGCCACCGGTGATCTCGATGGCGCGCCAGCGGTCGTCGCCCTGGTACACGTCGGCATAGCGTCGGCGGAACATCTCCGAATGGACGTGGGCGTCGACGAGCGAACGGACTTCGTCGTTCGACGGCCAGATGTCCTTCAGGAACACCGGTTCGCCGTTCGACGCGGTCCCGATCGGGTCGTTGATCATGTCGGACCGTACCGTTCCCTTGAGCGCGTAGGCGACCACCAGCGGCGGAGAGGCAAGATAATTGGCGCGGCAGTCGGGCGACACTCGCCCTTCGAAATTGCGGTTGCCGGAAAGCACGCTGACGGCGACCAGGTCGTTGTCGTTGATCGCCTTGCTGATCGGCTCGGCCAGCGGGCCTGAATTGCCGATGCACGTGGTACAGCCGTAGCCGACGAGGTCGAAGCCGAGCGCGTTGAGGTCGTCGCTGAGACCGCTCTCGTTCAAATAATCGGTCACCACCTGGCTGCCGGGCGCGAGGCTGGTCTTGACCCAGGGCTTGGGCATGAGGCCCTTCGCCCGCGCCTTCCGGGCGACGAGCCCAGCGGCGACCAACACCGAGGGGTTCGAGGTGTTCGTGCAGCTGGTGATCGCCGCGATCGCGACATCGCCATTGCCGAAGTCGAACCCTTCGCCTTCGACCTTCACCCGCGGATCGTTCGCCTTATGATAGGTCCCGTCGAGCTCGGCGTTGAACTGCTCGTCGACCTCGGTCAGGCGCACCCGGTCCTGCGGCCGCTTGGGGCCGGCGAGCGACGGCTCGATCGTTCCCATGTCGAGCTCGAGCGTGTCGGTGAACAAGGGCTCGGGCGAGCTCGCGTCGCGCCACAGGCCCTGCTGCCGCGTATAGGCGCGGACCAGCGCGATCTGCGCCTCGTCTCGCCCCGTCAGCCGCAGGTAATCGACCGTCCGCTCGTCGATCGGGAAGAAGCCGCAGGTCGCGCCATATTCCGGCGCCATGTTCGCGATCGTCGCTCGGTCCGCCAGCGGCAGGTTCTCGAGGCCCGGCCCGTAAAATTCGACGAAGCGGCCGACGACGCCTTTCTGCCGCAGCATCTGGGTGACGGTAAGCACGAGATCCGTCGCGGTGATCCCTTCGCGCAGCTCACCCGACAGGCGGAAGCCGACGACTTCGGGGATAAGCATGCTGATCGGCTGGCCGAGCATCGCCGCCTCGGCCTCGATCCCGCCGACGCCCCAGCCGAGCACGCCGAGGCCGTTGATCATCGTCGTATGGCTGTCGGTGCCGACGAGCGTATCGGGATAGGCGAGCGTCTCGCCGTTCGAATCCGCGTCGGTCCACACGCACTGGCCGATATGCTCGAGGTTGACCTGGTGGCAGATGCCGGTGCCCGGCGGCACGACCTTGAAATTGTCGAACGCCCGGCTGCCCCACTTCAGGAACTCGTAGCGCTCCCCGTTGCGCTCATATTCGAACTCGACGTTCTTCTCGAACGCCTTGGGGGTCCCGAACTCGTCGACCATCACGCTGTGGTCGATGATCAGGTGCACCGGGACGAGCGGATTGATCTTCTGCGGGTCGCCGCCGAGCTGGACCATCGCGTCGCGCATCGCGGCAAGGTCGACCACCGCGGGAACGCCGGTGAAGTCCTGCATCAGCACCCGCGCGGGCCGATACTGGATCTCGCGGTTGATCCGCCGCTCCTTGAGCCAATCGACGATCGCCTGGAGGTCCTCGCGCGTGACCGTCTTTCCATCCTCGAAGCGGAGCAGGTTCTCGAGCAGCACCTTCATCGAGAAGGGCAGGCGCGCGACGTCGCCGAGCGCCGCGCCGGCCTTCTTGAGCGAATAATAAGCGTAGGTCTTGCCTTCGACTTCGAGGGTCGAGCGGGTGTGGAGGCTGTCCTGGCCGGTGGGGATCATCGCGTCCTTCGAATCTTCGGGCCGGCGGCGTCTTGGGGGCCGCCAGATGGGGGCAGGGGCGCCTTAGCAAGGCGCTTCCGCGGTCGCAAACCGAGCGGCGGGCGCCGTCCTGCGATGAACGGAACAGCAGTTGCGCCGAGGCGCCGCCGCCGGCCTCGAAAACATTACCGGCAGTCATTAAATGCTAAGTTGATGACTCGGGATAGCGAATATTTCCGCAGGCGTGCGGCCGAAGCGCGAGCCGCTTCGTGCGCCAAGAACCGTGGGGAAGAGGCCGCCGTCGCAGGCGAGCTTGCGCTCGCTTATGCCGCGCTCGCGCGCCGCCGCGCCGCGGCCGACGCCGAGCCGCAAGCCGAGGTCCCGGCGATCCCGCTGCCGGTCGTTTGATCTGCTATGCCGGCGGCGATAGCTGCGCGGATCAAATCCAGCCGCGCTTTTTGAAGTAAAGGTACGGGCCGACCGCGCTCACGAGCATGAGCACGAGCGACAGCGCGTAGCCGTAATGCCAGCTGAGCTCCGGAAAATAATGGAAGTTCATGCCGTAGATTCCGGCGATCAGCGTCGGCGGCAGGAACACCACCGCGGCCCAGGAGAAGAGCTTCATCGCGGCATTCTGCTCGATGCTGATGAAGCCGAGCGAGGCATCCAGCAGGAATTGCAGGCTGTCGATCAGATAGCTCGTATGCTCGATCAGCGCCGTGACGTCGCTCGTCAGGCTGGTGACGTGGTGCATCAGCTCCTTGTTGGAATCGTCGTGCACCAGGTTCGAACCGCTGAAGAAGCTCAGCATCCGTAGCGTGCTCACCGCCGAATAGCGGATCTTCGTCAGCAACGTCTGCGCACGCCCGATGCTCGTCAGCAGCGCGGTCAGCCGGCGCGCGGGGATTCGGCGCTCGTCGCGCCGCTCCTGGAAGATTTCGTGCGACAGCGCCTCCATGGTCGCGGTGACCTCTTCGATCTCGTCAGCGAGGCGGTCGATGATCGCGTCGAGCAGCCGCAGCAGCGCGGTCCGGCCATCGCGGACCAACTCGGCGTCGCGGCGCGCGTGGTTCTCGAAGTTGCGCACGGGCTTGGGTGCGGCGTAGCGGATCGTCACCAGCCGGTTCCCGGCAAGCACGAAGCCGATCGGAGTCGTGGTTGGATGATGCTCGTCGACGCCGCGAAGGGCGCTGACGGTCATGTAGAGCGCCCCGTTCTTCTCGTAGAGCCGGCTCGAAGGCTCGATCTCGGCCATCTCCGCCTGCGTCGGCACATCCACCTCGATGCACCGCTCGACCAGCTTCTCCTCGTCGTGCGTCGGCTCCTCGAGGTCGATCCAGGTCGCCTCGTCGGGGATGCGCTCGACCTTCGCGTCGATGATCTGCCCTTCGCAGCCGGGACCGTAAACGCGCAGCATCGTGAAGTGCATCACGCCAACGGCCGATCTTTGCAAGCGGCACGAATGTGCCCGTCGAGCATTGATAGCGCCGACCTGTGAGGGGAGTAGCGCCCGTGAACCGTGCCGTGTTCGTGCCCGCCGCCCTGCTAATGCTGTCAAGCGTGCCGTCCCACGCGGGTGAGCTGTTCGGCGGGATTTACGCCCATGACGTGAAGCTGCCGACCGATCTTAGCGGGATCGAACGCGGCGCGGACTTCCAGGTCGGCTATCGCGGCGGCGGGATCGCTCACACGCCGCTTCAGCCGTACATCTTCGGCGCTCTCAATAGCGCGGGCCAGACCAGCTACGCAGCGGTCGGCCTCTCCGCGAAGTTCGGGCACAGCATCTACATTCGCCCCGGCCTCGGCCTCGCGATCCACAATGGTTCGGCCGGCAAGTTCTTCGACCCCAACAAGATCGCATTCGGAAGCCGCGTTCTGTTCGAACCGGAGATCGCGGTCGGCACCCGCATCAATGATCGCCTCAGCATCGAGGCGAGCTGGATTCACATGAGCCATGCGCAGCTGTTCGGCGGCGAGAACCCCGGGATCGACAATCTCGGCTTGCGGCTGAACCTCGCGCTTTAGCGGCCAACCATCCCTTCGGGCTTGACGACGCGGTCGAACGTCTTCTCGTCGACCAGCCCCAGCTCGAGCCCCGCTTCCTTCAGCGTCTTTCCGGTCTTGTGCGCGTGCTTCGCGATGGCCGCGGCATTGTCGTAGCCGATCTCCGGCGCAAGCGCCGTAACCAGCATCAGCGAGCGGTTCATCAGCTCGTTGATCCGCTCGACGTTGGGCTCGGCGCCGTCGAGCATCCGCTTCGTGAAGCTCTCCATGCCCGTCGCCAAAAGGTTGATCGAGCGGATGACGTTGGCGCCGATTAGCGGCTTGAACACGTTCAGCTCGAGGTGGCCCTGCATCCCTCCGATCGTCACCGCGACATGATTGCCCATCACCTGCGCGGCCACCATCGTCAGCATTTCGGCCTGAGTCGGGTTGACCTTGCCCGGCATGATCGAGCTTCCCGGCTCGTTCTCTGGCAGCTTCAGCTCGCCGAGGCCGCAGCGCGGGCCCGAGCCGAGCAGGCGGATATCGTTGGCGATCTTCGTCAGTGCGACGGCGATGACGTTGAGCACGCCCGACAGCTCGACCAGCGTGTCATGCGCGGCGAGCTCGGCGAACTTGTTCGGCGCCGAGGTGAAGGCAAGCTGCGTGAGCTTCGCCACCTCCTTGGCGAATTCCCCCGCGAAGCCTTTGGGCGTGTTGAGGCCGGTGCCGACCGCGGTGCCGCCCTGCGCCAGCCGCATCAGGCGCGGGAGCACCCCTTCGACCCGGTCGATGCAGTCGGCAATCTGCGCGGCGTATCCCGAGAACTCCTGGCCGAGCGTCAGCGGGGTCGCATCCTGGAGATGGGTGCGGCCGATCTTGACGATCTCGTCCCACCGCCTTGCCTGGTCCGCGAGCCGCGCATGCATCATCTCGAGCGCGGGAAGCAGCCGGCCGTTGACGGCGATCGCCGCCGCGATGTGCATCGCCGTCGGAAAGCTGTCGTTCGACGACTGGCTCTTGTTGACATGGTCGTTGGGGTGGACCGGGTCCTTGCCGCCGCGGTTCCCCGTCAGGATTTCGTTGGCGCGGCCGGCGATCACCTCATTGGCATTCATGTTCGACTGGGTGCCCGACCCGGTCTGCCAGATGACGAGCGGGAACTGGCCGTCGAGATCGCCGCGCGCGACTTCGCTGGCGGCCTGCTGGATCACTTCGGCGAGCTTGGGGTCGAGCCCGCCGATCCTTGCATTCACGCGCGCCGCCGCCTGCTTGATGACGCCCAGCGCGCGCACGATCTCGAGCGGCATCTGCTCCTTGGCCCCGAACGGGAAATTCTCGATCGAGCGCTCGGTCTGCGCCCCCCAGTAGGAGTCGGCGGGAACCTGGATCGGCCCGAAACTGTCGGTCTCGGTGCGGCTGGCGGTGCTTGGCATTGGACTCCTCTTCGCGAGGGGCGCTCCTGTTATTTTTTGCGCGTAAAGTCCACGTTGACGACGTTGGAGCCGTCCTCCTTGGCCGCCTCGTCCTCTCCGCCCTCCGGAGTGTCGTTCTCGGCTTCCTCATGCTCTTCCGCCGGCTCTTCGGCGGCGTCGGTCTGGAAGGTCAGCGCGAACTCGACCGCGGGATCGTGGAACTGCGTCACCGCGGCGAACGGCACATGAAGCGTCGCCGGGACTCCGCCGAACGACAGGCCGACGGAGAATGAATCCTCCTCGACCTTCAAGTCCCAGAAGCGGTGCTGGATGACGATCGTCATCTCGTCCGGAAACTTCTCGAGCAGGTGCTTGGGGATGGCGACGCCGGGCGCGCGAGTCTTGAAGGTGATGTAGAAATGGTGCTCGCCGGGCAGCCCGCCGGTCTGCTCGATCTCGCGAAGCACCCGCCCGACCACCGCCCGAAGCGCGTCCTGGACGATCTCGTCGTACGGGATCAGGCTTTCGGGGGTCTCGTCGCTCATCACCTCAGGTGGTAGCGAGCGGGTGATTACGGTCAAGCGGAGTCAGACATGCCGGTCGACGCAACCCAACCCTATGACGACGGCAACATCTTTGCGCGGATTCTCCGCGGCGAGCTCCCGTCGAAGAAGGTCTATGAGGACGAGCATGTGCTCGCTTTCCACGACATCAACCCGCTCGCCCCGACCCACATCCTCGTGATCCCCAAAGGCGCCTACGTCTCTTGGGATGATTTTTCGAAGAATGCGTCCGATGAAGAGATCGCCGCGCTGGTCCGCGCCAGCGGCGGCATCGCGCGCGAGGCGGGGTTGGTCGAAAGCGGCTATCGCGTCCTCGCCAACACCGGACCCAATTCCGGGCAGGAGGTGCCGCACCTCCACCTCCACATCTTCGCCGGCCGGCGGCTCGGGCCGATGTTGGCGCGTTAGGCTCTGCCCGGGGGACAGGGCCGTGCGCGCCAACGCGGTAGCCGCACGTCGAAGGGGGATTGCCCTTGGCCTTCGAGCCGCTAGGGTCGTGACGAAAGTCAAATCGGTAGGGGAGTGACATGGCCACTGTAGCACCGCGAGCACCGGGCCGCGGCCGGATCAAGCCGCTCGACGACATCCTCGCGACTGCCGAGAAGAAAGCGCTCAAGCGCTCCCTCGGCGCATTCCAGCTGACCTTGCTCGGCATCGGTGCCGTCATCGGCACCGGCATCTTCGTCCT
>Ga0070680_100000644_pt1 | contig 24320 bp, 27 predicted proteins | sample KBSC73BmetaG_FD_64672 | JGI IMG/M metagenome (GOLD analysis project Ga0070680, IMG submission 64672) | Corn rhizosphere microbial communities from Kellogg Biological Station, Michigan, USA - KBS C7-3B metaG | ecosystem: Host-associated > Plants > Roots > Rhizosphere | place: USA: Michigan...
ACGGACGAGGTGGAAATCGCCGGTGTCGAAGGAGATGCCGGTCAGGAGGTCGTGACTGTACGCAATGAGCGCGGCGATGAGCGGCGCTTTCCGCTTGCCGCGGTCGAAAAGGCGCGGCTGGCGTTTCACTGGAAAAGGTAGGGGTTCAAAATGGCGGCTTCGGTAGAAATTCTGACGGCGATCCGCGAGTTGACCAACTCGAAGCAGATCGATCGCGCCGAATTGCACGGGCTTCTCGAGGATGGCATCAATGCCGCCCTCGCCAAGAAGCACGGGCCAACGGTGCAGGCGGAAGTGGATATCGACGAGAACAAGGGCGCCATTCGCATCGTGCTTCTCAAGACCGTCGTTGAAGAGGTGACCGACTCGGCGAGCCAGATCTCGCTGGAGGAGGCGCGCTTCGAGGACCCCGATTTCCAGATCGGCGATCAGATGGAGATCCCCGTCGATTTCGCCGAATTCGGCCGCACTGCCGTTCAGGCGGCGAAGCAGCGGATCATTCAGCGGGTGAGAGAAGGCGAGCGCTCGAAAATTCGCGACGAATTCTCGGGTCGCGTTGGCGATCTCCTGTCGGGTGAGGTCCAGCAGATCGAGCGCGGTAAGCTGGTCATCATGCTCAACAAGTTCCGTGAGGCGGAAGCCATCATCCCGTACCGGGAGCAGAACCATCGTGAGCACTTCCATCAAGGCGATCCCATCCGCGCCGTTCTCAAGCGCATCGAGGAGACGCCGAAAGGTCCGAGGCTCGTCTTGAGCCGCGCCGACGCGTTGTTCGTCAAGGCGCTGTTCAAGCTCGAGGTTCCCGAGATCCAGCAGAACCTGGTGGAGATCAGAGCCAGCGCCCGCGAGGTCGGAAGCCGCACCAAGATCGCGGTGTTCTCGCGGGACGACTCGGTCGATCCGGTTGGCGCGTGCGTTGGTCTCAAGGGCTCCCGTGTGCAGGCAGTCGTCAACGAGCTCGGTGGAGAGCGCATCGACATCGTCCCGTGGTCGGCCGATCCCGAGCGCTTCGCCAAGCTGGCGCTCGCGCCCGCTCGCGTGGCTCGGGTGTTCAGCGATCCGGCTACCAAGACCATTCAGGCGATTGTCGACGAAGACCAGTTGTCGCTGGCGATCGGCCGCAACGGCCAGAACGTGCGTCTCGCGTCGGAGCTCACCGAATGGAAGATCGAGCTCTACTCCAGCCGTGAATGGATGGAGCGCGGCAGCGATCAGCCGATTTTTGCACCACTTCCGACCGAAGAGCCGGTCTCTGGTGTGAACCCACGCCTTGCTGATATCGAGGGCATGCAGCCGGCGACGGTGGCAGTTCTCGAGGAAGCGGGCTATCGCACCCTGGACGACATCATCGATCTCGAGCGCGAGGATTTCCTGCGGCTTCCGGGCATCGCTCCCGAAGAAGCCGATCGCCTGATGGCGATCATCAACGAGCTCACCACCGACGAGACGCCTGAGAGCGGTGACGACGCAGTCTCGGCGACCGCCGAAGATGCGGAAGCGAGCAGCGGGATGGAGTCAGAGGGTGGCAATCCAGCCGGGCCGGACGCCGACTCGGAAGGAAATCAACCGGAGTAAGAGATGGATCTCGCGCAGCAGCGCAAGCTCTTGGGCCTGATTGGCCTCGGTGTGCGCGGACGCGGGGCAATTGTTGGCGTACAGCAGGTCAGAGAAGCGGCCAGACGGGGAAAATTGCATCTGGCTATTGCGGCGAAAGACGCTTCAGGCAACAGTTTGGATAAAGTGCTGCCGCTGCTGAGAGCTCGCGGAATATCGGTTTTCGTTGGGCCCAATGGCGCCGAGCTCGGTGGTGCGGCTGGGCGTGAAACTGTGGCAGTCATCGGAATTGTAGACAATGGTCTGGCAAAAGGGATTCGGGCACTGAGCCCGGATGTCATGCCGGATATCCGTATGGAGAGGGGAGAGCGGGTTTGAGCAAGCTTCGAGTGCACGATCTGGCCGGCGAATTTGGGGTGTCCAGCGACGAGGTGATCAACCTTCTTCGCCAAATGGACGTTCCCGTCCGAAGCCATCTGAGTCCGTTGAGCGACGACCAGGTGGCGCGCATTCGCGCCCGTTGGGAGCGTGAGAAGCGCGCGCGAGTCGCCTCTCCACCGGCAGCGACTCGCCGCCGCCGCGGCGCGTCCGCGCCTCCCGCTGAAGCGAAACCAGAGCCGACTCCGCCGGCTGAGGCTGGTGGCGTCAGACGCCGCCGCCGCGCCGCCGAGCCTGTAGCCGAAGCGCCAATTGAAACACCATCGGCGCCTGAGCCCGTCGCACCGCCTCCGCCCGCACCGGCTCCGCGAGCGGCGCCGATTGCCGCATCAATGCCCGCGGAACCGCCCGTCGTCGAGCGTCAGAGAGCCCCGGCTCCGCCGCCTCGCCCTGCCGCTGTGCCGACTCCACCCGCACCGCCGAGCGCGGACAGAACCGACACCCGCGAGCGCCAGCGTCCGCAGCCGGTAGTCCCCGGCGCGCCGAGACCGCGACCGGTCGCCACCGGCGCGCCCTACACTCCTCCGCGTCCGGTTGCTTCAGCCGCTCCCGGAGTCGGCACTACGCCGACGCGTCGCGAGGACCGCAACACTGGTCGCGGTGAGGACCGCGGCGCTCGTCGCGGCAAGAAGGGCAAACGCGGCGTCGATCAGGAAGCCGTATCGGCGAACATCGGCAAGACGATGGCCTCCATGCGCGGGCCGATCCGTCGTGGCGGCGCTCGCCGCGCGGAGGATGGCAGCTACCGCGAGGAGCTGGCCGCTCAGCGTCAGGCCGAGGTCGAGCGCGAGAAGAAGACGGTGCGCGTCAACGAGTTCATCACCGTCAGCGAGCTTGCGCAAATCCTGAAAGTGCCGGCCGTCCAGATCGTCGGCTTCGCCTTCAAGAACCTTGGATTGATGGTGACCATCAATCAGCGCCTCGATTTCGATCAGATCGAGCTGATTGCCGGTGAATTCGGATTCCAGGCCGTGAAGGAAGAAGAGTATGCCGCGGATCTGGGTGGTGCCCCGGTCGAGGACACCGCCGAGCAACTGGTGTCTCGTCCGCCCGTCGTCACCATCATGGGTCACGTCGATCACGGCAAGACATCGCTCCTCGACTACATCCGTAAATCCAACGTCGTCGCTGGAGAATCGGGTGGAATTACCCAGCACATTGGTGCGTACCACGTGTCACTGCCCGGCGGGAAGAAAATCACGTTCCTCGACACGCCGGGTCACGAGGCGTTCACCGCCATGCGCGCCCGCGGCGCGCAGGTCACCGACATCGTCGTGCTGGTTGTGGCTGCCGACGATCAGGTGATGCCGCAGACAGTCGAAGCCATCTCGCACGCGAAGAACGCGGGCGTCCCCATGATCGTCGCCATCAACAAGATCGACGTCCCGGGCGCCAACCCGATGAAGGTCAAACAGGACCTCCTTCAGCACGGTGTCGTGCTCGAGGAATTCGGTGGCACTGTGCTCTCGACCGAGGTCTCCGCCAAAAAGGGAACCAACATCGAAGCGCTGCTCGAACAGATCCTGCTACAGGCCGAGATCCTCGACCTCAAGGCAAATCCGAACAGGAGCGCGACAGGTGCGGTGATCGAAGCTCAGCTCGATCCGGGGAAGGGAGCCGTCGCCACGATCCTTGTGAACAACGGCACGCTGCACGTGGGCGACGATTTCATTTGCGGCATGTACTCAGGCCGTGTGCGCGCGCTGCTCGATGAGCGCGGCCGCAACATCAAGGAAGCGGGCCCGGCGATCCCGGCGCAGATCCTCGGCATCGGCGGTGTCCCGATGGCGGGCGATCAGTTCGTGGTCGTCGAAGACGCAATGGAGTCGCGCGAGATTGCGCAGCGCCGTCAGCGCCTCGACCGCGAGGCGAAGAGCCGGCGCACTGCCAAGGGCGTGGTTTCGCTCGAGGATTTCATGTCCCAGACCGCTCCGGGACAGAAGCGCACCCTGCGGATCGTGATCAAGGCCGACCAGGGCGGACCGGCAGAAGCGCTCGCCGATGCTTTGGCCCAGCTGTCTCACGAAGAAGTCTCGGTGGATGTCATTCACCGCGGCGTTGGTGCGATTACCGAGAGCGACATTCTGTTGGCGCGCGCTTCCGGCGCCATCATCGTCGGCTTCCACGTCCGCCCGGACAACAACGCCCGCGCCGCTGCCGAGCGTGAAGGCGTCGAGATCAAGCTGTACAAGATCATCTACGAGGCGGTCGAAGACGTGCGCGCAGCGCTTGAGGGAATGCTTCGCCCCGAGGAAAAGGAAGTTGTGCTCGGCGAGGCGGAAGTTCGCGAGCTGTTCAAGGTTCCGCGCATGGGCGTCATTGCCGGCTGCTCGGTTCGCAGCGGCGTCATCAACCGTCAGGGCCGTGTCCGGGTGATCCGGGACAGTACCGAGATCTACGACGGAGCCATCTCCTCCCTGCGGCGCTTCAAGGACGACGTCAAGGAAGTCCGCGAAGGCTTCGAGTGCGGCATCGGCGTCGAGAACTTCAACGACATCAAGGTTGGCGACGTGCTCGAATGCTACCGCAAGGAGCAGGTGGCGCGTACACTGACCTCGGCGGCGGGCGCTTCTGCGTAGCACCCGTCGAGCGGACCGCGTCGCCGAAGCGGTCCGCGTCGAGGTTGCCACATTCCTCACTGAATCGGCCAAGGACCCACGCATCGTGGGCTTCGTTACCGTTACGGGCGCCGAGGTGAGTCCGGATCTGCGGCACGCGCGAGTCTACGTCAGCGTGCTCGGCAGTGATTCCGAGAAGCAGGCAACCTTCGACGGGCTGAACAGCGTCGCCTCACACTTGCGCGCCCGCGTCGCGCGAGAGCTCCAGCTCCGCGTCGCGCCAGAGATCCAGTTCAAGGAAGACGACACGATCGCGCGCGCCGCCCGGATCGAGTCGTTACTCGCCGACGTCAAGAAGCGCGACTTCTCCGACGGCAGTGGCCCCGCCGACGACTGAGCGCGCACCGGAGCCCGCCACGCCGGTTCAAGGACTACTACTCGTAGACAAGCCCGCGGGGATGACGTCGCACGACGTCGTCCAACACGTCCGAAGAATCCTTGGCGAGCGCAGCATCGGCCACCTCGGCACGCTCGATCCGTTCGCGACGGGACTGCTGGTGCTCTTGCTCGGCCGCGCCACGCGTCTCGCCACGTTCATCGACACCGAACCGAAGGTTTACGAGGCGTCGATCAGTTTTGGCGAAGAGACCGACACCGACGATTCGACCGGCACCGTGATCCGCACCTCTCCAGTTCCCAGCGAGGTGGAGGTTCGCGCTGCGGTGAATTCGCTGACCGGCGCAATCTCGCAGGTTCCTCCAGCTTATTCGGCCAAGAGCCTGGATGGCATCCGCGCGTACGATGCGGCGCGTCGCGGCGAGCCGTTGCAGCTTGCAGCGGTCGAGGTCACGGTTCACCGATGGCAGATCGGGCAGTTCACCGATGATCGGCTCGATGCGGTGATCACCTGCAGTGGCGGCACTTACATTCGCGCACTCGCCCGGGACCTCGGCCGCCTCACCAAATCCGCGGCACATCTGGCCTCCCTCCGCCGAATCCGGGTCGGTGAGTTCAGCGTCGACGATGCAGCCACGCTCGATACGCTCACGCCTGACAACGCCGGAATCCGCATCTTGCGCGTGGTTGCCGAGAATAACTCGTGACTCGGGCGATGCCGGCAGACGATTCGGGACTTCCTCCGTACGTCAGGGATACGGTCATCACTGTCGGAACCTTCGATGGCGTTCATCGCGGCCATCGCGACGTCATCGAGAGACTCGTCGCGCGGTCCCGGGCGCTGAAAATCCCCAGTGTGCTCGTCACCTTCGACCCCCATCCGCTCGAAATCGTAAACCCCGCCGCTGCTCCGCTATTGCTGACGACGCGCGACGAGAAGCTGGAAGTACTCGCCGAAACCGGGATCGACTATATGGCTGTCGTCCCATTTACGGGGAACCTCGCCAGATACTCCGCTGAGGCTTTCGTCGAGCTGGTGCTGCGAAGGTGCTTCCGAATGCGAGAGCTCCTCATCGGGTACGACCACGGCTTCGGCCGACAGCGCGCGGGCAACGTCAACGTTTTGCGTACCCTCGGTGAGCGAGACGGGTTCCGGGTCGAAGTGGTAGACGCGGTCTCGACGTCAGAGGGGCAGTCGGTGTCATCCACCTCGATCCGCCGCGCGATCGCCGGCGGTGATCTCGGGCGCGCCGCCGAGTCGCTCGGTCGCGCCTACTCGGTCAGCGGTAAGGTTATCCCCGGAGCGCAGCGCGGCCGAACGATCGGCTTTCCAACTATCAACCTCGGGCCGCCTCCGCCGCGGAAGCTTCTGCCGCCCGAAGGGGTATATGCGGTACGCGTTCAGACAGCGTCGGGTCCGCGCGGCGGGATGATGAACCTTGGACCGCGCCCGACCTTCGGGGATGCGACGACATCACTTGAGGCGCATCTGTTCGACGCGGGTGGGGATTTCTACGGAACACAGGTGCGGATCGACTTCGTGCAGCGGCTGCGTGAGACTCGGAAGTTCCCCTCGGTGGAGGAGCTGAAAACTCAACTCCTGCAGGATGAGCGCGCCGCCAAAAATGCGTTGACTCTCCCTTAGCTGTCCGGTAACCTTAAAGGCTAGTCACAAACTGTAATTCTTCTTCCGTTTTTCAGCATGAATCTGAAATGGCGTATTGCCATCATTTTGGGCCTGACCGCCGCCTCCATTTGGGCGCTTTTCCCGCGCACGGTCGTTGAGCGCGTCAAGCGCAACGGCGTATTCGTTTATGACACCGTAAGACGCGTTCCCCTCAAGCGTGGTTTGGATCTGCAGGGTGGGATGCACCTCGCACTCGATATTGACGAGTCGAAAGGCGCGGTCGCGGACAAGAGCAAAGCAATCGACAATGCGCTCAAGGTTGTTCGCAATAGAATTGACGAATTCGGAGTCTCGGAGCCGGTCGTCCAGAAGGCAGGCAACGATCGCATCATCGTCGAGCTGCCCGGAATCGACGATCCGCAGCGCGCCCAGGACGTTGTACAGAAATCGGCGTTCCTGGAGTTCCAGATTACCGACAAGACCCAGGCGCTCGAGAAGGCGCTTCCCAGAATCAACGCCCTCTTGAAAGACACCAAGGTCAACGTCGCCTCGAGTGCGACAGCGACAACGAAGGACACCGCGACTCAGGGACTGCAGTCCCTGTTTACCGCCGACACGACAAAGAAGACCGATAGCACCAAGACCGACACCACGGCTGCCGCTGGCAGCACTGTCGGCGGACCAGGCGCTTTCTCGAAGCTCATTCAGCCCGGTCAGCTGCCCGGGCAGTACATAGTCGCGCAAAGCGACGTCGACCTCGTTTCGCAGTATCTCTCGATGCCCGCGGTACAGGCCGCTTTGCCGCCAGGGAAGGTTGTCCGCTGGGCCAGCGACACGCTCTCCTTCGGCGGTCGCATCTACCGGCCGCTGTACGTGCTCGACGCCAAGCCTATCATCACTGGTCAATACCTGACCGACGCCAAGCCCAACACGTCCCCGACCGAGGGCAACCTCGTCGAGTTCACGATGAACAACGAAGGTGCGCGCCGGTTCCGCACCGAGACGGGGCGTCATATCAAGGATTACATGGCGATCGTGCTCGACCAACGCGTGATGACCGCCCCTATCATTCAGGGCGCGATCGGTGCGCATGGCCAGATCACCATGGGTGGTCAGGATCTTCAGGCAGCCCAGGATCTCGCGCTCGTCCTCCGCGCGGGTTCTTTGCCGGTGCCGCTCAAGGTCGCCGACGTTACTCAGATCGGCGCGAGTCTTGGCAAGGATTCCATTCACAAAGGCATCACAGCCGGCGTCATCGCCATCGTGCTGGTCGTGGTCGTTATGCTCGGCTATTACCGCTTTTCAGGTGCGCTCGCCGTCGCGGCGCTCAGCCTCTACATTCTGTACACCCTCGCGGCGCTGGCCGGATTCAGCGCGGTGCTGACGCTACCGGGCCTGGCGGGATTCGTCTTGTCCATTGGCATCGCGGTTGATGCGAACGTCCTCATATTCGAGCGAATCCGTGAAGAGCTTGCCCATGGCAAGACAGTTCGAACCGCGATCGACGAAGGCTTCCGCCACGCGATGAGTGCCATCGTCGATTCCAACGTTTCGACCGCACTGACCGCCGCAGTGCTCTATCAGTACGGCACCGGACCGGTACGCGGCTTCGCAGTCACGCTGCTCGCCGGTATCGCGGCATCGATGATCACCGCGATCTTCGTCGTTCGCACCTTCTACATGATCTGGCTGAATCGCTCTCGCAGCGCCCAGACATCTCTGAGCATCTAATGCTTCGCATTCTACACGACACTAACTACGACTTCATCCGCTGGTGGAAGGTGATGGCGGGCATCACCATCGCATTCATCGTTCTCGGTCTCGGATCGCTCGCAATCAAGGCGCCGAACTGGAGCATCGAGTTTACCGGCGGAACACTGATGCAGCTCAACTTCACCCAGCCGCCTGACGTGGGTGAGATTCGCTCCACCCTCGACGCCGCCGGCATTCACGGCGCCGAGATCCAGCAGTTCGGTACCCCCCGTGACTTTACTGTGCGGGCGCAGAACGCCGAGCAGGTCGCGGCTCAATCCAAGGGTGCGGCGACCATCGCCAACACCATCGAGAGCGTTCTCAAGAAAAAATTCGGGGAGAACGCGGTGCGGGTCGTTCGAAAGGAAGGTGTCGGCCCGCGAGTAGGGCAAGAGCTCAAGCGCGGTGCGATCATCGCCATTCTGCTCTCGTTTCTGATCACGCTCGTCTATCTCTCGATCCGCTTCGAGTGGCGTTTCGCGCTTGCGGCAGTAATCGCGACCAGCCACGACGTATTCACCACGGTGGCGTTCCTGAAGCTGATGCATCTCGAGATATCGCTGACAGTTGTTGCCGGCCTTCTAACCGTGCTAGGCTATTCGTTGAACGACACCATCATCATTTTTGACCGCGTGCGTGAGAATCTGCGTAAGGGGAGAAAAGAGAGCCTTTACGACACGCTCAATCGGTCGATCAACGAGACCCTGCCGCGCTCGGTGATGACCCACGTCACCACCTTCGCCGCCACGCTCGCGTTGCTGCTTTTCGCCGGTGAGGTCATCCGGCCTTTCGCCTGGGTCATGTCCTTTGGTATCGTCACCGGGACTTTCAGCTCGATGTACGTAGCGGCCCCGATACTCCTCTGGATCGAACGCAAATGGCCACGCAAGACGGGCACGCGTACGTCTTCATCGACAGCCACGCCCACCTCGCGGACCCGGCGTTCGACGGCGACCGCGACGAGGTAATTTCCCGCGCCCGCGATGCGGGCGCGGAGGCGGTCGTCTGCATCGGTGAGTCGCTGCTGGCGGCGGCCCTGGCCGCTCGACTCGCACACGACAATCGTGGCTTTGTGTTCGCTACTGCCGGCGTCCATCCCCATGATGCTGCTGGCTTCGACGCCGTCCGCGATCTGCCGCGGTTGAGGGAGCTCCTCAAGGACTCAGGCGTCGCAGTCGGTGAATGTGGGCTCGACTACCACTATGACAACTCGCCACGCGAAGCGCAGCGCTCTGCGTTCGCCGCGCAAATCGGCCTCGCTGCCGAGATCTCCAAGCCGCTGATCGTACACACCCGCGATGCCGAGGAAGATACGCGCGCGCTCATTCGCGACGCGCGAACAGCCGCCGTCGTCGGCGTTCTGCATTGCTTCACTGGCACACCCAGTCTCGCCGAATTCGCCATCGATGCGGGTTGGTACGTTTCCTTCGCCGGCATCGTGACCTTCAAGAAGTGGAACGACGACGATCTGCTCCGCCTCGTGCCCCGCGACAGGCTGCTGGTCGAATCCGACGCTCCTTATCTGGCGCCGGTGCCCAATCGCGGCAAACGGAACGAGCCGGCGTGGGTGCCGCATACACTGGCGCGTGTGGCCGCCGCGCGAGACGAAGACCCGCGGACCCTTGGCCTGGCGATCACCGACAACGCCAGGAGACTGTTCGGTCTGGATTTAAGCGCCGCCGGTTGAGTAACATTCGCCCTCCACTCTGACCGCGGCAAACGACGGAGTAACGAATGTCACTGAAGAAGATCATCACCGATAAGGCTCCGGGCGCCATCGGACCTTATTCGCAGGCGATCATCGCGAACGGGTTCGTGTTCACCGCGGGCCAGATTCCACTCGATCCCGTCGCCGGGAAAATCGTCGACGGTGGAATTGTGGAGCAGACCGATCGGGTGATGGAGAATCTCGAGGAGGTTCTGCGCGCGGCGGGCGCGACGTGGGCGGATGTCGTCAAAACGACGGTCTACCTCCACGACCTCGCTCACTTTCCCACCGTCAACGAAGTCTACGGCAAGTGGCTCGGCGATGCGCGTCCAGCCAGATCGACGGTGCAGGTTGCCTCGCTGCCGCGCGGCGCCCTGGTCGAGATCGACGTGATTGCCGCCCTCCCCAGCTAGCGAGACCGCGGCAGGTGAGTACTTCCAGAACGCGTGACGAGCTCTTCAGGCTGACTGAGTTCGCGCACTGTGCCGGTTGAGCGTCGAAAATGGGTCCGGGTGACCTGTCCCGCGCGCTGGCCGCGCTTCCTGTGAAGTCAGATCCACGGCTTCTCGTCGGCAGAGAGACTTTCGACGACGCCGGCGTCTTTCGGCTGTCCGACGACGTCGCACTCGTTCAGACTGTGGATTTTTTCGCGCCCATTGTCGACGACCCCTTCGATTTTGGCCAGGTGGCCGCGGCAAACGCGCTGTCGGATGTCTACGCCATGGGCGGCCAGCCGCTCACCGCTCTCAATATCGTCGCGTTCCCGACCAAAGATCTTCCGCTCGAGGTGCTCGGTGAGATCCTTGCAGGCGGTCAGGAGAAAGTCCACGAGGCCGGAGCGGTGATCGTCGGCGGCCATACCGTCGTCGACACCGAGCTCAAGTACGGACTCGCGGTCACCGGGCGTGCGCATCCCGATTTTCTGCTCACCAACGCCGGCGCGCGACCGGGCGATACTCTCATCCTCACCAAGCCGATCGGAAACGGCATTCTCGCTACCGCCGGCAAGCGCAACCAGCTTTCACCGGAGTCGAGAGAGGCAATGCTCTCGGCGATGAAGGCGCTGAACGGCGCTGCCTCTCGCGCGGCACTCGCCGTCGGCGCACGCGCTGCGACCGATATCACAGGGTTCGGGTTGCTCGGCCACATGTCCCACATCGCGAAAGCGAGCAGCGTTTCCCTTCGAATCGAAGTCGCGGCCGTTCCGATATTTCCCGGCGTGCGCGAAGCGGTGCGGTCGGGATTTGTCACCGACGGTGCAAAGCGCAACGCGGAGTACCTGCGCGATCTCGTGCGCTGGACGCGTGGCGGCGATGAGGAGCGAGCAATCCTTCACGACCCCCAAACCTCCGGCGGGCTCCTCGTTTGCATCAGCCCGGCCCGTGTCGCCGACTATCTTTCACGCGTTGCGGGAGCTGTTGTCGTCGGCGAAGTGACTCAACGGGGAGACGTTGCGATCGAGGTGCGCTGATACGCCTGGGGGTGGATGGGGCCTGGTGGCTTCCGTGATCTTCAAAATCACTGTGACCTTACGCCGTAAGGTCGGGTGGGTTCGATTCCCACACTCTCCCGCCATCGCTCTCCTCGGCGTTGTCGCGTCCGTCAATCTGATCCCCTCGACCGCCAGCGCTCAACAGCGGGACAGCGCTCGCGCGGGCATCGCTGCTCCGTCGCAACCGGCGCAGCCGGCGCAACCGGGTTCTGCCGACACCACCCATAAACCGCCGCTCAGTCCACGGCGCGCTTTTCTCACCTCACTTCTGATTCCCGGGTACGCGCAGACGGTGCTCAATCGCGACAAGGCAGCGATGTTGTTTGCCGTGGTCGAGATTGGATCCATCGGCATGGCACGCAAGGCGGCGCAGGACCTGGCCGAAGCAAAAGGGCTGGCGCACGACAGCGTCGTCGCCACTTACAAAATCGATCCCAACACCGGACTCGCCGAGATCGATCCGAAAACCGGATTGCCCATCCCCGATACCTATTTCGCCAGTCGATTCACTCCGGACCGGATCAAGGCGCGCCGCACCCATTACGAAGACTGGATTGCCGCGATCGTGTTCAATCATCTGATCTCGGGCGCCGACGCCTACGTTGCGGCAAACCTGTGGGATTTTCACACCAACATCGGCGTCGTCGCGTCGCCAGGCGCGGCCGGTGTCGTAGGCTCGGTGGGGTTTAGGTGAGCAGCACGGAACCCATCGGCGTTTTCGATTCGGGCATGGGCGGTCTCACCGTCATGCGCGAGATCATGAATCAGCTGCCGAACGAGAGCATCACCTATTTCGGCGACACCGCGCGAGTTCCCTACGGTCCGAAGAGTCCGGATACGGTTCTTCGCTACAGCCGCGAGATCGCGACCTATCTCCGGGGGGAGGGCGTGAAGGCTCTGGTCGTCGCCTGCAACACAGCCACCGCCCACGCGCTCCCCGCGCTGCGGCGGGAATTCGACTTTCCGATCGTCGGGGTGATCCAACCCGGAGCCCGTGCCGCTGCCGCCGCGACGAAGACCAAGCGCGTCGGCGTCATCGGAACGGCGGGCACGATCAGATCACGCGCCTATGAGAAGGAGATCCAACGCCTGCTGCCCGACGTCAATCTCATCGCCCAGGCGTGCGGCCTCTTCGTGCCGTTGGTGGAAGAAGGTTGGCTTGATACCGAGCCGACGCGCGCCATCGCGCGCAATTACCTCGCGCCGTTTGTCACCGCCGAGGTAGACACTCTCGTTATGGGGTGCACCCACTATCCGCTTATCAAGACAGTGATTGGAAATGTCGTCGGCCGGGAGGTGCGACTCATCGACAGCGCGTACGAAACCGCGCGCGAGGCGGGCGAGGTGCTGCGCGCCCTCAGTCTGCAAAACGACACGCCGAATCAGGCGCGCTACCGATTCATCGCCTCCGACGCACCCGACACCTTTTTGCAGTTGGGCCAGCGATTTCTCGGGTCAGCGATTGATCGAGTTGAGACACGCACCCTGGGCTGACCCATCCCACTGCCGCAGCTCGATCGCTTCATCGGTAACCCGCAGAAACGTCGGCGCGTCGAGCCAGGAACCCGCATTACCGAATACGTTGCCGCTTTCCATCTTCTCCAGCGTCGCGACGTGGGAATGCCCATAGACGAGGAGATCCAAATCCGTCGATTGCGCTAGCTGACGCTGGGCGTACCCGCGCAATCCACGTCCCTCATCGCGCGCTCGGTAGTTGCGGCTGGCGTTGGAGCTTCCATGCGCGAGCCGGCTCGCCCAGTCGGGATGAATCAGCCGGAACGCTCTGATCGCCAGCGGGTGACGCATGATCGGCCGGATCATCCTGTACCCGCGATCCTCGCGATCGCGCAGCCCGTCGCCGTGCTCGACGCGCACCTTCCATCCGGCCACCGACCCTTCCCACGGACCGATCACGTACTCTACGCCGACATCCTCGCGAAGGATCTCGCCGCCCCAGCAATCGTGATTGCCGGCGACCCAGAGCACCTCTACCCCCGCGTCCCGCAGCTCAGCGAGCGCCGCGAGTGCGCGAAAGCTGCGACGGGGAATCACCGTCTCCCACTCGAACCAGAAGTCGAACAGGTCGCCGTTGATCACCAGCGATCTTGCATCTCCGATGAGTCCGCGCAGAAAGGCGACGAACGACCGCTCGATTTGCGGACTCGCCACACCCAGATGCGCGTCGGATACGATGTAGCAGGGACCGTTGAGCACGGCTCAAAATAGCGGCCTGGCAAACTCTTTACAAAGCGCAGTGCACGGGGCATTTTCGCGGTTCCCCATGACATCTGAGCGTACGCGCGGCACGGCTCACACCGTCGAGTTCCGGGTTCGTTACGCCGAGACGGACCAGATGCAGGTCGTCTACCACTCGAATTATCTGATCTGGTGCGAGATCGGGCGCACTGAATTCATCCGGGCGCTCGGCACTCCCTACGCCGAGCTGGAGCGCCAGAACGTCACGCTCGCCGTAGTGGAAGCGAATCTCAGGTTTCATTCGGCCGCGCGGTATGACAATCTCATTCGCGTTACGACTACTATTAGCGATGTTCGTTCGCGGACCATCACTTTCGATTACGTCATCACCAATGCCGAGACCGGCGAACGTTTTGTTACAGCATCGACGAAGCTTGCCTCGCTTACGCGTGATTCGAGACTTACGACGCTTCCCGCCGACCTCCGGGCTCTGCTCGAAAATGCTCTCGCGTAAACTGCTAGCAGCTGGGCTGATCGGTATGGCGATCGCCACGGCGGTCGGTGCCCAGCCGACAGTCGGTCGCGCGGAGCCCGCTCAGATAACTCTGTTCGCGCGGCTCCTCGCAATGACTGACACGCGACAGCTCGATACGGGGCTCATCGACCGCTGTCTTGCCAATGACTGGCGGCCTTTGCGCGCCGCCGCGACGGTCGCGATCGGGCAAGTCGGGCGCGATAAAGGTCTGGCGCTTGCGCCGCGACTACGCGGGCTGCTGCGCGATCCAGACTCCAGCGTTGCGGCCAACGCCGCCTACGCTCTGGGATTGCTGCGCGATTCGTTGGCCATCGCGGATTTGACGGCCAGCCTCGATACGCCCGGACCCGTTGCGCGCGAGGCGGCGTGGGCATTGGGCGAGATTGGCGCGGGATCTCGAGGCGCGATTACCGACGCCCTGCGGAAGCAATACCGCGGCGATGTCGCGGTCCAGCTGTTACTCGCCGCCACCAAGCTTCGGCCGATCCCCCTCGTCGCGGTTCGTCCCCATTTGCGGAGCGCGAATCTGAGCGAGGCCTGGGCGGCTTCATACGCACTCGCCCGCAGTCGGGCCAGCGGAGGAGTGCGCGATCTGATCGCGCTTGCCAGCGCACCCGGCGTCGCCGGTGGACAAATCACGACCGCGGCAGTGCCCGCCGAGGCTGGAGGGCCGTACACGGATCGTCGGCTCGCAGCCGCGCGCATTCGCGCCGAAATCGCGAGAGGCATCGCCCGAACGGCCGCTGGTGACTCGCTTGGACCACAGGCCTTCGCAGCGCTCAGCAGTCTCGTCCGCGACGCTGATCCCCACGTCCGGATCAACGCTCTCCGGTCGCTGGGGACTTACCGGACCGAGGCGAACGCGCTCATTGCCGAAGCAACAAGGGATAAGGACCCCAACGTCCGCGTTGCTGCCGCGCAGAGTTTGTCGGCGTCGTTCTCCAGCGCTCCCGGCGAATTCACCGCACTCTGGGCGGCCGACACTTCCGTTGTTTATCGGTCCTCGCTGCTGGCTTCGGCGGCGAGAGCGGGGCTTCGGCCCGCTCAGCTTGCGGCATGGGCGGCTAGCCCTGACTGGCACTTGCGCGCGGCGGTAGCGAACGCGACCGGTGATACTCTCGACCGTGCATTCGCAATCTCCCGGGTGCGGACGCTACTGAGTGATCCCGATCCTCGCGTCAGAGAGAACGCTTACGGCGCACTCGCTCCACCACCTTCGATGCCGCTCGAGGACAGCGTTCACGGCTTGCTGATCGCCGGACTGCGCGATCCGGATTTCTATGTCCGAGCGACCGTGCTTGGCGCGCTGGCTGACAGGCCGTTGCCTGGCGACATTCCGGAAGTACTGACGAGCTACCGGATGGCTGCGCACGATTCTGCCAACGACGCTCGACTTGCCGCAATCCAATACATCGCCGCGGTCTGGAAACGCGACAGCGCTACGCTGTCTCCGGACATCCGGTCGGAGCTGTCGGCGATTCCCGTTCCCGCCGATCCCCTCGAGCGCAGTGCGGGCGCCGCCGTTGCACCCTGGTCGCGTTGGACGAGCGTCGTTGCCGCTCCGAAGTCCGCCGCCTGGTACGATTCGCTGGTGCGCCAGATCGTTCTTCCCAGCGTCAACGGAAAACGGATCACGGCGACGATTGTTACAGTGCGCGGACCCATCCAGCTCGAGCTGTTCGGCGCCGATGCCCCAATCACGGTATGGAACTTTCTTACCCTCGCGCGGTCTGGATACTATCGGAATACGCGATTTCACCGCGTAGTACCCAACTTCGTCGCCCAGGATGGCGATCCAAGAGACGATGGGAATGGCGGTCCCGGTTACGCGATACGTGACGAGATGAACCGCCACCGTTACGAGCGCGGAGCGGTGGGTATGGCGCTGTCGGGTCCCGACACCGGCGGCAGCCAGTACTTCATTACGCATTCTCCCCAGGCCCACCTCGATGGTCATTACACCGTATTTGGCCGGGTCCTGCGCGGCTACGCCGTTCTCGACCGGATCGTGCAGGGCGATCTGATCACGCGCATCGATCCCCAATGATACGGTTTCTGCTGCTTCCGATGATGCTCGGCGCGTGCGCGCCAGCGTTGCGGCCACTCACCGGAGTACCCGCACCAGATCGGTCGCTCCCGCCCCTGACCATTCCAGACGGTCACCGTCAGATCGTCTTCAAGTGGGAATATCAGGAAGGCGACATCGCCGCCCGCGGCGACGGCTCAGTGCGGACCGCCGCTCCAGATAGTGCGCGACTTGATTTCTTTCTCGGCGGCGGGCTGGGCGCGGGAGCGGCACTGTTGATCGGCGACTCGCTGCGCTCACCCAATCCCGAGCTCGCCAGGCGCTACATCCCGCCGACGCCGATGATGTGGGCCGCTCTTGGTCGGCTGGCCCTGCCGCCGCTGGCGGACACCGTAGTCCGTCTTGATGGTGATGTTCTGCGGGCAGATATCGGCCGACCGATTCAGTGGAGAGTCGCCATTCGGGGCGACACCCTCGTCAGTCTTCAGCACGTGTCCGGCGATAGAATCATCGAGAGTATGAACCGTTCGTCGGATAGCGTCGTCACCTATGAAAGGCCCGGCGCGAGGCGGACCCTCCGTCTCACCGTGCTGAGAGAACAACCCGGATCTTTCGATGCTTCGATCTGGCGCTTATAGTCTTGTCCTTGTCGCCGTGGCGGCGTGCTTCCCGTACAGCTTTACGGGAGGCGGGCTGCCCTCGCACATCAGGACGGTTGCCATCGTTCCTTTCGAGAACCAGACGGCAACACCGGAATTGCCGCGCGAGCTCACCGATGCGCTGCGAACCCGCTTGCGGGACCGCCTCGGGCTTCGCGATGCATCCGAGGCAAAGGCCAACGCCATCGTGCGCGGCGTCATCCAGCGCTACGAGACGGACATCCCAATCGGCTACAGCGCCAACAACAAAGCCGCCACTACCGCGAAGCGACTCCTCCAGCTCGTGGTCGATATCGAGATGATCGATCAGGTGACCGGCAAGACCTTATGGCAGCGCAAGGGATTGCTGGCCGAAGGGCAGTACCAGGAACGGGGCGAACCCGAGGGGAGACGCCAGGCCATCGACCACATCGTCACTGACGTAATCGATGGAGCACAGTCCCAGTGGTAAATCGCCGCGGAGAGAGCAGGCTCGGCTGTCTGATCGTGCTGCTGGTTCTCGCGATCGGCGCGTACGTAGCGGTGGACTTTGGTACTGCATATTTCCGCTACTATCAGTTCAAGGACGCGATGGGCCAGGAAGCAAGGTTTGCGACGACGAAAACCGACGATCAGATAACCACTCGGCTCGCCGCGTTGGCCGACTCGCTGGCGCTTCCCGCTGGAGCGGAGCTGATTACCATCGACCGCGGCCCAGACGTCATTACCATTTCCAGCGACTACGACGAGATCGTCAAGCTGCCGTTCAAGAAAGAACGGGTGCTCCATTTCCATCCCATGGCGGCGAGCAGACTCTGACGCCCAGAGATCCAGCGACGAAAGTTGCGACGTGGTCGGAAGCCGCGCGCTGGAGGGAGAGGAGAGAAGGACGGGTCGCTTTCACCAACGGCGTTTTCGACCTCCTCCACCGCGGGCACATCGACGTGTTGAATGCCGCGCGGGCGTCCGCGGAATACCTGATCGTCGGCATCAACAGCGACGAATCAGTTCGAAGGCTGAAGGGACCGACCCGGCCGGTCCGCACCGATGGTGATCGTGCCTACGTGCTCGCCGCCCTGGAGTGCGTCGACCTGGTGGTAATTTTTCCGGAAGACACCCCACTCAATCTCGTCAAGCAGCTCCGCCCCGACGTCATCGTAAAGGGCGGCGACTATGCGGAGGCAACCATCGTCGGAGCGAGCGAAGTGAAAAGCTGGGGTGGCACGGTGATAGTCGTGCCGACCACGCCGGGTCATTCAACGACTGCCATCATCGGGAGACTGGGTGAAAGCAAGTAAAACCAAGCGATCGGGACGCACTACCGCGGAGCTGCGAACGATCACGCTCGAGCGGGGAGTCGCGCCCTACGCCGAGGGATCGTGTCTCATTTCCTTCGGGGCGACCCGCGTTCTCTGCACCGCCTCGGTGGAAGACGGCGTCCCGGGATGGAAGCGAGGAAGCGGCGAGGGCTGGCTCACCGCCGAATACGCGATGCTGCCGCGTGCGACGCGCACCCGCACTGCCCGCGAGCGCGCTCAGCTTGGTGGCCGCACCCAGGAAATTCAGAGATTGATCGGCAGGAGCGTGCGGGCGATGCTCGACGATTTCCGGTTCGGCGAATTCACCGTCAAGCTGGATTGTGACGTTCTCGTTGCAGACGGGGGAACCCGCACTGCGGCGATCACCGGCGCTTCGGTCGCGATCGTCGATGCCTTTGACTGGATGGTCGCCAACGGCAAGCTCGATCGCTCGCCGATCAAGCGCCGCGTCGCAGCGGTGAGCGTTGGAATCATCGACGGCGAGCCGCGCCTCGACCTCGATTACGAGGAGGACGTGAAAGCGGAAGTCGACATGAACGTCGTCATGAGCAGTGAAGGGAAGTTCGTCGAAGTGCAGGGAACCGGCGAACACGGCACCTTCGATCGTGCTCAGCTCGACGAGCTCCTCGCACTAGCCATCGCGGGTATCCGCACGCTCGACACGGCTCAGACGACAGCGCTGTCAGAGTGAGGGATAAGCGCTTCCTGCTGGCGACACGCAGCCAGGGGAAGCTGGCGGAAATGCGCACAATTTTCGGTGATTTCGGTCTCGAGGTCGTCGATCTCGCCGAGCTGGGAATTCCGGAGACTGACGAAGAGGATCAGCTCGAGCAGTTCGACACCTTCGAGGAGAATGCGCTCGCGAAAGCGCGCTACTTCTTCGAGCTCTCGGACGGACGTCCCACGTTTGCAGATGATTCCGGGATGTGCGTCGACGCACTGGGCGGCGAGCCGGGAGTGTTCAGCAAGCGCTGGTCGGGTCACGTGGATCCGGATCCGCGCGTCGTCGATGCTGCGAACAACGCCAAGCTGGTGAAGCGCCTCAGCGACGCGCGCGCGTCGGCTGGCGATGCATTCACCGATACCGCTAGCTACGTCGCAGTTGCAGTCTATAAAGACGAAAGCGGGGAAGTGCTGCGCCGCGGCGTGATCGAAGGGCGCGTGCTCACAACGCCCCGCGGACACGGTGGCTTCGGCTACGATCCATATTTCGAGGCGCCCGATCTGGGCGGAACGTTCGCCGAGTCGCCCCTGGAGAGAACGGCCACCGCCAGTCATCGCAGTCGCGCATTTCGCGCGCTCCTCGCTGCGTTGCGCGATTCCGGCCGGGTATAGTAACTTGCCCTCACCACGGGGCGTAGCGTAGCCCGGTATCGCGCCTGCTTTGGGAGCAGGAGGTCCCCGGTTCAAATCCGGGCGCCCCGATTCAATAACTAACGGCCTGGCATCCAGTCACGGTGTCAGGCCGTTTTTCATCGTCGAACTCTACTTCCAGCTCGCTGACCGCAGGTAGAAGACCCACGGCAACGGCAGCCCGTCGCCTCAGAATTCAGCCTCAAAATTGGGCATCAGCAGTTTGCATTTGACTTTGCAAATTGCAACCGACCGTGCTCTTAAACGACTTTATGAGAGTCACGCATCACCTTGACTCACATATACTTACAATATGTGCTGTCGGTGGCAATGTGCTTGCTAAATACGGTGGTGCACGAGCGAGAACCGACCCGTCTTTTGACTGTTACGGTAGCCACTCGCCGTCGCCAACTGATTCAGGAGACTTTCCCAATGAGCAGCAAGAAAGGCTTCACACTCATCGAACTTCTTATCGTCGTCGTGATCATCGGCATCCTTGCCGCGATCGCGATTCCGAAATTTGCAAATACGAAAGACAAGGCTTACGTCGCGCAGATGAAGTCGGACCTGCGCAACCTCGCGACCTATGAAGAGCAGTACGCCGCCGACAACGGCGGCGCTTACTTCGGTGGCACCGCGACGATGGCTGCGCCCCTCCAGGGTTTCACGCCGTCGCAGAACGTAACGATCGTCGCTACCAACGTTGCCGGCCCGCCGCCCTCGTGGAGCGCGACCGCTACCCACTCGCAATCCGCGAAGACCTGCGACATGACCAACGGTCTGATTACCTGCGTGTAATCGGCCTGAATCAATACATGAGAGAAAGGGAGCGTCTTGACGCTCCCTTTCTTCATTCTCGGATCCTAATGGCCGGCCTCGCTCGACCCGGGTAGCCGTCTGGTGCTCTGCTCGGACTGCAGGCGAGCGGTGAATCGCTGGGACTCGGAGATGCGCTCCACTTCTACCGCGATCGTATCGACGGCTGCCTCGATCTTCTCGAGCCGGGCGTTGATGGCGCCCAGTTCGCGGGGCGGCACCGGCTTCGGCTCGAGCCACTTCGTGATCAGCCGCACCACCGGTAGGCCCAGCACCATGACCACGACCCCCGGAACGACCCAGGAGAAAACCTGGTGAACGATGAAATTCGGATCTGGTGGCATTTATCTCCTTTTGTCAGCCGCGCATCAGCCTTACGATAGCAGCAAAAGCCGGTTTCTGTCGACCGCGTCGCGGCAAACGAATTGCACCTTCCGTCGCAGAGCGCATCCCGCGCCGACCACCGGAGGTCATGTGCGACCCGCATTTTTTTGTCTGTGCCTGCTGTTGTTTGCATCCGCCTGCGAGACGACCACTGACGATATCTTCGGCATCGGCGGTGGCGGGGGCGCCATCAGCCAGGCTCAGGCGGCCGGCAGCTGGTCCTTTACCGTACAGCAAACCGGCACTCTCGCGTGCACGGGAGGAGCGCTCCCCAATGGCCAGGTTCTCACCGCGAGCCTGGACGTCGGTTCCGACGGCACCGTCAACGCCAGCACCAGCAGCTGGCAGAATCCGCCGACAACGCTGGTGCGCCCGCTCTCAGGATCGGTGCGCCTGACCGACGGCTTCACCGATCTCTTCCTCAGCTCGAGCGCGGGCAGCACTTCAGCGATGGAGTTACGGGGTACCATGTCCTCGAACGGCACCTTCAGTGGAACTCTAACCGATCCGGGACCCGGCTTTACTCCCATGTTCGGCACCAGCGGCTGCGAGTATACGGCATCCGGAATCAAAGGCTGAGCAGGCCGATTCAAGCGGCGAGCGCCCGATCGTCGCATCTTTCAGCAACCAGAATCAGAGGGCAATGATGCCGCGAGACGTCGTTTACGTGAATGGCAGCTTCGTTCCGCGCGCCGACGCGCGGGTGTCGGTCGAAGACCGTGGATTTGTTTTCGGCGACGGCGTCTACGAAGTAATCCGCGCCATCAACGGCCGCCTGTTCGCCAGCCGGTTTCACAACGACCGCCTGCGCCGTAGTCTCGAGGGAATCAGGATCACGCTTGCGCAAGGCGACACGCCTGAACGCTTCGCCGACATCGGCCGGCAGTTGCTGAAAGAGAACGATCTGTTGAGCGGTGAAGCGACCGTCTACATGCAGGTCACTCGCGGAGCGACAACCCGCGTTCACAACTTTCCACCGTCGCCAATCCCGCCAACCGTTTACATATCTGTCGCGCGTTTTACGCCGTACGCTGATCTCGCGCGCACCGGCGCTTCGGCGATCTCCCATCCGGATCTCCGGTGGGGCCGATGCGATTTGAAAACGCTCAACCTGCTTCCGAACGTCCTTGCATCCCAAGCCGCCAAGGAACGCGGCGCGTTCGAGGCGATGCTTATTCGAGACGGAGTCGTAACCGAAGGCGCCAAGACCAACTTTTTCGGCGTGGTCAATGGATCGCTTCGCACCCACCCCTGTGATACCCATATCCTCCCCGGTATCACTCGCTCGGTACTTCGCGACCTCGCCAGCGACGTCGGCATCGCGCTCGACGAAACGCCGATCAAGGCCGAAGAGATTCCGCGCTTGAGCGAGCTGTTTCTTACCGGAACTACCACCGATGTCATGCCGGTCGTCAAGCTGGACGACCGAGCCGTGGGCGACGGCAAACCAGGTGAGCTCACGAAACGGCTGCAGCGCGTCCTCGCCGAGAGTCTCGCATCCGGCGATTGATCGCCGAAACAGTTTGACTTCACGCTATGAGCGATTGATTAGAATCCCGGTGATCGCTAGCTTTCGTTCCGTCACGCGCCAGTAGCTCAGTTGGATAGAGCAACAGCCTTCTAAGCTGTGGGTCGGGGGTTCGACTCCCTCCTGGCGCGCCAAGCGATCGCAAGCGCCGTTAGCTCAATTGGCAGAGCAAATGACTCTTAATCATTAGGTTGTAGGTTCGATTCCTACACGGCGCACTATGGCCCTGACAACTGAGCCCACCAGCCGCGAAACGAGACGGCCACTTAACCGGTGGCCGTTTTCGTTTGCGGGGTCTCGCCTCAACCCATGGCGCGGGCTCGATGGGCTGCCGCGAGAGGTGTGGCTGTTGTTCGCCACCAACTTGATCAATCGCGCCGGCATGATGGTGCTGCCTTTCCTGATCGTCTACCTCACGCGCGAGCTGGGGTTCACTCCTGGGCAGGCCGGTCTCGCCTTCGCGCTGTACGGAGCCGCCGCGATCTTCGCTGGTCCCATCGGCGGCCGCTTGAGCGACAAAATCGGTCCGCTGCCGGTGATGCGGGCTTCGTTGCTCCTATCCGGCACAGTTGTAATGCTGTTTCCGGTCGCGCGGAGCGTTGTCGCCGTGTATGTCGTCACCGCGGTGTGGGCGGCGTGTGCGGAGCTATTCAGACCGGCGAGCCTTGCGGCTCTCACTCACGTCGTCGAGCCACACCAGCGGAAGGCAGCGTATGCGCTAAATCGCCTGGCGATCAATCTCGGCATGAGCATCGGGCCGGCGCTCGGGGGCTTTCTCGCCGCCGTGTCGTTCCATGCAATGTTCGTCGTGGATTCTCTCACCACGCTCACCGCGGGACTAGTGCTCGCCGCAGCGCAATGGCGGCCGACCATCATTGCGGAGCGCGCAACAGAGTCACAAGCAACTTCGGCGCTGGCGCGGCTGCGGGGGAATTCTCGCCTCGTGATGTTCCTCATCGCGACGTTTCTCGTTTCGATCGTGTTCTATCAACACGAATCGGCGCTGCCATTGTACATGGTGCAGTATCTGAGCTTGTCGCCGGCGTTTTACGGAAGCCTGTTCACCATCAACACGCTGATGATCGTTGCGCTCGAGGTGCCGATCAACCGTGCCACCGCGGACTGGCCGCACGCGTGGCCACTCGTCGCCGGCTGCATGCTCTTCGCGCTCGGATTTGGTGGCCTCGGTATCGTGTCGTCGGCTTCTGGAATCCTCGTCACCACTGTCGTCTGGACCTTCGGAGAGATGATGCTCTTTCCGGCGATGGCTGCGCACCTCGGCGATATAGCTCCGGAGGCGCAGCGCGGCGCCTATATGGGCGCCTACAGTATGTCGCTCAGTCTCGCTCTGACGGTTGGACCGTGGCTCGGGACCCAGCTGCTCTCACGGCTGGGCCCCACCGTAGCGTGGTATTTCATGTTCGCGCTGGGGGCGCTGGCCGCTGCGCTGATGGGGTTTGCAGCGCCCCACCGCCGAATGCTCCGCGTCCCAGCCGGCGCTGAATCTTAGCGACGATCATCTCGATCGCGATCGCATTGTGTCCACCGCGCGGAACGATGACATCAGCGTAGCGCTTGCTCGGCTCGACGAACTCGAGATGCATTGGTTGGACTGTAGATAGGTATTGCTCGATCACGTCGTCGAGCGGGCGCCCGCGCAATCGCGTATCGCGCTCGATCCGCCTGATCAAGCGGATGTCGGCATCGGCATCGACGAAAACTTTCACATCGCATAGATCGCGGACCCGCGCATCAACGAACAAGAGAATGCCGTCGATCACTACGACATCCGCCGGCTCGATCCGGGTCGCCTCGGCGCGACGCAAATGCGTGACGAAGTCGTATTCGGGCTTCTCGATCGCTCGACGGTTGCCGAGCGCCGTCAGGTGCTCGCAGAGAAGGTCGTAGTCGAACGCATCGGGATGGTCCCAGTTGAGTTTTCGGCGCTCCTCAAAGGCAAGTTTCGGAAAATTCTTGTAGTACGCGTCCATGTCGATGAA
>Ga0070680_100000645_pt1 | contig 24317 bp, 21 predicted proteins | sample KBSC73BmetaG_FD_64672 | JGI IMG/M metagenome (GOLD analysis project Ga0070680, IMG submission 64672) | Corn rhizosphere microbial communities from Kellogg Biological Station, Michigan, USA - KBS C7-3B metaG | ecosystem: Host-associated > Plants > Roots > Rhizosphere | place: USA: Michigan...
CAGGAACTGATCAGCAGCAACAAATACAAGATCCATGTGAATGCCGATCCGGCAAAAAGTTATCGCGACCTGTTTATCAATTCCACGCCTTCATCAGATGAAATCATCCTGGCCAGCGTAAACAATGCGGATCTGCAGATTTTCAATGATGCCAACTGGTATTATACCAGCGCCACCTATGGCAACCGCTTAAGCTTCACAAAAACTTTTATGGATACCTACCTGAACCGGGATGGCAGCCGCTTTACCGATCAGCCGGAATACGATACCATTCCGTTCTGGAACGAAGTGAAGAACCGGGATCTGCGCATACAGCAAACCATCCGGATGGGAAATTACAAGAGAAGCGATGGCAGTGCGGCGCCACCGGATTTTACCTATACATTCACCGGATACGAACCGCTGAAGTTCACGCTGGATTCAAAAGCCACCGACGGTATTGCTAAAAATGACAATTCGATCCCGATCATCCGTTACGCCGAAGTACTGCTGAATTTCGCAGAAGCGAAAGCCGAACTCGGAACATTCACCCAGACAGACTGGGATGCGACGATCGGCGTTTTAAGAACAAGGGCCGGTATTCCCAATTCAACAATCCCTGCTGTGGCCGACAGCTATCTGCAGCAAAATTATTTTCCGGATATTACCGATGCTGCGTTGCTGGAAATCCGTCGTGAAAGAAGTATTGAACTCTGTCTGGAGGACTTCCGGTACGACGATCTGATCCGCTGGAAAGCCGGCAGCCTGCTGGAAAAACCCTATACCGGTTTATATGTACCGGCAATGAACAGCCTGATGGATCTGAATGAAGACGGAAAGCCGGATGTTTCTTTTGTCAGCAGCATACCTTCAACAAAAGTCCCCGGCGTGTATTACTTTCTGGTGGACAACGACCAGTCTAAGCTTTCGCAGGGTACAAAGGGAGTTCTGATCTGGCTGGATAATATTGACCGGGAGTGGGATGATTATAAATATTTCTACCCGATTCCGTATAATGAACTGGTGCTGAATCCGGGGTTGGTTCAGAATGCGGGGTGGGATCATCCTTAGGATAATGGACAATTGACAATGGACAATTGACAATGGACAATTGACAATGGACAATGGACAATGGAGGACTGACAATGGGCAGTTGGGGTTGGGGAGAGAAATGTGACAGGTAATTGGAAAATGGGAAAAATAATGATTTACAGAAGACTGTTGTTTTTTATATTGTTCGGCTGCGTTGCCGTCCGGACTGCTTCAGCGCAGGCGGATGAAATAAATGTGCTGAAATTCCGTAATGTGCAGGATACAAAGGACTATTTTCACTATACCGGGAAGGATTTGCCGGTGATCAGCGGCCACCGGGGTGGCGCGATGAAGGGATTTCCTGAAAACTGCATTCCTACTTTTGTTCATACCTTAAAGGGAACCGTAGCCATATTTGAAGTGGATCCGCACCTTACCAAAGACAGTGCAATGGTGCTGCTGCACGATGATGTGCTGGACCGGGTTACGACGGGTCATGGTAAATTGAATGCTTATACACTGGCGCAGCTGGAGAAACTGCGATTGAAAGATCCGGAGGGAAATATTACGCGCTTTCATCTGAATACCCTTTCCCAGGCTATTCAATGGTGCAGGGGAAAGACTATGCTGAACCTGGATGTCAAAGATGTTCCGTTGCGGATGAAGGCGGAAATGGTTAAAAAATACGATGCATTCAATTATGTAATGTTTACCGTGCATTCTGCCAAAGAAGCCAGATTCTTTTACGATTTTGATCACCGGAGTCTGTTCTCTGCTTTTGTCAAAACAAAAGACGCACTGTTAACCTACGAAGCTGCAGGTATTCCCTGGTCCAGTGTGTTGCTTGCCTATGTCGGGTCTGTCAGCACGGCGGATAACCGGGAACTTTACGATATGCTGCACAAAAGAGGGGTGATGGTGATGGTTGGCGCGGCACCGAGTTATGATACGCTGAAAGAATCGGCAGAGAGAGCAATGGCATACCGGAAAATATTAAAAGACGGAGCCGATATCATTGAATCGGATCGCCCTCTGGAAGTAGCAGCCGCAATCAAATCGTTGTATCCTGAGCAGAGTATCAAATATCTTTTTTGGAAGAAAGAAATGTATAAAAAATAAAAACTTCAAATGAATAACAGCGGGGCGCTACAGCAATCCGGAGGCGCATCAGTCCTCGACAGGGCAGGCATTCCCAGGCAGCTTGCCTGGGGATACCTCGGCATCCTCATCTTTATGATGGGCGACGGGGTGGAACAGGGATGGTTAAGTCCCTACCTGATTGAAAGAGGCATGTCCATTCAGCAATCCGCCGCGCTCTTTACAGCTTATGGCATTACCATTGCCATTGCGTCCTGGTTTTCCGGCGTGCTGGCTGAAGGATTCGGCCCGAAAAAAACAATGCTCATGGGATTGACATTATATATCCTGGGAACCGTCGGGTTCGTGGGATATGGCATGCCGCATCTGCATTTCGGAGTCATGCTGCTGACCTATGCCTTGCGCGGTTTTGGATATCCCTTATTCGCCTATTCCTTTCTGGTCTGGATCACCTACCGGAGTCCGCAAAAAAAACTGGGTGCCGCGGTCGGCTGGTTCTGGTTTGTATTTACCGGTGGGTTAAATGTTTTCGGTGCCTATTATTCCAGCTGGGCCATCATCCACCTGGGATACCTGAATACCTTGTGGAGTTCGATTTTCTGGGTGCTTATGGGTGCATTTTTTGCATTGCTGCTGAATAAGGATAAATTTATTTCTTCCGGTAAAAAGGGAGCAGGCAGCAAGGCCGAAGAACTCAAAAAAGGACTCACGATCCTGAAAGAAGAACCCAAAGTATTGCTGGGTGGCATCGTGCGGATCATCAACACCACGGCACAATTCGCCTTTCCGGTATTTATGCCGATCTATATGTCGCAGCACGGTTTTTCCACCACTTCCTGGTTGCAGATCTGGGGAACGATCTTCACCGCGAACATTGCCTTTAATCTGATTTTTGGTTTTGTGGGTGACAAACTGGGCTGGCGGAATACCGTCATGTGGTTTGGCGGCGTGGGCTGCGGGATCACAACGTTATTATTCTTTTACGCACCGGTTTTATTTGGTAATAATTTCTGGCTGGTCATGATATCCGGTGTGTTATGGGGCGCCCTGCTGGCAGGATATGTGCCCCTGTCCGCCCTGGTTCCCTCCCTGGTAAAAAAAGACAAAGGCGCTGCCATGGCTATTCTGAATCTGGGCGCAGGGCTTGCTGTATTCACAGGCCCGGCCATTGTCGGGATCTTTATCGGCAGCGTGGGAAATGAAGGCGTTGTCTGGATCCTGGCGATCCTGTATTTTATCAGTGCCCTGCTTACGCGCTTCATTACGCTGCCGGATAATGCGAAGACAGCGCATACGGCGAATGAGGAAATGAGGATGCAGCATTCCGTTTCGTAAAGGCGGTTGAATTTTTATTTGTCCGGCACGGATTGACGAATGCAATGTTTAAAAAAGAAGCTGAATAATAAAATATGAGGATATTAATTACTGCACCTTACAATGAAAATGGCCGCAAGGTATTAAGTGAAAAACTGGGTGAAATTATTTACAGGCCCTGGAAGCTGAAAGGCCGCGCTTACGATGAAGGGGAACTGATGATCCTGTTAAGGGAAACAAAAGCGGATGCCCTGATTACAGAACACGACCAGGTAACGGCAAAACTGATCAGGAATTTTCCGGATCTGGCATTCATTGGGGTTTGCCGCGGCACTCCGTCCAATGTTGCGGTTGAAACAGCGGAGGAGAAGGGAATTCCGGTCTTTCATACGCCCGCAAGAAATGCGCAGGCCGTAGCCGAAATGTTTATTGCCAATGTGGTCAGTTTTCTGAGGAATACCATTCCTGCAGTGAAATGGCTGGAATCTGCACAATGGAAGGAAGGCGCACAAAGTTCTTATCTCGAATTCAAAGGGAATGAACTGGCAGGTAAAACAGTGGGTATGGTTGGTTTTGGAGCCATCGGACAAGCCATTGCCCGCTTGCTGAAGCCCTGGCCCTGTGAGATCAGGTATTATGATCCTTTTCTGAAAACAGCAATACCCGGGTGTAAGGAAACAAGCCTGGAAGGTATTTTTGAAACTTGTGATATTGTTTCCATCCACCTGCCGGCCAATGAACAAACGGCGGGGATCATCGGTAAAAGTCTATTATCGAAAATGAAAAGGAACGCCATCTTTGTGAACACCGCCAGGTCGATGGTCGTAAATCAGGATGATCTGCTGGAAATGCTGGAAGACAAAAGGATCGGCGGAGCGATCATAGATGTGTTTGATCAGGAGCCGCCCGATGCCCGGGATTATAAACTGATCCGCCTTGGCAATGTACTGGCAACCCCGCATATTGCAGGCGCTACCTTTGAAGTGGAGGACCACCACGTGGATATTATGAACCGGCAATTGCTGGACTGGTACGATAAAATCCACGCATTCCCTGAGCCTTCCGGGAACGGTCAGAAAAATGACAAACATTCAAAATGAAGAACGCCTTTCTTATTGTGGATGTCGGCACGGGTAATGTGCGGGTGGCCATAACGAATCCTACCGGAGAAGTAATAGTTGTGGAACGGGATGATGTTCGTTACACGGCAGACGAACGTTATGCCAGCGCGCTGCAGTTTGATCCGGAAATGCTTTGGGAACAGATCATTTCTCTTACGGACAAGGCACTGCAGCAGGTGCCCGGCGTTTCCATCAAAGCCATTACGGCATCCAGCCAGCGCGAAGGCATTGTACTGCTGGGGAAAGATGGTATTTCACTGATTGGGTTTCCGAATCATGATCACCGTGGGCGGGAATGGGAAGGGCTTATTTCTGATGAAGATAAGTCGCATGTCTATAAACTTACCGGACGCTATCCCGGTTCCCTGTTTTCCGCCTTTAAACTGATTGGCCTCCGGCAGAAAGATTCGGCGCTGTATGCGAAAGTGAAAACGGTGATGAGCATCAGCGACTGGGCGCAGTATAAACTGAGTGGCGTCGCAGGATATGAACATGCACAAGCGTCCGAAACCCTGCTGTACGATGTGGCGGAAAAACGCTGGTCGCCCGAACTGTGTTCGCTGTTTGATATCAGCACGGATATTCTCCCGGAGCTCCGCAACTCCGGAACAATTTTAGGGAATATTCTGCCACTTTATGCTTCGAAATGGAATATATCGGCGAACACTCCGGTAGTGGTTGGCGGCGCCGATACGCAGCTTGCCATTAAAAGTACCCTTCCTTCGATCGATGATGTGGTGATTGTATCCGGAACTACTACACCCATTGTCAAGATCATGAAAGAGTATGCGGTGGATGAACTGGAACGTACCTGGACCAACCGGCATACCGACAAAGACCTGTTCATCCTCGAAGCCAATGCCGGTGTTACCGGTCTCAATTATCAGCGCTTGAAAGAAATCTTTTACCCGAATGAGGATTATGCGGTCATTGAAAAGGAACTGGCCGCACTGACCGCTCCCCAATGCATGGCATCGCTGGGCTCGCTCGTTGCGGATGAAAAACAGCCCCTGACCAAAGGCGGATTTATTTTTGACACGCCGGTTTCGCATTTGCTGAACCGGGCCTGTTTTGTTTGGGCCGCACTTTGGGATATCGCCTGCTGTATAAAAGAAAATTACGATTGCCTCTGTAAGGTCACTTCCTTCCGGCAGGATTATGTATGGGCCTGCAGCGGGGGAATGCAAAGTGATATTCTAAAACAGTTCGTATCCGGACTGATCGATAAAAAAATTCAACTCCGTAAAGGATATAAGCAGGCCTCGGTAAGGGGAGGAGCTATCATCTGCGGCGAAGCAACGGGAGAAAAATCCATCAACGACCAGGATCTCGAAATCATTTATCCAAAAGATCAGGATTACTACGCAAGTCTGTATAATGAATGGAAAAAACTTCGCTCCGGATTTAAAAAAATCTTTTAAAGCGGGTTATGGATGATCCCTTTTTTTTAGGAATAGATATCGGCACGCAGGGCGCCCGCGTGGTTTTGCTTGATATAAAAGGAAATATTGCGGGCAGTAGTGACGAATCTTTCCCCCTGAATGAGAAAATGCTGGAGGAACAATCTCCACTCGCCTGGTGGGATGCCTGTTCCCGGTCATTAACGAAACTTATTGGGGAAGTAAAATCAAAAATTGATCTGAAGAACATACAGGCTGTATCGGTAACTTCTACTTCCGGTACGGTTATTCCGCTCGACCGGTTCCACAATCCTTTGCACGATGCCATTATGTACAGCGACAAACGGTCTGCCGCAGCCGGACAGCTTTGCCGGGAAACGGCAGGCCGCTTTCAACCGGAAGGATATACCGGATTTAATGCGTCGAGTGGTTTGGCTAAAATGGTCTGGTTCTCACAAAACTTTCCGGATAAGATAAACCGGATCGCCAGATGGATCCATGCCGCAGATTTCATCATTGGAAAACTGAGTGACCGCTGGGGAGTAACGGATTACACTAATGCCTTAAAATCCGGTTTTGATCTCCACCGTTTTGAATGGCCTGCTTATTTATCCGGTCAGCTGCCTTTGAAAAAAGAATGGCTGCCGGAGGTTGTGCCCTCCGGTACGGTGATTGGCAGATTGTCACCGCGCATTGCGGAAAAACTTGGCTTACCAGAAAATATAAAAGTGGTTGCGGGCATTACCGATGGCTGTGCGTCGCAGTTTGCTTCGGGGGCGGTGAATCCGGGCGACTGGAATACGACGATCGGAACCACGCTCGTCATAAAAGGAGTAACAAAAAAAGAAATAAAAGATCCGGAAGACCGCCTGTACAATCACCGTCATCCATCCGGCTACTGGATGCCGGGCGGGGCGGGCAATACCGGGGCAGACTGGGTGACAAAAAAATTTATTGACCGGTTGCCGGAAATGGAAGAGATTGCCGGGGAACTGATTCCGTCCGGATTCCTGGCTTATCCTCTTCAGCAGCAGGGAGAACGTTTTCCCTTTATTGCAGCCGGAGCGCGGGGATTTTCGCCGGAGGGATTATCGGATGCGGAACAATTTACTGCCAATATGGAAGGAGTGGCTTATATTGAACGCCTGGCTTACGAACTGATTGAAAATATTTCGCAGGAAAAAGTGAAAGCTGTTTTTTCCGCAGGCGGCGGCAGTAACAATAATGTCTGGCTGAAGATCAGATGCAATGTGCTGAACCGGCCAATCCGCAAGATGAAACATGTTAGCGGCGCTGCGGGCGCTGCTATGCTGGCTGCATCAAAAACATATTTTCATGCTGTTGAAGAAGCCGTGACTGCTTTATCGCAGACGGAAAAAGAATTGCATCCGGTCAAGACTTTGGCCTGGGCATACGAAAGAGACTACCGGGATTTTAAAGAAATCTTATATTCAAAAGGATATATTCAAAAAGACCTACGGGATGCCTGATGTTTATTTACTGCGACACGGAGAAACCCAATGGAATGCCGATGGTAACCGGTATTGCGGGCGAACGGATATCCCGCTGACAAAAAAGGGAATTGCACAGGCAGAATCGGTGCGGGATCAGTTGAAAGCTATCTCCTTTGATGCAGTCTATTCTTCTCCGCTGCAGAGATCCCTGGTCACTGCACAAATAGCCTGCGGCGGCCGGGAACAGGTCATTACCGACCAGCGACTCATTGAAGTTGATTTCGGAAACTGGGAGGGAAAAACAAGGGCCGAATTTATTGAAGAGAATGCGTCGGTCTGGAATAGCTGGTGTGACTTTCCGGATCAGACCAAAGCCGGAGAAACAGGTGAAACCGCTATGGAAGTGATCACCCGGCTGGATAATTTTTACGAATCTGTTCTCGAAGAACATTCTTCCGGAAATATTCTGGTAACAGGCCACAATGGAACCAACCGGTTGTACGTGGCCTGGAAACTGGGAATGCCGCTTAAAAACTACCGGAGAATTGTACAGGAAAACTCATCGGTTACCCTTTTTAGTCTCGATACGGAAAGCCGCGAATTGACGCTAAAACGACTGAACAGTCATTTTTAATTCCCCGTTCAGTATTTTTTTTATCAATTGCAGAACTTTGGTAATTGATATTTGTTCTCTTCCTGTATTTGGGAGCGTCCCGGGTGGGTTAGCTTTTCATCTCATATTTAAAACTTTCAAATGAAATATAATCTTTTAGGTTCCACAGGGCTGCTGGTATCGGAAATTTGTTTTGGCACCATGACTTTTGGTGGCAAGGGACGCTGGGAAGCCATCGGTACGGTTCAGCAGCAGGAGGCAAATGATTTGATGAAAAGGGTGGTGGATGCTGGCATTAACTTCATTGATACGGCGAATGTTTACTCCCTTGGAGAATCGGAAAAACTGCTGGGGCAGTCCCTCAGAGACCTGGGCCTGAACCGGAATGACCTGCTGATTGCCACCAAGGTTCGTGGCAGGATGAATGATCAGCCCAACAGTATCGGTCTTTCGAGGTATCATATTTTTAATTCGGTGGATGAGAGCCTGCAACGTTTGCAACTGGATCATATTGATATTTTGTATGTCCACGCCGTGGATTTTGTTACGCCGGTTGCGGAGATTATGCATTCGTTGAACGATATCGTGCTCACCGGAAAAGTGCGGTATATCGCGGTTTGCAACTGGCCTGCCTGGATGGTGATGAAAGCGCAGGGCATCGCAGAAAAGAATAACTGGAATAAATTTATTGGTCTGCAATATTTCTATTCGCTGGCCGGAAGGGACATTGAAAGGGAGATTGTGCCGCTGGCCAAAGACCAGGATCTGGCCATTTTGCCCTGGAGTCCGCTGGCAGGTGGTTTTCTGACGGGCAAGTTTACCCGGGATAAGGAGAAGGCCGGCGGTTCCCGCAGGGATACATTTGATTTTCCGCCGATCAATAAAGAGAAAACCTATGATATTGTAGACGTCATTTCCGCCATTGGAAAACAGTACGCTGTATCCCCCGCACAGATCGCGCTGGCCTGGGTGCGGCTGCAGCCCGGTATTACCAGTACAATCATTGGTGCGAGGAATATTGATCAGCTGAACGACAATATCAAATCGACGGAACTGCAGTTATCGGCGGAAGACCTGGCGAAAATAGATGCAGTAAGCGCCCTGACAAAAGAATATCCGGGATGGATGACAGAATATCAGTCCGCAGACCGGATAAAGCAGAGCACTTAATTTACTCCCCTTCAACCATAGCGCAGTCTCATTTTTTCCTCCTCCACGTCCATGAGCATCTGGTATTTGCGGATCAGTGCTTCATCGGTGGAAAGGTCTTTGTTCCATTTCCGGAGCAGGTGGCGCTGGCGGGCGAGTAATTTCATGTAGACTTCTTTGAATACGGCAGGGTCGTGGTCATTGGCATCAAATAATTCTTCCGCTTCGAGTTTTTTTTCCAGCTGCTGTAAAGCCGCATTGGAACTGATTTCCGCGGCATGATTCTCTCTTAAATAGGCAAGGCTCTCAGCCGCCATCTTACGGCGAAGGATAACCGATTCTTCCGCTGTGGAAAGCGGATGAAACCGGTCTTCCAGATTCAGCCATCGCGCGAGCATGGGAAGCGTGAGCCCCTGAACGACCAGCGTAAGCAGGATCACTACAAAACTGATAAAGATGATGAGGTTGCGCTGTGGAAAGGGCGCCCCGTTGCCGAGTTGAACGGGTATGGACAATGCGGCCGCCAGGGAAACCACACCGCGCATGCCGGTCCATCCGTATAACAGAGGCGATTTCCATCCGGGCCGGTTATCGGCTGTGGTAATATAGCGGCTGATGAACACCGTAAATGCCGAAGCGCTGAAAGTGCAGATCAGTCGCGCCAGCATGAGCAGGCCTGTGATCAGCAGCCCGTACCGGATCGCCTGCGCCAGGGTTATGCCATCCAGTTGGCCCACGATCACCGGCAGCTCCAGTCCGATGAGCATGAAGACCAGCCCGTTCAGTACAAATCCGAGGGCGGACCACACATTGGCGCCCCGGATCCGACTGCGGGAACTCAGGAATAAATGACTTTTGGAAGACAGATAAAGTCCGCCGCTGACCACAGCCAGCACACCCGAAACATGAATGGATTCCGCCAGCATATACATTACATAGGGAGTGGTCAGCGTGAGCACGATATCCATATTGGTATCTGTCGGCAGCCATTTGTGCAGCAGATAAAAGAATTCCGCCACCAGGAGGCCGACGGCTATTCCGGCAGCGATCACCCAGATAAAACTGAATGCCGCTTCATGAAAAACAAACCTGCCGGTATCTATGGCGACCAGCGCGAACCGGAAGATCACGAGGCTGGAAGCATCATTTAACAGGCTCTCTCCTTCAATGATCGAAACAATTCCTTTCGGTAAGCGAACCCATTTCATAATGGCTGATGCGCTTACCGCATCGGGGGGCGACACAATGCCGCCCAGCAAAAAGCCCAGGGCCAACGAGAATCCGGGAATGACGGAACTGGCCACCCAGGCCACAACCAGGGAAGTAACGATTACGATCAGGAAAGCGAAACTCCCGATAATACGGCGCCAGCGCCACAATTCCTTCCAGGACGTATACCAGGCTGCCTCGTATAAAAGCGGCGGCAGGAAAATGACAAAGATCATTTCGGGTTGAATGCTGATATTGGGCATGCCCGGTATCAGGCTCAGTACCAGTCCGCCCAGCACCAGCACGATCGGGTAGGCCACTTTCAGTTTCTGCGCCAGGATCACGAGCAGCACGATAACTAAAATCAGGGCGATATATTGGGCAAATTGAACCAGCATGAAAATTGCGGAAAGAAATGATAAAAATAGGAAGAAATAAATTTCAGGAGCTGTCCAATTTCTCCGTTCCCGGTCATTATTGGGGTGTTAAACACATTCAATAACTATTAAGATTAAGCAGAAAATGAAACAGCGAATCAATCTTCAGGAAAAAGGCGAAAAGGTCTTTAAGGCAATGTATGGTTTACGGACCTACCTGGCGAAATCGCAGGTTGAAGAACAGCTCCTGAATTTAGTTTATTTCAGGGTATCCCAGATCAATGGCTGTGCGTTTTGCCTCGATATGCACGCGAAAGATCTCCGGGCGGAAGGTGAAGCCGAGCAACGTTTATATGGGATGGATGCCTGGCGGGAAGCTCCTTACTATTCAGAACGCGAACGGGCAGCCCTTGCCTGGGCGGAAGCCGTTACATTGGTTGCGGAAACCCGCGTGCCGGACGAAGTCTATGAAGAAGCGAAATCACAATTTACCGAAGACGAGCTGGTTGATCTGACAGTGGCCGTGAATACCATCAATTGTTACAATCGTATTAATATTGCATTTCGTACGCCGGCGGGCGATTACCAGCCCGGCGCTTTTGCAATCTGATGGAGCAAACGGCTAAGGATGGGGAGGTCACATTTAGTAACATTTTAAAAGAAGGAAAATGAAAGATTTTGTGTTATTATTCCGGCAGCCGGATTTGAAGCACAGCAAAATTCCGGCCAGTGAATTGCAGGGCCTTAAGAAGAAATGGGAAGACTGGGTAGGAGGCATTGCGGCCCAGGGAAGATTTAAAGAACATGGAATCCGCCTCGCACCGGAAGGTAAAGTGCTCAGGGCCGGGGGGGTGGTCACCGATGGACCCTTCGTGGAAATCCGGGAGATGCTGGGCAGTTTTATCGTCGTTCAGGCCGATAACCTGGAGGATGCCACCACGCTGGCGCACGGTTGCCCGGCCCTGGATACTGGAGGCAGTGTTGAAATCCGGCCATTCTATGGATGAATATAAAATCAAAAAGGAACCTGCTCCCATTGGAGCGGGTTCGCTTTTTAATCAGGACGCGGAACAGGAATTTCTGAAGCAGTTGTTTCAGCGAGAATTTTCCAAAATGGTTGCGGTGATCAGCAAACTTTTTGGCTTGCAGCATATTGAAACGGCGGAGGACATCGTGAGCGAAACCTTTTTACAGGCCGCGGAGACCTGGGGAATGAGAGGCATTCCCAAAAATCCGACTGCCTGGCTCTATGTAGTAGCCAAACAAAAAACCCTGTATCAATTCCGGCGAAATAAGATTTTCCAAAATAAAATTCTTCCGGAATTAAAATCCGGACGGGAAGAGAATCAGGAAATCGAAGAAATGGAATTTTCAACGGAGAATATCCGCGACAGTCAGCTGCAGATGCTTTTTGCAGTCTGCACACCGGCCATTGCCAGCGAAGCACAGATCGGGCTGGCGCTGCGTATTCTCTGCGGCTTTGGGATTGATGAAATTGCCGAAGCCTTTTTATCCAATAAAGAAACCATCAATAAAAGGCTGTTCCGCGCAAAGGATAAATTGCGTACAGAAAAAATAAAGATGGAACTGCCGCCGGAAAATGAAATCCCCGCCCGGCTCGACAATGTATTGCACATCATCTATCTGCTGTTCAGCGAAGGTTATTATTCAACGACCCAAAATCAGGTTTTACGAAAGGATTTATGCCTGGAAGCCATGCGCCTGGGCATCATGCTTACGGAATATGAGAGAACCAACCTGCCCAAAACAAATGCGCTGATGGCCCTGATGTGTTTTCATGCTTCCAGGTTCGATGCCAGATTAAAGAAGGAAGATTCCCTGGTCCTTTACGAGGAGCAGGATGAAACTTTATGGGATGCAGCCTTAATCAAACAGGGAAAGCAGTTTTTGAGTCTTTCTGCTGCAGGAAATGAACTCAGTTCCTATCATCTGGAGGCCAGGATTGCGTACTGGCATTGCAGAAAAGAAAATAGCAGGGAAAAGTGGGAAGCGATTCTGGACCTGTATAATCAACTGCTGTTGCTGAATTATTCCCCCAGTGTTGCGCTGCACCGTACTTTTGCCTTATACAAGGCAAATGGCCGGGAAGCGGCACTGGCAGAGGCGAAAAAATTAAAACTGGAAAACAATCATTTCTATTTTTTATTGCTGGCTGAACTATATAAGGATGCGGACAATGAAAAAACGAAAGAATATTATCAAAGAGCTTTCAACCTGTCCAAAACACAAATAGAAAAACGGGGAATTCAGGAAAAACTGGATCGCCTGGAACGGAATTGAAAATAAAACGATCTTTGATTTCAATGTTTCTGCGCCGGCTATCGTTCAGATTTCCCTTGTTATTTTTGTTGCCAACCTTTTCCGATCTGCTTTTGCATTTGGGGAATCGCTTGTTGCGGTTCCGCTACATGTTGAAGTAAATCATCGGAAATTTTTTTACAGCATATCTATTTTCTTTTGAATGGTCTGTTTGTCAGTCTCCGTTTTGGCTAAAGACCAGGCTTTTTCAAAATGCTGCTTTGCTTTATTATCGTCCACGCTCCGGTAAAGTTCTCCCAGCAGGGTATAATAGAAATGATTGCCGGTTAAATTAAGTTTTTCCGCTTCACGGATGGCTTCTTCCTTACCGTTTGCTTTCGAAAGGGCATAAGTCCGGTTCAGTGCAGCGATAGGAGAGTATGCAATTTGCAGTAAATGATTAAAAAGCTGTAAGATGTTCTCCCATTTTTCTTTTGTATCGGCTTTTCTTGTATGCCAGTATGCGATCCCGGCCTCTAAATGGTATTTTGAAATCTTATTTCCCTTCGATGCCTGGTGAAGATGGTATCCGCCCTTTGCAATCAGTTCCTGATCCCACAGCCGTTCATCCTGGTCCTGGTACAAAACAACTTCCCCGTTTTCATTTTTTCTTGCTTCGAACCTCGAAGCATGAAAACACATCAATGCGTACAAGGCATTTACTTCCGGAAGATTGGTTTGTTCATTTTCGATAAGCAGATGCGTCAACCGCATGGCTTCCTGGCACAACTCACTGCGCAAAACGGCATGCTGACTTTCGGAATAATAACCTTCATTAAAGAGTAAGTATAAGGTAGTTAAAACGTTTTCAAGTCTTTTAGGGATCTCCTTTTCATCCGGAAATGCAATCTGTACTTTCTCCGTCCGGAGTTTTTCCCTGGCCCTGAACAGGCGCTTGTTGATGGCTTCCTTATTCGTTAAAAAGGCATTGGCAATTTCATCAATACCAAAGCCGCAGAGAATACGCAATGCCAGGCCGATCTGCGCTTCCGGAGGAATGGAATGCTGGCAGATCGCAAATAGCATTTGCAGCTGACTGTCGCTGATATTTTCGCCGGACAAATCAATGATGATTTCATCCGCTTTTTCTTCTGAATATTTTAACTGGGGCGAAATTTTTTCAGTAAAGATTTTATTCCGGATAAAATGATTTTTAGCCTTGTTTTTTGCAACATAGTAGAGCCAGGCGGTCGGATTTTCAGGAATTCCGTTATAGGTCCAGGTTTCCAGCGCCGACAAAAAGGTTTCGCTGGCCAGATCCTCCGCAATTTCCATGTGCTCAATACCAAAGCGCTTGCAGAGAACGGCTGTTATTTTGCGGAACTCCGTCCGGAATAAATGCGGAATCAGTTCAGGTTGCTGCATAAAAAAGCCCCTGTAAATATAGACAAATACAGGGGTCGGGTCTGCTTAGTGTACAGTGTCGTTTCTGGATATCCTTCTTACTTCTATCGTATTTCCTTCTCCGGCCAGTACCGGGCAGCCTTTTGCAAATTCGACGGCTTCCTCCACCGAACCGGCCTTAACCGTAATGAGGCCTCCGATGGTTTCCTTGATATCGCCAAAGGGGCCGTTGGTAACTGTCTTGTTCGACCTCACCACCCGGGCCCCGTCGAAAATGAGGCCGGTGCCGCCGACGAATTTATTTTGTGCGGCAATGCCACCGATCCAGTCCATGGTTTGTTTCATCCAGATCTGCATTTGTTCCGGCGAAGCGATTTTTGCCCCGTCTTCATGCCGCATAATTAATGCATACTCTTCCATTTTCTTAAAATTTAATGTTATTGAATATACCGGTATAACAAGTAAGAAGAGCCCGATTGGACATTGTCGGAAAATAATCGGTGCAGAGGCTTTATTTTTTATAGCGCCGCCCTGTGAACAGGCTCGTTGCGAAAGTTAGTAAAATCAGGGGTTTATTTATTTACCGGTACCTCTAAACTGATGCTGATAATTTTTGCCACTGAGCCGCCTTTCTTGCCAACCCCATAATCTTCCCGGTTAATACTGAATTTGCCCTGGAATATTCCCGAGGCCCCGGAAGGGGAAAATGTAAATGGAATTTCTATGAGTCTGGTTGTGGCTTTCAGGGTTAAATCACCCGAAACTTTAAAACCCGAGGCTGTCTTTTCGATCTTCCTCGATTTAAAGCTGATGGCCGGGTACTTGTCTGTATTTAACCATATTTCCTTTTTGCGAAGGTCACTGTTGCGCAGGGATATTCCGGTACTTACCGTTTTTGCATCAATGCTGGCGGAAATTGAGCTTCCGGCTAAATCTTTTTCACTGAACCCGATCGTCGCTTTCAATCCGGAAAAGCTGCCATGCACGGTTCCAAACGGCCCATCTACCGAAAATTTAATTTTAGCTTTTGGCGCGTCAGCATTCCAGTGATCAATGCCATTCGGGGTTGTTGCGAAGGCAAGGGTACAAATCAGAAATAAAAATTTCATATTGGCAGGTTTTTGAATATTGGTAGATAATAAGAAACAAACGCTGTCATGATCTTTCGGAATTATGCGGCTTCGGAACGCCCTGCTAAGAAAGGGAGACTCCAAATGAGAAGGTTATTATATATAGCGGGAATTTTACATGGATGGTTGCGTAGACGGCTTTTATTTCTGCAAAAAACAGATATCAGACGATCACGAAAGTCAGCGGATCATTGTTCCATCCGGATTCGGCAGGAGACCTGTGCTGCACCCCTTTCTTTGCCAGCGAAGCCCGCAGCATTTTATGGTAGAAAATATAGGAACCGAAGGCAAGGATCAGCGGAAGGGCCATGAAAAGCCAGTCGCTTGCGGGTTGCCCGTTGCTCAGGATCGAATACGTTGCGCCGATCAGATCAAAAAGTAGTCCTGCATACGCCCATTCCTTAATCCGGGGATAATTGCCCGGAATCAGGATAGCCAACACACCCAGCATTTTGGCAATGCCCAGAAAGGGCAGGAGATAAACGGGATACCCCATTTTGCTGAACCCGTCCACAGCAACCTGTACGGAGAAGATATCAGGTATCGCTGATCCCAGCATGAGAAAACTGAAAAGCCCGGTGAAAACCCAGTAGATGGTCTTTGTCTTTTTCATGATAATTTGTTTTATGTTTTTGAATTATGAATTTGTTACACAAAACTAGACTGTCAGGCTGGAATGCATGCTGTGCTAAAGCGTCAATCTACAGGGCCGATTGCGGCTTGCCCATAAATACCCATTCAGGGAAAATAATGCCCTCTGAACAGCGGACATCCGGTGGCACTGTTTTTTACTATTAGAAGGAACGGTGACTGATCACCGGCTTAAACAGCCTGTATATGCCCATGCAGAGAAAGCTTTTGGTAGTGGATGACGAAGAGGACTTTTGCAAGCTGATGGTTCTGATGCTTCAGCAGGAGCCGCTGGATATTCACTGTGCTTTTACACTAAAGGACGCCGCACAAAAACTCGAGGAGGACCACCCGGCAATACTTCTGCTGGATAATAACCTGCCGGACGGAAAGGGCATTGATTTTTTAATCCATTCAAAGAAAGAGATACCGGTTGATCATGTTATTCTCATTTCCGCCGACCCCTCCGAGCAGTTGAAGCAGAAAGCACTCGACGCGGGCGTCTTATTTCTCGAAAAACCTTTTGGGCTGAACAGGATCCGGGAAATGATAAAGGAAATTTCCTGATCTATTCCCTGCCCAGTTTTTTTAACATCCTGGCATGTTCCAAAAGCGCTTTTCTGAAGGTTGGCTGCACATGGTAGGGCAATCCGAATTCGGCAGCCGTTGATTTCAAAATCGGGGCAAGGGCGCGGTAATGCACATGACAGACGCCGGTAAATAAATGATGCTCGATCTGGTAATTCAATCCGCCTATAAACCAGGACAGCAGGCGGTTGCGGGGTGCGAAGTCCGTGGTATTGGCCACTTCATGTATCGCCCAGGAATCTTCCATTTCTTTTCTTCCGTCGGTTTGTATGGGCAAGGCGAATTCCGATGCTTCCATAACATGCGATGGTTGAAAAACGCAGGAGAGAAAGAGACCGGCTGCAAAATGCATCAGTAAAAAACCCGAAAGCACTGCATACCAGCGCATGCCGGAAAAGAGAATCGGCAATACCAGGATATAGCCATAATAAAAAAGCTTATACAGGGTTATCCGGAAAAGAGCCTGTTTCAACGAGACTTTTTGCCGAACCAGTAAATCATGCTGGCGGTAGCGGACAACCTGCAGGTAGTCTTTTGCGGTCATCCAGAACAGCGTCATCACCATATAGAAGAACCAGGCATATAGGTATTGGTACCGGTGAAACCAATACCTCTTTTGGCGCGGAGATAAACGGAGTAAGATAATGCTGTCAATATCTTCGTCGAGATCGGCTACATTGGTGTAGGTATGATGCAGCACGTTATGCTGAATCCTCCAGGTAACAGTGTAACCGCCGATGATTTCCAGGATGTGGCTGATAAAATTGTTTATCTTTTCATCCGGTGAGTAAGTGCCATGGTTGGCATCATGCATAACCGAAGTTCCGATGCCACTCATGCCCACTGCCATCAGTAGCCACAGGCCAAAAAATAACCCAGTTTTTCCCGCTGCGTAACCTGTTACAATTAAAACATAGGGTATGAAATAAAGTGAGAGCATGACGCCTGTTTTAATCCACATTTCCGTATTGGCGTATGGTGAAATACCGCGCTCCTCGAAATAAGCCGCTACCTTACTGATAGCCGCTTCATAAAAACTATTCTTACCTCTGGGAGCGAACCGGACAAAATCTAATTTTTGCACTTTCATAGTAAAATATTTTTCCCTGAACAGGTCGTTCAGAAAAAAACAAACAAAAACCCTGCAGATGCTGCCTCTGGCTGAAAATTTGGCTAAAAATGGGTGCAACGGAGAAATTTTTCTACAGTATTCAGCATCTTGCGGCCAGTTACACAGAAATATCTCCGGTGAACGTCTCCTAATTAAAATAAGATAACGGAATTGACTTCCACATACCATGTGACAAATGCCCCGTCAGCAATTCATAGAAAAGATATACTGGCCAGATCAGCCAGTGAATCAGCAGGTAGATAATGGAGTGATTGTAATGCCAGCTGATCAGCATGGCATAGATGCCTAAAAGAAAATAAATGATGCCGCCGCCTCTTCTGTTCATGTGAATGGGGATTAGATTTATTAATTTTATTCTTCCTTTCTCTTTAATCCTTCCTCATTCAATCCCGATTCATTCCCCTCCGTTTTTTTCCGCGATTCACTGCCCTGTTGAAAAGAAGCTTTTCCCAGCTGGGAAGAGCCCTGCCCAAAATCCGGTCCCGCCTGGGTGGCAGAACCATGGTGGAAGGAAGCCCGGTTGGGTTTTGCTTCTTTTATATCTTTTTTTCTTTCGGAGTTTTTCACGCAGATTATGGTACAATTCCCGTACCAGTCTGCTGTGTAATAATGCCGCTCTCTCTGGCTGAGGCATTCCATTAGAATTATTTCCACCGGATTATGCTTAATTTACTTTGAAAAATGATCTCTCCCCGGATTTATTTTTAACTGATTATTCAAAAAGGGGGATTTAAAAATCCTGTCAAATGCGGAAGAATATATTTCAGGTTATTGTATTGAATGTCTTTGCGCTGGTCTCCCTGAACAGCACCTGTCCGGCACAGCAGACTTTTCATTTCACGAAGGGATTACAGGCATCGGTTGGCGCCCAATATGGCCGCGAAGCATTGTATCTGGATCCGCTGGCCTGGCAACTGTACAACCATAAGCTGAAGGAGCCGGAGAATGGAGCAGTATTCGGCATCAGTGCGAAAGGAGAAAATATTATCTGGCAGGCGCTGGAGGCTGACAGCCTGCAGCGTTTTCATCCGGGGAGATCCTCCAGGAATGCAGGCTTCGGAAGAGGCGGAACTTATCTTTATCTGACGTATGTTTCGGACAGAAACAAAACTGCCCTGCTGAATATCAGGGGCGACGCAGGTTTTTTCTTTAACGGAACGCCACATGCGGGAGATCCTTACAGTTCCGGCTGGCTGTATATTCCGGTAATGCTCAGAAAAGGGTTGAATGAGATCTATGTTCGTCCGGCCGGACAGGTTGCGGCCAGTCTCCTGTTTCCGCCAAAGGCAATACAACTGGATACCGGAGATCCCACGATACCGGTAATCGAAGCAGGTGTTGCGGGGAATGATTCGCTTAGGGGAGCGGTGGTGCTGATCAACGCGTCCCCCGCAGATCTGCACAACTATCGTATCAGGGCAGTAGTGGATGGAAAAGAAACAGAGACCGGAATTCCGGATATATCGGCTATGAGCAGCCGCAAAGTACCCTTTGTCTTCAACGCGGCAGGACTGAAGCAAAAGGGTCATTTCAAAGGTTCACTAACGCTAATGAACAATGGAAAAACAGTGGACGAAAAGCCGCTGCCGCTGGAAGTGGCCGGGCCGGGAGAAAAGTACAGTGTTACCTTTACCAGCGATATCGATGGAAGTCTGCAGTACTATGCAGTAACCCCGCAACTACCGGCCGGCGTAAACCCGGAAAAGAAATCCGCCCTGTTCCTTTCAGTGCATGGCGCGGGCGTGGAAGCTATCGGTCAGGCCCGGGCCTATCATTCCAAAGACTGGGGAACGCTGGTGGCAGCCACGAATCGCAGGCCGAGAGGTTTCAATTGGGAGGACTGGGGAAGACTGGATGCGCTGGAAGTACTGGATCTGGCAAAGCAACGTTTTCATCCGGATCCGAAACATATCTACCTCACCGGGCATTCGATGGGAGGTCATGGTACCTGGTTCCTGGGAGCAACCTATCCCGATAAATGGGCTGCGATCGGCGCCTGCTCCGGCTATCCGACACTGAAAGATTATGGCAGTCACGACGGTGTCATCCCCGACAGCGCCGGTTCGCCCATGGAACAAATCCTGCTTCGGGCGAGCAACCAGAGCGACGTGATCAGACTCGCCACGAACTACAAGGCGTTTGGTGTATACATCCTGCACGGCGACTCGGATAAAGTGGTGCCGGTGAAATATGCGCGGCAGATGCGCAAACTGCTCGGGGAATTTCAACCCGACATGAGTTACTATGAATATCCCGGCGGGGAACACTGGTTTGGCGATCAGTCGGTGGACTGGAAGCCGCTATTTGATTTCTTCAGATGGCATCAGCGCAAACCTGACAGTCTCGTGAACCATATTGATTTTATCACTGCGAGCCCCGGCATTTCCGCATCCTGCTACTGGGCTATTGTTCAGCAGCAACAGCATCCGTTAAACTATAGCAGGATACAGTTAAGTCGCGATACCGCCAACCGCAGGATAACGGGAACCACAGAAAATGTACGCATGCTCGGGATTTCGCTGGCGGATTTTGGTCCGGAATCAAAAGTAGAAATTGTACTTGACAGCCTGGCTCCGGTAGCGTACACGACGAAAGGAGCCGCCGATACTCTTTTTCTTTTGAAAGGGCCTGGAATGTGGACGATTGCAGGCAGGCCCGGAAGCGATCAGAAGGGGCCGCAAAGAAGCGGCACGCTCAAGGAAGCCTTCAACCACAATATGGTTTTTGTATATGGAACAACCGGTACACGGGAAGAAAATGCATGGAGTCTGAATAAAGCGCGCTATGATGCAGAGAGCTGGTACTACCGTGGCAATGGCGCTGTCGACATCATCCCGGACAGGAAATATAACCTGAACAGTTATAAGGGCAGGGGAGTGATCCTCTTTGGGAATGCCAGCAGTAATGCAGCCTGGAATCTCCTGCTGCAAAATTGCCCGATCCGCGTGGAAAGGGGAAAGATAACCGCAGGCGATAAAATATGGGTGGGGAACGATCTCGGTGCCTGCTTTGTATGGCCGCTTGCCAATTCCCCGGTAAGCTCTGTTGCGGTAATCGGTGGCACCGGGCTGACAGGAATGGAAGCCGCCAATGCCAACCAATATTTTGCAGGTGCCAGCGGATTCCCGGATTTTATGATTTTCGGCATTGACATGCTGCAGACGGGCAGCGCCGGAGTTAAGCTGGCCGGTTTCTTCGACAATCAATGGAAATTTGTAAACAGCGAGCTGCAGGCGGATAAATAAAAGCTGCTCAGTTCAATAAGCAATAATTGGTTTATGAAACAGATAATTGGCAATGTTTTATTGCTATTGTTACTTTTCATGAGTAATAAAGCAAATGCGCAAAAGACGCAAAGCAGTTATGATGTTATTGTGTACGGTGCTACTTCCGGCGGGGTGATAGCAGCATACAGCGCCGCGAAAATGGGCAAATCCGTATTGCTCATTGAACCCGGCAAACACGTCGGCGGATTAACAAGCGGCGGGTTGGGTTATACGGATATTGGAAATAAATATGCCATCAGCGGATTGTCGAGGGATTTTTACCGGCGCATAGGAAATCATTACGGCAAGTTTGAACAGTGGATTTTTGAACCCCATGTGGCAGAACAAACCTTTCTCGGTTACCTGGAATCGGTTAAGGTTGATGTGCTGTACCTGCACCGGTTGGTATCTGTAGAAAAGAAGGATGGCTATATCACGCAAATCGGGATAGAAAATTCAGATGCACCGGGAAGCTCTTCGTATCAGGTTATGAAAGGGAAGGTTTTTATTGACTGTTCTTATGAAGGAGACCTGATGGCGAAAGCAGGGGTATCTTACTTTACCGGGCGGGAGGCAAATAGTATGTTTAACGAAACATACAATGGCGTCCAGATGCGGGACAAGCACCAGTTCCCCGAGGGAGTTGATCCGTATAAAATCCCGGGTGATCCGAAAAGCGGCCTGCTGTGGGGTATCAGTTCTGACCCGTTATCCGCGCAGGGAACGGGAGATAATAAAATACAATCCTATAATTTCAGGATCTGTCTGACAAATAACCCGGCCCATCGTATCCCGATTACAAAACCGGAAGACTATGATCCCGCGCGGTATGAATTACTCCTGCGTTATCTCGAAAAAAAACCTGCTGAAAATTTATCGTCATTTTTGAAGATTGACCGGTTGCCGGACAATAAAACGGACATCAATAATAACGGGCCTTTTTCAACAGATATGATCGGGATGAACTATGCTTTTCCGGAAGCGGACTACGCAACGCGGGCAAAAATTCAGCAGGCCCATGAAGCCTATACGAAAGGCTTATTATATTTTATAGGGCATGATGAACGCATGCCGTTACAACTGCGTGAACAGATGCTGCAATGGGGTTATCCCAAAGATGAATATGCGGATAATGGAAACTGGTCGCCACAAATGTATATTCGTGAATCGAGACGGATGAAAGGGAAATATGTAATGACGCAGGCCAACTGCGAATCCAAAAAAATAGTCCCTGATGGTATTGGAATGGCTGCCTATACCATGGACTCCCACAATTGCCAGCGCATTGTTGTACAGGGTATGGTAAAAAATGAGGGCGATGTGCAGATCGGTGGTTTCGGGCCCTATCCGGTGGCATACCGTTCCATTACACCGAAAGCAGCCGAATGCAAAAACTTGCTGGTGCCGGTTTGTTTGTCGGCTACGCATATTGCTTATGGTTCCATCCGGATGGAGCCGGTATTTATGGTGTTAAGCCAGTCTGCCGCCGTTGCGGCGGTGTTGGCAATTGATTCAAAAAAACCTGTTCAGCAGATTGATGTAAAGAAACTGCAAAACATATTGAAAACGAATCCGCTGGCAGATAACAGTACTCCGGAGATACTGGTAGATAATGATGATGCTGCGCATGTTGTAAAAACAGGCGACTGGACAATATCGCATCAGGGATGCTATGGCCCATCTGTATTTATTGATGAAGGCGGGAGCAACTCTGCAAAATCAGTGCAGTTTATTCCCTCCATTATCCGGGCCGGGAAATATAAACTGTATTCCTATTTTCCGAAATTAAAAAACGCAACATCAGAAACTGTCATCACGGTTTTTGACGGGAAAACAAAAACGGAGGTGATCGTAAAAGAATCGGATATAAATGTGGAGGGACAAACCTCCGGTGAATGGGTCGCTTTGGGCAGTTACGATTTCCCATCAGGAAGGCATTCCTACGCAGAGATTTCCAATCAAAACGCAAATGGCGTAGTAGTGGCAGATGCCGTTTTGTTTGTGCCTGTTAAGAATAAATGATTAACGATTTGCGGTGGCCGGCACCGTCCTTTCGTCTGATCATAACTTTAAAAATTTCTCTGTCTTCCGTTCACCCGACGGATAGATCAATACCAGGGAATAAAAGCCCTTGTGTAAGCGCGATGCATCCACAGTGAACTGATTGGAACCCTGGACGAGGTGGATAGCTCTGCCAGACAACAGATTTCCTGCTCCACCCAGGATCTGCATTTGCACGCGGGTATTTTCTCCGGCAGTGACAGATACTTCCATTTGATCTTCCCGAACAGGATTGGGTGAAATCCGGATCGTGCCGTTATGATGATCATTGCCGGAATGATCTACATCGTCTTCATCGTCAGGGTTCTGATGTCCTTCTTTGCTTACGCAGGAAGCCATATCTCCCCGCAGGTTATTTCCCAGCAACGGCAATGCCGTTTGGCCAATCAGTTTAATCACGCCGTTGTGCACATTCCCCCGGTAATATTTTCCGTCGGTTGTTAAGATGAACAAACGCCCGTTTTCGCCGGAGAACAGGCCCGAAAGATCCGCGATGGGAATATTGGGTTGCGGCGGATTGATGCAATGCAAAACAGGGAACTTAGCACGGGGATTGAAATGCACAATTTTTGCCGGTGAAGGTTCATTGGCTTCCGCCGGTATTATCGTATATATATTACCGTTAACCGGGTCAAAGGAAATATCCTGCAAAAGACCGTTGGAAGGATTGGACAACACCCTCATTATTTCATCCGCGCAGGTACCGGTCAGGATTTCTTTATATTCAATGTTAATAAGATCTCCCTCTTTTAACCCCGAAACATTTTCTATTGTTCCCAGGTATAGCTTCGGCAAATGCAATAGGCTGACGGGCGTATCTCCGACGATTGCTGTGAAATAATAATTATCCCGGCCATCCATGGTTGCCGCAGCTGTATTAATGATTCCAATCATCGTCCCGGAATTTGGAGGAGCTGTCAGCCTGCCGATATCCAGGAAATTCCCGTTCCGGTCAACCCGGGAAAAGAACGGATCGGTCACATCGGAGCTTTCATGCATGCCGTATAAAAATCCGTCTTTGCTGTTCAGACCAAAGGCATTGAACTGCCGGTCGATCTGGCTACCGGACGGCTGCACATTTCCCGCCTTATCTATCAGAAA